>JAABUS010004802.1_pt1 | contig 18877 bp, 13 predicted proteins | sample 5560161 | NCBI WGS metagenome assembly JAABUS01 (sample SAMN10711885, study PRJNA513376) | rock metagenome | isolation source: Antarctica rocks | place: Antarctica: Victoria Land, Trio Nunatak nord | collected 2016-01-04 | reverse complement strand
GGACAAAGAGCACTACGCTCATAGCTTTGGAAGAAATGGCGACCCAATGTACTTCACGAGGGTTTACGGATGCTTTCCACCAGTACATTCGCAATCTCCCAGAGAAGAAGAACAAGAAATCAGTGTTGTCTCGCCTCGATTTGAACAATCCTCCGACGCCAGAAAGTATCCAAGAATCGATGAGTCAAATGGAGGTCAGAAATTCTCACAAGCCATCCGTAAGAATAATGAAAAGGGTTTTGGGGCCTGTTATCATGGCAATGAAAGACTACTACAGCGTGCTCGATACCCTTACGCAAGCCGATCCAACACCGGGAATGATAATCTGGGGTGCCCTGAAGATAGTAATTGACGGGTTGGGCCGTTTTATTGACCTATTTGACAGCATCAAGGCCGAATTAATGTCTTTGACGACTCAATTACGACGGATGACACTCTATGAGGATCTCTATGGCGGATCTAATGATATGCAGGACTATTTGTTCAAGTCGTACATAAATGTCTTCAGGTTTTGGTGTAGAGTTGATAAGGAATGCAACCGGTGCAGTCTCAGCACTCTGCTGCGGGCCTCTACTTCATTTAGCTTAAAAGAGCTACAGGGCATTGTACAAGATCTCAAACAGAATGCTGATGAGACTGACAAACTCGGCCATATCATCGAGGGACAATACGCCGGCGTAGAGAGAGAAGAAGCCGGTTTTGAAAGAAGAGAAAATAAGAAGGAGCGAGACGAAGGATCCAATTGGAGAAAACAAATGCAAAGCGATCGCATCGTATCTTGGCTTGGTGGCCAGGCGTTCAATGAGTCGACTTTAACACGGCAACAAAACAACCTCAATGTGATTAGCGCAGGGGCCACGTGCGATTGGCTCTTCGAAGAAAACATATTCCAAGAGTGGGTCGACGGAACCTCAATCAAGCCAATCATTTGGCTCTTTGCTGGTCCAGGCTCTGGCAAGAGCGTTTTGTGCTCACATGCCTGCCAATATGTCGAGAATCTTGGCCTCGAAGCAAAGGTGGCAGTCGCACTTCATTTCTACGCATTCGACGATCAAAAACCGGCCGTCGTCACGGCACGAGGGTTGGCAGCTCAACTCTTTTCGCAATATTGGTGCTTGCATAAAAATATACCGGAAGATGTTCAGGATGCGTCCCAGAAAAGCGCGGCGAGTCTTTCCAACGTTCTGGACTTCATCCGAATTCTCGTTAGCAGGCTTCCAAAAGTATTCGTTTTCTTCGACGGGATGGACGAAGAATGCAACACAGCAAGATGGGTAGAAGCTCTCAAAATGACCGACTTTTTCATTTCCCTGGCTGAGACGTTTCCACACACTATGAGACTTTGGTATAGTACGCAGGATACGTTCCTCGTCCGGAAGACGCTTGAAAGCTTTCCGGTATTAAACATAAAAGACCGGATCGCAGGAGCAGTAGACGAGTACATAGCCTCGAAGGTGCCCGGACTCGACAATGTCGAGGTAGGTCAGGAGACCAGAGAGTGGATACTGACCGAACTTCAAGGTCGAGCAGAAGGAAATTTCCTCTGGGCAAGCCTTATGTTGAAAACAATAGAGAATGAGGTGAGCAGCTTTGACGAAATGGAGCAATTCATCAAGGAAGGTCTACCCAAGGACCTCGACCAGTACTACAGGCAGTTGTTCTCTCGGTATGAGACAAGAGAACGAGAATTAGCTGGGTGAGATGAAGCTCGATAATCTTCGATTCGGGTATGAGACTAACTCCCATCATCAAGCAAAATTTTCGCGTTGATCACGTTCGCGAAGCGGCGCCTTCGGCTGTCAGAGCTGCGAGAAGCGATTGGAATTATCTCGTCCAGCGATCCTAAGGTGTTAAAGAGTAATTCCATTCCCTGGCAACAAGCTGTCAAAAAGCTCTTCGCTCCCTTAATCGAAACGCAACCAGACCCCAAGAATGCAGACGATTGCTTTTGTCATCTGTTCCATGGTACAGTCAGAGATTTCCTTCTGAAGAATCAAGATATCTTTCGGCTGGGTCAGACCGTCGTCACCAATCGTCTTGTGTCCGAAATGGCCATTGCTGAGGCATGTCTTCTTTACTTATCACAGGAAAAGTATTCACAGCTCCTGACTAAAAGGCCGGGCCAATGGGTCACTACCTCAGGAGAAGACTTGTCTGACCATCACCTTTTGACGTACTCGGCAAAGTACTGGGATAAGCATTTAGACGATGTCCAGGAAACACCCCAGCTTCTGTGTAGAGTGGAGAAATTCTTGAACTCCTCAAACTTCCAAACAACTTTACAGATTCAGAGCTTGTGCATTGAGGGTCATTTTGGTCTTTATACAGTTCAAGGCCATGTCAGGAGCCATAAGTATACCAAACGTGTTTTCCCGAGATGGTTTTCCGAAAACAAGTCGGGGGGAATCACCGACTTCTTAGGAAACTATCGAAGTTTCATCAGCGAATGGCAGTCATTTCTTGATTGCGCTACATGCAGCGATGATTGTTGTGATTACGCGCACTACGCTCGCTATGTAGGTGAGCTGGACCGATGTCTTTGGAAAGCATTGGGGCCGAGCAACTTCCTCTCCTCAAACCATGCACGGTATTGCAGCTTTATGTTAACAAGCGAACAAAATCCACTAGAAAAGCAAATGAAACTGTATCAGGATTATGTTACTGAGGATGGTAGCCTAGTTGTAGTATTACAGTGTACTAACGGAAGGTTAGTGGACGCTTTGCAAAATAGGTATCTTTGGCAACTGGATAGAGCTCATGATGTTTATAGGGATGGGCTCGGTACACATGTTGGCGAAGAAAGCTCGCCATATCGTCTGGAATCTTGGAGCATGCCAAATCACACCGCCCCGACCTTTCTTATGCAAGAACTCCTTTTTACCGGTCTAGATCCAACGAGGTGGACAACCTCCGGCAAAGTCTTAAGGGAAAGCCAACGATCTACCAGCTTCAAAACCGTGTCGTTCAGCCCCGATCTCTCCTACCTACGGATTGGGTCAAAGGTTTTTTCGAAGGAAAGCAGTGGTGGCTATGTCACCATCGATGGCCTGGACCTGACCGCAGATAACATGTCAGCTTGCTTCGAAGAGATTACTAGTCGAGCAAGCTTTCTGGTTCTGGCGTCTAGAAGAAGGATGCCTAAACCCAGCTTAAATCGTGGCCGGATGACAGACCGAGATCCTAGTATCGAGAAACGACCTAATAGCCCTAACGCACATCTTGGATCAAAGTTGACCGCTGAAGACTGTGAACATTGCTCACGTGACCCCTCGAGAAGCAAAAATGGTTCGGATACATCCCCTCCGAACACAGCAAAGGAAGCGTCCAGTGATGATAGCGACAGCGCCGACGCGAGTTCATCATCCTCGTCAGAATCATTGGACTGTATTTCAGCCGAGGAGACTTGGAGCGAGGGATCTTCAGATATATCTCAGCTTGAGCAGGTGCAATGGAGGAGTTTGGACTCATCTGAGGAAGAGACTTCCGCTACCAGTGAGTCTGAAAGTGAAACCGAGGTGCAGAGCGACATTGAAGACCATTCGGAAGGACCCGTACATAGCTATGGCCAGCTTCTGGACGAATCTGAAAGCGATGGAGGTGACATTGACTTCGGATGTGGATCTGAAGATGACGCTTACCAAGCCGACTCAGACTGTTCTGACTTCAGCGACTACAGCAATATCAATGATGACTTTGGCTTCGACAGTGGAGATGAAGATACAATGCACAGACGGTTGTTTATTAAAGCATCGAGCCAGCGACACGTAAAATACCCCAAAGGATGTCTTATGATATACGACCTTAGTTCGAACCCTCCAAATTTGCTCTTCCGATTTTCCCAGACTCTACCTTTGATGCTCTTCGACTCGCCGCCGGCAATCCACCCTACAAAGCCGTTAGTAGTGTGGCCACTGTCCGGAGGAGACATACTCTTTGCAGACTTCGAAGCCAAGAACTACTTTACCAGAAGAGCTAGACCCTCCACACGTAGAAGTATCATCCCCCTTACCCAAGTATCTGCTAATAAACCGGTGCTGACGTCCCCAATTAGCTCGTCACGTCTTCTTAAAATGCAAATTCTCCTGCTGCGGACACTATCTGCATATTCTATCCCTCGAGGCACAAGAAACGCTCCTCTCCAAAGCCGGAAGAAAGAGACATGTCGAATCCTCTTTGGAGCTCTCGGCCTTCCTCTCCACCCACCGGCTCTCAACACGCAAAACCACCCGCAGCCCGCCGTCACTGATCCACCGCGCCAAAATCTCACTCGGAAGCACGCAGAGCCTCAACCCCGCCAGAATGCCTGTCGAGGTCACCTGGTCCCCTACATCCGTGTACCTTTCCAGCAGCAGCGAATCCAATTTCCTCTCCCTCTTTCGCGTACAGCTATTTGCATCACCAGCCGGGCAAGAACCCTCCATCGCAGCCAAAACCCCCGTCGTCTCCGTCCCCAAACAACCCATCCTCCTCCCCCAATCCGCCCGCTCCCGCAAAGTCCACTTCTTCCCCCCCTCCCGTCCCCACGACACCCACGCCCTCATCCTCATCGGCAGCTGGGCCGCGACGCCAGCCGAGGGCCACAGCGCCTCTGCTCCCGAAGAATGGGACGCCGTCCAAGGCCATCCCGAACCAGTATCGCCGCCCATAGGCTTCTATGTCAGCGAAGAAGCGGATTTGGGCGGGTGGGTCGAGAGCAGTGCGCAAGTGGAGATGGGACCTGAGAACGACAGAGGGGCCTTGAAGGCCAAGATGGAGCGGTTCGCGCCAGTGGACGATTGCGATATCGAGCATTTTTTCTTCGCGCATCCGCCCAGATATTGATTTGGAGAAAAAACTTTGCACTGTTGAAGATATGGGGGGAAGGCCCTTGCGGCTCGTATGGCAAGGCCAAGAGATAGGTCGCCTGCCTGGTCCGGAGAGAGCGCCGAATTGTGCCCCCCACGCCCGCACAAAAAACGGCGCCCTCGAAAACGATGCTGAGCAAATCGAAAGTGTGTGTGTGTCACGGTGACTGAATGGGAAAGAAATGAGAAAGGCGCAAAAAGAAGGGAGGATCAATGACAAGCGATGGCGGAATCAAAGACAATTCTTTTGATATCGTGCGAGACACCGCTCGCCAGGAAATCCAGAGTCCTGTTTATCTACATTTAAAGCAAAAACCGGGAAATCCAAGGAGTTACCACCACATTCACTCCACCCGCTGTTCGATATCCGTCGTCACCGAAATCCCGCCCCTCGGCACCTCCCTCAACTCCAACATCTCCTTCAACCCCAACCCCCCGCCCTTCGCATGCGCCGTAACCCCCTCCCCCATCTCCTCCCCCACCATCATCTCAAACCCATCATGCTGGTGCGCTGCCCGCCCGAAAATACTCTTCGAGCTCGAGTTATGATGCGTGCGCTGCGAAGAGCCGCCGTAGTTGTTGGCGGCTTTGGGTATCGACGCGATGGTGGATTTTGAGCGGCGGCGAAGCAGTTTGTTGTAGATGGGCATCAGGGAGGGGAGGCAGGCGGCGACGATGCCGGCGGAGGCTTCGATGACGGTCCAGAGGCCGGGGTAGGTGTTTGACCCTGTGAGGGGCGGGGGGTTAGAATAGGGGGCTGTGGGGTTGGGAGGGATGGGGGAGAGAGTACAGGTAATGTCTTTGGGGTTGATGGAGGTTAGGGTTGTTAAGCGGATGATGCTTGTTATGCAGACGCTGTGGGATTTAGCATTTTTTTGAGCCTCCGCAAAGGATGGGCGGGACGTACAATGTGCCGAGTAGAAACACGACCGTTAATCCGATTTTCTTTGTCCGTGAAGTGTTCAGATGCCAGACTAAGGGGATGGGAATGATTAAAATGACCACGTCGGTCAAGAGATTGAGCGCTGCGAGCGCAATGTAGAAATTGTTGTTTTCGATGCAGTGACCCTCCCCGGCTCGATGCCAGTAATGATTTATAGGTAAGCACTGGACGATGGCGGTGATCTGGATTGAGATGTACCATGCGACGACAAAAGCTCCGACGGTGTAGACGGCGATGTTCATGCTTCGGACTGGGAAGAGCCGGTGGTAGAAGAGGAGGATCGATATTTTAATAGCTGGTAATGTGGTGTTCCAGAATAGCTGCAGGACATACAGTACCTATGATGCCATATGATCAGCATCAAGATAGGGTATGGATGAAGTGGAGGCTGGGCGTAGCAGAAACGAAGAAGCTGTCGAAAGGTACAGGTCTACAAAGTAAATTCTGAGGGACGACTGACAATCAGGTACTTCACCGCCGACTCTTCGCCGACCTCTGACTTATGCCGCCCAAGCCCATAGCTAACTCCCTGAGACACATGTCAGAAGTTTATCTGAGAATTCAAAGGTTGACGAAGCTTACCACATACTGGCAGACACAACCACCATAGTTCAGAAACTGGAGAGACTTGTTACTACTGATAGTGCATTGAGCTCTCGAGCCTGTTCCCGCACCAACGCAGCTAACATCACATAATCATCTGCAAAAATCCTCTGACCTGCTATCCGTCTGGCGATGAAGCGAAGAGCAACAGCGAGCGACGTTAAAAATACTAATAGAGAAGTAATTGCAATCGTTCCGACCTGACGCGCATTCAGGATCTGAGCGCCAACCATGGCGAGCTATTGGCATGCGAAGGACTTTGGATGAAAAGCCAGCATCTCCTCAAAGTAGCGTCCTCGAAATGTCTTTTCACACGATCGTTGATATTTGCAAGACCAGTTAGGTAGAGAACAGAAGTAATGAAAGAATAAGGGGACCCGATTATTTCCCCCAAAATCGTTATTGGCTGTTGGTGCTAGAATAAGCACAAAAACAGACGACAGTTCAAGGTAGGTAGGTAGGGGACCCCTTGTACAGCACTGTAGCCACCTCCACCATCAACGAAGACCTGGCCAAAGGCCAATTGGTCAACTGAACAGAGTCCCCCAAAGATATTCCATCCTAACCTACCTTAGGGGCTGATGCTCTTGTTCGGTTCGGGCAATTCTTCCAGCATCGCGAACTGATATGCTTGAAGGAGGTCTCGCGGAGTGTGGACCGACTCGATCCATTTGCGGCAGGAACCAGCAGAGATTGTGGATTGTGCCACGAATCACAAGCGCTGGTGTGATGGAGAAGTCCCCTGTGGGCTGTGGCCATTCGAGTCGACGATAAGAGCGGCGTTTGGTTTGGCCGATCTTGACAGTTGTACGGAGTACGGAATATTCGCTCATTGATCGGCAATATGAACATCGGAATTGTTCGCCTGCGGGACGGAAGGGCCACGGTCCGCTCGTCAAGCTGGCCAATCAAACATCCGCCACAACCCCCAAAGACGCCCGCTAGTAATGTCACTACAGTACTGTACTGTAATCTTACGTTGCGTTGCGTTGCGTTGGACACAGCACTCGGCCAACCATGCAAGAGTGTCTTGAGCAGACGACCATCGGATCGATCAACTACCCGAACAAGGGTGCCTCACACGCGTACGGAGGAGATCGGAACGGCTCGAATACCCTGCCTCCTTGTTCGCAAATACTGTACTGTGTACAAGAGTACTTGGTATCACCTGCGTGGGGTAGGACCCGAGCATTTGGCCCCTCCCACAAGCAACGCTACTGCGGGCGCAATGTCGTTGCTTCCCCCTCGTTCCTGGATGTTAGGGGAAGGAAATATACTCCGCCGGCAGCCCTGGATGGTGCGGTACTGCAATGTCCAATTCTCATCCGGCTTTTCTTGTCGACCTAGATGTGACTTCCAGCATACATCTTTCAGTGCGAAGTATTCAACGTCGTTGCGAACATGTCGTACTCCCCGAAGGAATCCCAATCCAACATAACCGAGGTCAAGACGAGGGCCGGGATCACTCTCGTTCCCAGTCCGACCAACGACCCTCAAGATCCTTTGGTATCCTTATCCTCATCTAGACAGATTGATCAATTTGCCTTCCAGCACCAATGCTGACTTCTATGACCTCGCCAGAATTGGCCTCAACGGAGAAAGTACCTGACTTTGGCCATATTATGTCTGGCCGCGTTCGCTGGTACAGCAAGCTCCCTGGCGAACCAGCTTGCTTTTGAAGTTCAGGCCAAATCGTACTCCAAGACTCCGTTGGAGATGTCTTACTCGGTATGCGCCTCATTGTCCTGGCAAATATGTTTGGAAAGTGCAAGCTGCTGACATTGCGCCCAGGTTTCAGCCGCAGTCGCGGGCGTAGCATTTGGCCCGGTCTTCTTTGTGCCACTCGCGCAATGGATAGGCCGCTGTGCAACTATTTGGTGGAGTCTCGTCGGCGCCATCGTCTGCAATATCTGGGCGGCAAGTATGACGGGAAGAGATCAATACACCGCCTTTGTTTTATCTCGACTTTTCGCTGGCATGTTCGGCTCCGTTCCGTCAGTCCTTGGCTCAGGAACCATCATCGACATCTTCTTCCTTCATGAGAGAGGCAAGGCCTTTGTGATCTTCTCGTTGTCTTTCTTGCTCGGAACTGTCGCTGGTCCGACATTTTGCGGTTTTATTGTGGAGCATGTTGAATGGCCGGTTGAGTTTTGGTGGACGGTCGGACTCCAGGGCTCGGTCCTAATCCTCGCTTTTTTCTTCCTGGAGGAGACTGGTTTCACCCGTGATCAGCGACGAATATACCCCTTAAAACCGCAATCCTTTATTGCCAACAGGATGGTTACGTTCTTCTGCGGGACCAAGGTGGTCCCGCCTATCAGCGTTTCTGAGCTTGTATATTCTTCTCTTTCCCTAGCCCCAATGCTCGAGTTGCTGATAGGTGGGAACAGGTTCGCTTTGCATACGCTCCCTTTTTGATTGGCTTGTCACCCGTGACACTTCTTGTTGGCACCTTCCAGCTCATCTCGTTTGGTTGGTTTGTGAGTAAATTTCTGAATTGATGTCCCTATAATGAACGGGAAACGCGCTTTGAGACCAACCCCCCCTCAGTTTTCCAAAGTAAAGAGAGATGCTAATTCCAAAATCTGCTAGGTTATGATCAACACACTCCTAACTATTTTCCTCCAAGAGCCCGTCAAAAAAGGTGGCTATGGGTTTACGCCTCAGCAGAACGCAGCGTTCACCTTCTGTCTCTGGTTTGCGATCATTGCCGCCCAGATCTATGGACACTACCTCAACGATAGGATCCCTCTCTGGTTAACGAGGAGGCATGGTGGGATCTGGAAGCCCGAATATAGATTGTATACGCTGTGGCTGCCTGCATTAGTATTGCTTCCTGTAGGATTGGGTATCTTCGGTGCGGCACTGGAGTACCATCTACACTACATGGTTCTCGCCATTGGTGCTTTCCTCATTGCCTTTGCGGCTATACTTTCTGTTCCCGTGGCAGTCAATTACGTTGCTGAATGCTTTAAAGAATACGCTGCTGAGACAGGTACGATCATGAACTTGTATCGGTTACTTTTCGGGCTCATTGTTCCGTTCTTCATCACACCTTGGGAGCGCGCAGTCAGTATCGGATGGGTGTTTGGCACGGCTGCCTTTTTCAGTATTGGCTCTTTTGGCCTTTTGGTCGTGCTCATGTGGAAAGGTCATGACATTCGGCAATTGAGTTTTAAGAGTGTCGCGAGTACAGAGGAGGGGGCCCGAGTAACACAGACAGAAAGCCTAGATATGTAGACGGTATTGTATAGACTGCCGGAAGGTTGGTGCTCTACATCGCGATTCACTTAAATAAGGATACTACTTCCTAGGGTTGAGTATAATACACCTTTTGCGCCGAGACTACAGGTCGCGCGACCAACGCTAGAGATCACGCGACCATGCCGATCATCCGGGCATGGTCGCGCAAGCTCAGTCGACCATGCGCATAATTTCGCCTTCCTGAGCTAAGGTATTGAATAGATAACAGCGTCGACGAATCAGAAACTTTTAATCTTCTTGAATATCTGAAATTCAATTTAGCTATGATTGATTAAATATCAATCAGATATTGATATGATTTGTTGTAATTGCACATGAATGAAAACATTGAATCGAGTGATTCAAATTCAGAATTCAGTGACATCGAAGATGTGAAAGACTCAGAGATAGAAAATGTAAGAAATTAATTAATCTAGAATTAATAATTTATTAATCGATGATCAATAATAAATATGACGATCTGAAAATTTCTTTGTTCTCTTCTTTGACACACATTATTTAGCATTAAAAGCAATACATATTGAACATGCTTTAACACTTTTCAATTATTCAAATACAGTTTCTGATGAATATGCATATATTCTTTCTACTCGTGAAGCTTCTAATTGAATACTTAAAGATAAATGTCAATCAATGATTAATGATTTATTGATTGAATATCAATATCATTAGATTCAATATTCATCAAGACAAAAACATTCATCAAAGATTACTCAATCATTGTATTTAAATAATACAAATTGTGATCAATATTGATAAACTTGTTCTGATGTTAAAATTTGTGAACATTTACATTCAGATATTGCAAAATTGTATCATGAAAGTTTGATCATTGATGACTGAGAACAAATCAAACAACTTCGCAAGCTTGATTTTACTTTAGAAACTCATCAGAAGAAAAATGCAAATGAGTATTAATTTTCTATTAATGATTTATTAATGACTGATTAATCATTAATTAATAATTCTCAGATATTATCTCGCTGCAATAAAATGATTTCAATCATAAACATTATGCACAGACTACAAAGATACATGTTCATCTGTGTTAAAAGAAAGCAACAGAAAGATGTGTCATATTAATAATAACATAATTTTTTTTTGATTCTTACTTAATTCAACACTCATTATGAGTCTATGTGAAATTCTATATATTGTAGCGAGCGTTGTACTAGCGTAATGTTCTTTTTATATTTACTATCGCTATTCTTTGCGCTTTATACTGTAACTGTTTTCAATGCAAAAACTTTATGAACTTGTTTCTTTTCTACTCTTTCTTTCTTTCATCTGATTCTTCAATGACGTTACAGTCTGAAATTGATTCAGTATGCTTATTAAAAATATTATTTGAATGATTGCTGTTGTCATGCTCATGATTTCTAGAAGCTTTCTCAAGTTTATGATGTTCTCTTCATGTTGCATCATCTTTCATTCTATCTTTCATTTAGAACATGTTAATAAAATGTGCTTAATCAACATTTAATCTCTGTCACATTTGCATGTCATTGTAACAACATTAAGTATTCATCTTTCATGTAGAAATTGATTGAAGTCAATTTTTCTCATATGTAACTGCATCAATAATACGCTGTGAAACTTTGCATGATCTTTGTGCAGTTGCAGATGTTGATGTGTCATTTCTGATGTTAAATATTGAAAATGAGCTGCATTGAATTTCTCTTTTCAAACTATTCTTCATGTTTATCTGATCTGTTTCTGTATGAGCGTTAATCTTGTTGTCACTTCAGTGCATTGATGCTCAATCAGCAATAAAGACAAATCATATGCATTGTCAATTATTTTGTTTATTGCTTCATTTTCAAGTACTTCTGCATGTTTCACTACTCAATGTAGCTTCAGCATGACTTCTTAAGATTAAATGCTCTCATGTACAATTTGAACTTATTGCAGACGTGTCTAATTTTTTGTTGATATCATAACTTTCACTGTTTTCAAAGAAGTCTGATTATCATTGTATACTTTGTATATCTTTTCATGACATTCTTGATTTGCTGTCACTACGTTTGCAAGATGTTTCATCTTCACGACTAACTTTTTCAACTCATCATGATCAGTAATGACTAAAGTCAATTTTCTCAATCTTTTGTTTAACTTTCAGTTCATTTTCATCATAATTGCTGTAACATCATCTTTGCTGTCACTATCATTTAAATAAACTCTTTGCTTCAATATGAACATGTCAAGATTATATTATCTTATTGACATTTTCTTGTTTGCAACTATAACTATCTTCAATGACTTTGATCAGAGAATTGCTGTGTAAAAATGACTTCAATTCATCTTTGTTTATTTAAATGTTTCTTTCATTTATTTTCACTTCAGCTGTAAAGATGTTTTGCATAACTTTGATTTTCAATTTCTTTTGAATATCAAGTTGTTGCAAATTTGATGCATTGTTATTTCAATAACTTCATCTGATTTTCAAGAATTCATGTTTATTATCAATTTTTGTATCAACTTTCATAAATGAATATTTATTGACATCATGTTTATTTTTATCTGTAGAATCTTTGTTAATGTTGCATGATAAACATTAATGATCTGTCACAATGTTCTTTCTTGCACTAATCTCAGCTTGATACTCAGACTTTTTTGATGATTTTTCACTTTCTGTGATGTATATCATATGAAGACTTTGTGACTAAGCAAAGAATGTATCATCACGAAGTATATTTGCTTGCTCATCATCATTGATGAGTCTCAAGTAAACTTAATGATTGTCTGCATGATCTTTTATTTAATCACTAGTTTTGCTTCAACATGATGCATGTAAATCACTCATTTCAGCTTGAAGTTCAATTAAATTCTCAAAATTCTGATATTTGATTTCAAGTCAATCTGATGTTTCATTAACTTTACATCAACTTTCATATTGAATCATTTAAAAGTTCTTGTAAAGTGAATCAACTTATGCTTTGTCATCAAGAATCTGATGTCATGCATTTTTGATTATTGTTTGCATCTATCATAAATCTTGCTAAAAACTCTGCAGTTGCATTTTATAAACTCTTTATATGTCAAGATATTAATATTATTCATAAAGTTTGTGAAGTTAGTTTTCAGCTTGATGTTATAACATGCTTTTAACAAGTTTGCATTGTAGAACAGATATAATATCAATGATAGTGAAGAGTTTTGTAATATATCAACATTTACATTGCATTTCATCATCGTGTAATCATCAATTGTGATCATGATGCATTGATCTTTCAGAAAGTTCTTCACAAACTTGAGAAGCAATCTAGAAACTTTTCTCTTCTTCATGTCATGTAAAAGTCTGCTGTGTGTCACATTGTTAAATGCACTCTTCTCATTCAAACTCAGCAGTGAAATTACTCTTCTTCTCATATCACTTCATACAGTATGTATCTTTTTTATAATTAGTTGCAAAGTTGTATTTGTTGATCTGTGCTTGCAAACTTTCATCTGAATATTCAATATTAAGTTGCAAACTTCTACAGCATTTCACAGACATTTGAATATAATGAACTTCAATACTTTGCTTAATGTGTTGAGTAGCACAATTGATTTATATATCTTTGCATTGAAGTAATTCTTCTTGTCTGACTTTCATATCACTATTGTGATTGCACTTTTAAACTGAGTTAACTGTATTTTCTTCTGTAAACATCTTTCAAAAAAAGAGTATATTTATTCTAATGCATCATTAATGAGTTTGCATATTATTTTATTTATATATTTCATGTATTTTAACATTTTGTTCAATGTTGCTTTGTAAATGACTTTCTTAATCTCATGATGCATCAGCGAAGTATCATTTTTGATCAAGAGCAAGTACTTGAAGTTTATTATGTTCAGCATGAAAATTTCTAAGAATGATGAAAAGTGAATCTGAAACATCATCTTCACTTTATTTTGCATTGTTGTGATGATGTCAGAATATTCTGACTTAATCAGAGAGAAAATTGTTGTTTAAGTCAATGTATTTGCAACTGCATTTCTTGTTCATTTCGCAGTTTTGAACAATTCTCTTGAGAATTGTTCAATGTTCTGCATGATCTTTTAATATTCATTGCATTTCTATTTTCTGATGATTTTACTCTTTTTATCACATGCTTGAATGTACTCTGTTCAATCATTGATGATTCAACAGTTTCTTTTCATTCATTGCATGCTTTTAATAATTTTCATACATTTCTTCATTCATTCTGCTTTGATCATTTCATGTGATCTCGTTCAGAAAGTAGAAATCTTGATGATTTTCTTCAATGCATTCAGCAATTACTTGATGTACTCATTTATGCATTGATGTTTCATCTTATGATTTGACAGTGATTTCAACATTTGTTCTCTCAGAATATTAATGAACTTTTCTTTATTCATTATCTTTCAGTTGCAACGCGATTTTTGCGCTGATTCTTTGTAGATTCTGAAATTTATAATTGTTTATATCAATAAATGATCTGAAAAGTTTTTCATTTTTTCATCAATTTCACATCATATTAATTGATTCATAATGTCATCTGTCATGAAGATTAAATTTATTATCATTTAAGATTCTTGATAATTTCTTGTAATTGTATCTTGAAATAATGCTAGCAATGCATCAATGTTTGTGATCATTTTAATTAACTCATTCAACAATAAATGTTATCTTGAATAGAATGATTGACAACGAGATTCATCTGTACGTGATGTCAACTACAAATCTTTTGATTCTATTCTGTGTTCGAATAGAAGTCAAAAGAGTCAAGAAATCTCAATTCAACGCAGTTCAAACGATGTTAGAACGTTGCGTGATCAGAAAAGTTGTCGTGCAGAGTTTTCACTCACGCGACAACATCTCTTCTAACAGTCACAATCGATCTACGAAGAAGATTAATGACATGTCAATGTCAGTAAGAGATGAAAAGATACTACTAGTGAAAAAGACAACTCAGATGAAGAGTCTGCGAGTTATGATTACAAGTGATCGAAGAATTTGCGACTCGTCGACTGCGTCGATATCGAAACGTCTTCATCACATCGACAGTGTCGTCGAGTAATTGATGAAAAGATATCAGATAGAATAGTCGTTTCAAGTATTGAGAGACGTGACTACAGTGCTCGAAGAAGTAGTGACTTGTCGATCACGCTGATATACTGAGAGAATTTGAGCTCATCTTCTTTACTTGACGTCAAGTCATTCATCTATTCACGTGAAAAATCAAGAGCTCAAGAGAACGATCAGAACGCATTCTCTTTCATTGATCAGAGTCAAACATCGAACGATTGCGATTGCACATTTATACTAACAGTTCATTCAACGTCTACGTGACACAAGTCAAATCAAGAGAAGAAAAGAGTTACTCAGTACAATCACACTTTATCTTTTCATCATGTGCATCTCTCTTTCATCACATATTTCTCTGCTCAATGAATGACAATCATTGAGTAAGAGAACACAGCTCTACGTACGTTACAATCACAAGCATCACGAGTGCAAAGAAAACGTCTTTCATCTTCGAATTGAAGATTGAATCAAGACATCGTTGTATAGAATATCATCAATGAAGAGCAGAGCAAAGACGATGCATCATAATCAAACAGCATAAACACTTTCATCAAGAGTTTACTTGAGCATCATGCGCTGAATAGAAGCTATAGATTCATTACTTGATAACACAGTGTCAATCTCATTGTTTCAACTGCGCGAAGCAGTCGTATAGACGACGAGTGATTTTCTTTCTCAGAGAGTTTTGTTCACTCGATATAAGTAGCATAGAGTTCTTCATGAGTCGAGTCTAAATCAATGTCACAAGAGTTTATGAATTACAATTACAATTACAATTGAATAGAATGATTCTCTTCATGTGAAGTGATGCAAATTGAAATCTTCTACAAGAATGCTTTCTTTCAACATGTGCAGCATCTTTTCAATGTTTGAAAGATTTTCTTTGAAGAAATCTGCAGAACACTGAGCAGAGTGCACGACATCTGCGCAAAATGAGCTTGCACTCATGACGCAACATTTGCATCAGAAAAGTATGAACTTACGCACTTCATCAGAAAATCAAAGAGATTTGACATGATGATCAGCATACAAATAGAAAGCTCAGTTATTAAGTTGAAATCAGACGTGCGAGTTTTGAAAGTACAACTGAACATGAAATTGCAATGAAGTGTGCATCTTCGTTAAATCGAAGCGAATCACGTCACATGAATGCTAGCACTTAGTTGACTTGAAGTCTTCACATGAGAGATAATCTTCACAAAAGCAAGACAGATATACTCAGCAGTAGTAAGATCAGAAATTGCATTCAAAGCATCAGTTTGACATCAGCGAGAAAAAGAGAAAGAACTGTCAGACAAAGAATGCAGACTTGAAACACTACAGAATCAGATTCTGCGTCACATCACAGAAATGTTCAAAAGAGTAAGCATCGAGATTCTGAAAGCAGAAATGTACATAAGCTCGCTGCATGTTTATTTGAACATGTTGCAAGACAAGATCACATTACGCAGTTGAGTCAATGATTGTACACAGAAAATCAGACAAGCATGCAAACTGATATGCGTTCATCTGATGAGTGTCAATCACATCATTTCTCGCTCTTTTGTCATCAAAAAAGTGACGCTTCTGAACAACTCAATTTGAGAAGATGCAAAAATACAGCAAAGATGCAAACAATTAGCTCTTGCTGTGACGATTTCAACTAGTGACAGCATCGCAATAGCGCAGTATCACAGAAGTCAGTGAAAGCAACAATGAGAAAAATATAGAAAATGCATTGCAGATGTTCACGTCATTTCAACACAAAGATTGCATCTATTCAACAAGATAATAAAGATGTGAAATGATTTTCAGAAAGTCAAAAGCACTTTCGTCACTCACATCAGAATTGAATGCATAAATCTGAATGTTTATCTGCACTTCAGAAACATTTCAGACGCAGATAGCATGCAATGTGACTGCGACTGAAATCATCAGACGACGAAATATGTACTCATGCATTGCTTGAACTGATTGCATCTGCGATCAAGAATGTTACAAGACATCGACTTCTTAAACTATTAAATAATCATCACTATCATGAAGAATCTCAGAGCAGCTGCAAGAATGATGATGAAAACGAAGTTTCTGAAGCAATTTAAAGTGACTAAGTCACTCATTCTTTAACATGCAATCAACGTGAACTAATTTGATACATAGTCTCATAATGATAGTTTCGACTGCGTGAAGCAGTTGTATAGACAGCAAGTGATTTTCTATCTCAGAGAGTTTTGTTCACTCAATATAAATAGCATAGAGTTTCTCATGAGTTGACTTAATCAATGTCACAAGAATGTATGAATTTATTATTATTATTATATTATTCAATTATTATTATATCATTAATCAATAATTGATCTAAAATTCAAACTATACTTACAAAGTATTAATCAACAATCTTGTCAGTGACAATGATATACAGCATGAACAATTATCTATTGTAGAATTCATTTTCTACATGAAGTTACACAATCAACAGAACAAGATACACATTCAAATTCTGTTCATGATTGTATGTTAAGTTTATTGAATACTCAGTTCAAAGAAAATTACTTTCAGATCTGTGATTTACTAATAGATAATCATTTCTTTATTAATCAAATATTAATCTCTCTCAGCTTCTGATTTCAGCTCATTAAATGTAAAATTCTGAGTCAAGCAGAAAAAGACAAATATTATTGCATCTGATGTGAATGTTCATTGTTCAAAAATTTTATTAAATGCTTTCATTCACGCTTGAAATCACATCAATGTTGTTGAATAAACACATTATAAAAGCAATAGTTTTGAAAAAAGATTAATGCTTTTTTAAGCTATTAAAAAATTTGTTTATTGATACTTAATTAATAAAGACTGACAACGAGATTCATCTGTTCATGATGTCAACTACGAATCTTTTGATTCTATTCTGTGTTTGAATAAAAGTCAGAAGAGTCAAGAGATTTTAATTCGACGCAATTTGAACAATGTTAGAATATTGTGTAAGCAGAAAAGTCAATCGTGCAGAGTTTTCACCTACGCGACAACACTCTTTCTAACAGTCACAATCAATCTACGAGAATGATTGATGACATGTTGATGTCAGTAAAAGATGAAAAGATATCTAGTGAAATAGTCGTTCTCAGTATGAAAGTCGTGATTACAAGTGATCGAAGAATTTGCAACTCGTCAACTGCGTCGATATACTGAAATGTCTTCATCACATCGACAGTGTTGTCAAGTAATTGATGAAAAGATATCAGATAGAATAGTCATTCTCAGTCTGAGAGTCGTGACTACAGTGCTTGAAGAAGTAGTAACTCGTCGATCACGCTGATATATTGAGAAAACTTGAGCTCATATTCTTTACTTGACATCAAGTCATTCATCTATCTACGTGAAAAATTGAGAGCTCAAGAGAATGATCAGAACACATTCTCTTTCATTGATCAGAGTCAAACATTGAACGATTGCGATTGCATGTTTATACTAACAATTCATTCAACGTCTACGTGACATAAGTCAAATCAAAAGAAGAAAAGAATTACTCAGTACAATCATACTCTATCTTCTCATCATGTGCATCTTTCTTTCATCACATATTTCTCTGCGCAATGAATGACAATCATTGAGCAAGAGAACGCAGCTCTATGTACGTTACAATCATGAGCATCACAAATGCAAAGAAAATGTCTTTCATCTTTGAATCAAGAATCGAATCGAAACATTGTTGTATAAAATATCATCAATGAAGAGCAGAGCAAAGACGATGCGTCATAAATGAACAATACAGACACTCATTAAGAGTTTACTTAAGCGTCACGCGCTGAATAGAAGCTATAAATTCATTACTTGATAACACAGTGTCAATCTTATTGTTTCGACTGCGTGAAACAGTCGTATAGACAACAAGTGATTTTCTTTCTCAGAGAGTTTTGTTCACTCAATATAAATAGCATAGAGTTTCTCATGAGTCAAGTCTAAATCAATGTCACAAGAATGTATAAGTTACAGACAGACTTAATTAATAGAGAATTAATAATTCATCAATCACAGAGAACAAAATTTTGTTGAGATCATGTCTAAAATTTAATCACACTGCAGCAAGATAGTGCGTAGCTGAATAGAATGTTTGATCAATAGAGATAGCTATAACTAGAATATTAAGAATACAGAAGAAATCAAAGAGAATTTCGAGCTGTATTTATAGTAGAACAAAACAAAGAAAAT
>JAABUS010004800.1_pt1 | contig 18881 bp, 30 predicted proteins | sample 5560161 | NCBI WGS metagenome assembly JAABUS01 (sample SAMN10711885, study PRJNA513376) | rock metagenome | isolation source: Antarctica rocks | place: Antarctica: Victoria Land, Trio Nunatak nord | collected 2016-01-04 | reverse complement strand
TGCAGTTGGCCCAGCATACACCTACCCATCTACTTTGTCCAAACATAGAGTCCCAACACAGTAAAAGAAATGACTACATGTTTTGCAATTGATGTAAGTGAAAGCAGAATGCATGGACCAAAGAGAGGTAGCAGTTTACCTTAGACAACAGCATCTGGCAGCAGCGGTCATGCATGCCCAAGCGGGTGTACATGTCCAAGGCCAGGTGCCACCCCTCCGCCAGACCCCCCTTGCGGGCCAGGCGCTCCAGGTGGGAGGCCAGTCTGGCACTGTCCCACCCTCCCTTCTGCTCATGCAATGCTGTTACTACCTACACCACCACACCATAGGCTAGCAGACAGCATGGCAGAACACACTATTGTTCCTCAGCAAGACAAGACTTCAATGCTGTTTTGGGGCCATCCCAAGCTGCTCTGATGCAATGCTGACATGTGCTGTAGCACAAGATATTGACCACGGGGAGTGGTGCTGGCCCCATGACTCAACATCATGTGCTGCCAGTACTACATGGTTAAACATAAGCCAGCATCAGGGTTGCATGCTTTGCTGCAGGAGCGTGAAGAAACACACGTGGCAGACAATCTTTGCAACAAGCAGCAGCAGCAGCAGCAGCAATGAGCAAGGTGGTGAACGAGACAAAGATGCAGGACCAACTCCATCTTTTTCTTGGTCACCGCCTTGCTCATTACTGCTGCTGCTGCTGCTGCTGCTGCCGCTGCTGTTGCTGTTGCTGCAAAGAAGAACGAACAAAATGAACAAGAAGAAGATGGAATGAAGAGGGAGGGTGACCTGATGAGGGTGAGCTGTGAGGAGCGCCACATCCACGGCCAGCAGGTGCAGCCCAGCAGGCACTGCTATGCCATGGCGGCAGCAGCTGCCAAGGTACTCAGCAATTGCTGCCTGTCAACCAGCAGCAGAAACGCTGAGTGTGAAGCTGGCATGCAACATGCAGGGTGAGAATGCAGCGGACTGCTCGGTGTGGTTGATTGTGTGTACACTGTGATTGTTGCGTGTTTATTTGTGAGAGCAATGCATGCAAAACTGCGTGAAGTCACATGAGAATGCATGAAACTGCTCGAAAGGAAAAAAATTGGCAAAGCACAAGTGCGTCCATCTCTGTGTTTGAAACGACCTCAGATGAGAAACATGCACCCACCACCAAGGTTCGCGCATGTACTCAACATGTCTTCAGCTGTATGTAACACAGTAGGCTTCATGGTGTAGGGAATGACAGCGGCTTTACTTCAGTGCAAAAACGCTGCATCTTGCAAACTTTGCAGATTATTTTAGGAATGTTCCTATGCATGCTAACAGGGAAAATACACAGGAACACAGCAGGGATGAGGTACCTCAAGGTATTGCACGCCTGTGGCTTCTTCTTCATGCAGCCACCTCAGCACCTTCACCTCCACTTCCTGCATCACTGTCTTTGCTCTGTTAGCCTCCTGTCAGGAACATAGTGCAAGCAAAGGCGGCTACTCCAGGCCTGGGCTTCTCAACATGAAGAATGCAAGCAAATGGGCTGCTCAAACAGTTTGACAAGGTAGGCTCCAGGCTGCCGCCTTAGGAGGCTCCTGTCATGATCGCTGAAAAGCATAAACTTTTCTTCTCATTTTCTTTCTTGACAAGGTAGGTGATTCCAAGTTGAAAACAGAACACTGAGAAAACAAAAGCAGCCAAACACAGGTGTCATGTTGGGCGAGAGGACTCTAAAGGGCCTTACGGGCTGGAGCTTGCAGCAACAACACCACGACAGTGTCTGATCCACCAAGGGACACAGCAACCAACACTGTCAGTAACCATGTAGCTCTTGACTTGCAACCAAGCAGGCAAAGGGCCAGAAGTGATGACACATTACAGGCAAAGCAAGAGCAGCCATGCCTGTGGGCCCATTGATGTGCAGGAAACCAGCCAAGGGACAGGAGTGATAACACATCACAGGCAAAGCAAGACCAGACATGCCTGTGGGCTCAGGGCATGTCAGTGATCATGTAGCTCCTGACGTGCAGGTAACCAGCAAAGGGCCAGGAGTGATGACACATTACAGGCAAAGCAAGAGCAGCCATGCCTGTGGGGTGAGAACAGGCATGTTCAGTCTGGAGGCTCTGCCTCTGCTGTCTGGAGACACAGGCACGCTGCTGCTTGCCTGCTTGGTTGCACAAGCTTCAGCGTACCCCAGGGCAACAGCATCAAAGATCTGCCACACTGAGGCCATATCAAGCTGCTCAAGCAGAGCCCCCTGCAGAATGCATAGATTGTATATGTTTCTATATTTTCTACATACAGGTTTTTTGTTCTTCAGGCATTGGTAAGATCTTTTCAAAGTAGAAGCGCCTGGATCTTGCAACCAGGCATACGAGTTGCCATCCAGAAACAAAATACCTCGAGATAGTGCCAGGTTCACCTTCCTGAGACAGCTATTGCATTGCACCGCAGTGGTGTCTTAGACACTGCTGCTTGCCGCTCTGGCGACATGTTGCACGGATTTTGAAAACACTGAATGCAGCAGCATCCATGCAGCATTCTCAGCGCCTCAGTGTGTTGGACAGCAATTCATGAAAAGCGTAGACAGTTACAATCCTTTTTTGCGAGTGCAAAGCCTATCGTGGAAGGAGAGACATAAAGTCAAGTTTGCACCTTTCGTGATTGAGACACAGTTAGAGGTACCTTGACAATGGTTAGCAGAAGGGCTTTGATGTCACAGGTGGGGTGTGCAGCAGGGTTCCTGCGCTGCAGGAAGGCCAGCAGCAGGGGCCACTCACTGCATGTCCTCGCCACCGCTGCAATGTCCACCTCACACCTCCACACCTGGAACATCAGGACACCCAGGCTGTGTCCAAACATGCAGGACTCTGACTGCTTGCTGTCAGGCACGCAGGGATGCCGACCAACCATAAGTAAGTAAAGACAGAGTGCAGATGGCAAGCGGAGGTGCCATCTGCCAACTCCAATGCAGAAGCAGATGACAGATGCAGAAGCAAACGGTAGAAACAGATGAGCTCTTGGTGTCATTATACGCCATGGGTGAGCATGCTAAATGTGACATTGACAGCTGAGACTGCAGATACACCATGAAATGCCAGGAGCTGGGACAAGATTGGCATATACCTTGCCAGCTTCAGTGTCCAGGATGAGATTGGGCGCCTCAAAGCGCCAGTGGCCAGTTTCCAAGTGCTCAGGCCCATCTGAGGTAGCACTGCCTGCGGTGCTGGCAGCAGCAGACGTGCAGGATGCAATCTCCACCTTGCCTTCATGCTCAAGAGCATCCCTGCTGCTTGAAGCTGGAATGCTTCTAGGCAGGCTCTGGTCATCCTGCACACCCACAGTGAACATTCACAGTTCAGCTTGAAACTTTTGTCCCTCTTGCATGTCTAGGCCGGCTCTGCAGCTCTACCAGAACGCGAGTAATGATGCTGATGAAAATTTGTTGCTGTAATGTAGCGCACCTTGTCATCAGTTGCAACAGTCAGGGGCAGAGGAGCAGCAATAGGTCCATTGCTGCGAGCTCTGACATCAAGCAGCAGCACCGTGCTGGAATCCAGATGATGCACCAGCAGCATGTTGTCATGGATAGACAGCTCCACATGGCGGCTGAAGATTTCATAGCTGTGCTGCAGGATCACTGCATCCCTGCAGGTTGGGATGGGGAAAGTCATCAGCATACTGTTACACTACTGTGCATTACTCTTGCAGGGAACTGAGACTGGCAGCAGCTTTGGTAACAGGGTTGGATACTTGTTACCATTCTGATGTGAACTTTGTGATGCGTGTGTTGACTGGTACCTTCAGTGCACTGCCATTCTCATGTATCATAGTCATTCATGACTCACATACATTTGCAATCATACACATATTCAAAGACTGCTCTTTGGAGCCCAAAACTTGGAACCACAACAAAACCATCAGTATTGAAAACAATAAGCTGTGCTGAAGCCTTACTTGTAGAAGCGATACAGCGCCAAGCGCCGCTGCCGATAATCAATGTGCGCACAATAGATCCTGCCGTACATGGTCAACACCTTGATGTCCCCAGAAGAGACACGCTGACTAGGCCCTGCTTTGGGGCTTGCCTGCCGGGATGCGCTGGGTCCCAGCTGAAAGGGTGGCAGCCTCAGCACTGCATCATTGGTGACCTGGTATGCCTGCTCTGCAAGCAAAGCACAAGCTTCAGTGTGTGCTGTGCAGCATGCGAGGATACAGCTGGTCTCCTGCGTTGGGAATGCTGCTGTAATGCCACGAGTCAAAGGAACCCACCAATTCACATTGCTGACCAGCAGCCTGCCTAGCTGTTGTGTGCAATGCATGATACCAGACATCAGGCTATTGAACGAGCAGCTGTACTGCTGCAGTGCTGATAGGCTGCATGCAGACAAGCAAAGACAAACTTCCCTCAGACATCTTGTCGGGTGTGGAAAAACCTGAGCTGGAAAAGTGGGTCTCAGAAGCATTTGTACCTGAAGCCAGAGACCGCCTTCGCCAGTGGCCAGCAAAGCAATGCGTGACTCATGACTGTAGATGCACCAGGAGGTAGGGTGCTTGCGGCTGCCCATATAGCGCAAGCCTTGACCCTTAGACAGTTGCTGATACAACTCAAGGCCGTGCTCTGTTGCCATGACTAGATCACATGCTGCAGAAGGGCACCAGAAAAACTTCAAGACACGGGATTTGCTTCTAGGTCCCTGCAAGAATACATTCAGGGTCTTGTCTATATGACACAGCATGTTCATTGCAGCTGGATCGTCTGTGCGCATGTTGTTGACCAGTTGGCTTGTCAATGCAAAGATACACTTCTGCATCTATGTCAGCCTGCAGTGGCCATTTCAAGAAATGTCATGACAACAGGGGAACGTCTGTCGGTAGCAGCAGCTTACCTGCACAAACATTTTGCTGCTTCTGATGTGCACAAACTGCAAGAAGGCTGAGCTGCGCTGCATGGCCAGCATGGAGCCATCGAGAGAAGCGTGTAAGGCTGTGATGGGCTCTCCTTCGCCCGGCGCAACAGTCTGCATCAAGATATACAAGTTTCAAACACTGTTGTGCACATTGACTAAATAGCACTTGTACTGATGCAAGCTAGAGTTGAATCAGAGACATACAGGCACAAAGTGCAGTGGCTAAACATTTATCATACCCATATTGCTTGAGTACTGTTGTCATGCAGAGCATAGGCCAGAACTTGGGCCTTGTCTTCAAGAAGCACAGTGCCAGAAGCTTCGTCGTATTTGACATGCTTGCGAAGGGTTTGAAGGCCTAGATCCAGGCCTGCACACAAGCTAAGTAACGAATCCAAGGGCGGATCAGAGCAGCTCCGGCAAAGTTCGCACAGTAAAGCGCAAGAATTACCGGTGGAATGCAGGTAAACTTGCGACATCGCTCCTGGTGCTGCAGCGGCCATGGTCATTAAAATGGTATTGTTTTGCCAGCCGGAGCATCCGAGAGCCGGAGAACCCGTCTTGGATCAGTACCTTCAAAACATATTTTGCAGTTTTGTCACGACGAAGCAGTCCTCGGACATGGTCTGACTTGCACATTCATCGCAAAGACAGTCCTTTCCAGATTCGGCATGGCCCAACATGGCTGGTTTTCAGTGTAGCCTTGAGTAAACACACGCTGACCTAACTCCGCCCAAAAATGGTTACAGACATACACACTAGTCTTGGTATGACTGGTCTTATTTTGATGTGTTCTGCAGAAGCTACAGCCCTGAAATGAGCAGAGTGATTCAGTTTGATTCCTGATCGATGCAAGCCATCAGTGCTGCACAGGATTCAGCTGAAAGGCATCCTACTTTGCATCTCCTTCTTGGGGTGGATCTACTGCATGCTTTGCACTTTCACCAGTCTGCAAAGACACACAATCTGCTGAAGCGTGCTCAGGCAGAAGCGCAACTACCTGACCTTGCATTACAGTATAACAATATGCACTGCAGCCGAATTCAAATGCGACAGGCATAGTCTTGATATTTCTCCATGATGATGATACAGTCAGGACAACAACAATGACCAATGCATAAAAACAGGATTGAGTAGCAAAACAAAGATGTATGCCTTGCCTGTTCATGGTACTCTTGTTGCCGCTCAGAAATCTGCTCTTCGTTTGGTCTAGGTAGCTCAAACACCTCCTTGACTCTGCAATAGAAGAGGCCGCCAAGCCTGGCAATGGGCTCATACTTGTCTATGTCCACAATGGTTTTACCATGAGGGCTTCTGCCAGCTACGGCTTCATGTATGTGCAACAACAGGATCTCTGCAATTATGATGGCACCTGTGGTCACACCTTTCCTGCGTCACACAAATGGCAGCATGAATCTGCTGTGCATACAATCAGCATACTGTGCTGGGAACCCCATGTGTAGCTGAAATTGCTTGAATATTGACAGCCTTACGAGTTAGTGGTGTCGTAAATATGCTTGACCTTGCATTCAAGCTGTACAGCAGACTCCTTCACTCTTGGTGGTTTGACCTGCAAAGCTTTGCAGCCTGTAGTCAGACTCAACTCAGATCCCAAAATACTGTGGGCCAGGTCTCATGGTGCTGCAAATGACATTGAGTAATTTATAGCTTGCACTATCACAGAAAATATATGTTGCCAGCTTTACCCTGACTGATGGCATAGGAGTAAGGCCACTCATGTCCATCTCATCTACTCCAGCATCAAATGCGCCACAGGTGAAGTTTGCTGCCTCTACAAACCAATCGCTGATCATATTTACTGTGAATTCCCTGCAGGAAGTTGCAGTTTACTTTCTTGTCTGAAAGTATGAACAGAATTGCTACGATGTGCGACTGCTAAGACATGTGTCAATGCGGTAAGCAGTTCTTACCCTGTCTCCCGCACATATTGCTCAAAGTCCTTCATTCCTCCTCCCTCTCGCTGTGCACTGCGATTTGCTCCCAGCACACATAGTGCAGGATCATGGTTCATCACATTGAAGTAGCTATACGGTGACAAGTTTCGCTGCCCTTTGCTGTTCAGACAACACACAAAGCCAATAGGGCGAGGGCAGACTGCACTGATGAGTGCAGGATACAGATCGCCGCCAAGCTCCTCTGGCTTGAGCCCTATGTAATTGTCGGAACCCAACTGGTGTGAAAGCTTGTCGCCTGGCTTCCAATTGGGATGAGGGGGGTCGACGAAATGGACGTTTTTCCCGTCATGTGGCTTGGACATGCTGTTCCTACTAGATCTACGCAGACACACAAGGTACGGTGAAGATGGCAAACTCAAGCACGCGTTATTTCCCTTAGGTGCGACAACTGAATGCAGGTTATCAATGTCGCTGTTTTTTTGCGGACTCAGTTTCTGATTATGCCATAATCGCGCCATATGCACAACATAATTTCAGCAGTGCGTCTTGATTTTCGCCTTGAAATCTACCGGTTTGTGTGGTATGCCAGGCTGATCTGCGATCACCGCAATTCCTCTCTTCCTCGCTCCTTCTCTGCCTGGACGATCGGTCCGTTTGTTTTGCTTCCGCAGGCACTTGGTACAGGGATCAACATACGCACAGACGTAGCCGACCTTGTTTATACCGATCTGCTCAATTTTTCAGACCATCAGAAGTTGCCAATATGCTGCGGGGGAAAACTTATTTGGTCACTGGAAGCACTGACGGTATAGGAAAGCAAACAGCTACCAAGCTAGCAGCCGCTGGTGCTAATGTCCTCATACATGGCAGGTATACTTGATTACTCTACGTCGCCGCACATGATGCAGTCGCTGCTGAATTATACTGGCACACCTCAAATGCCTGACCCGTTTGTATGGGCACCCTGCAGGAGTGCTAACAAGGTAGCCAATATTAGCAAGCAAGTATTTGCAGCTGCTGCTGGTGGCAAAATCTCGTCATACACATTTGACATGTCATCTTTTGCTGACGTAAGAAAGTTTGCTGAAGCTGTCAGGGCTGACCATCCCTCTATAAATGTACTCATCAACAATGCTGGGATCTTCTCCAAACAGAAAGCATTCTCAAAAGATGGCATAGAAATGACCTGGGCAGTTAACGCCCTTGCACCATTTCTGTTGACCTCACTCCTGCTGGATACAGTGACAGAGCGAATTGTGAATGTCGGCTCAATGGCATTGGCCAGCAGCATGGACTTTACCAACTTGCAGCAGGTAAAGCTGTGCTGACTTCTGCAACGCTGACAGCCTTCTCTGTGGCAAGAAGCACATCCTCAAAGTTCTGAAGCGTGCCCTGCTGTTTTCTACCATGCAGTCAAATGACGAACTCATGAAGCATACCATGCAAAATCTGTGGCCTTGCTTGCGCCACTGCATTGGGTCATTGTTCTGCAACCTAAACGTGTGCAGTGTGATGCTTCAACTCACAGCATGTGGCCCAATAGGTGCACATCCCATGTGTGCAGTTGTGCCTGGGATTCCTGTTCTGTTGTCAGATGCAGATTGTGTAATGCTGGAAAAGCACTTTAGTTGCTTGCCTATAGGAAAAGGGCTTCAGCGGCCACAATGCTTACTCAGTGTCCAAGCTAGCCAACCTGATGTTCTCAAACCAGCTGGCGCCCATGATGCAGCAGAGGGGGGTCACAGTCAACTGTGTGCACCCTGGCATCATTGCAACCAATGTTCTCCGTGACGGGTGGGGTGGGGGCGGATCAGATGCAAAGGTAAGCTGCCTCACGGTGGCCAGCTGTTACAGTGTGCATCATTGCAGCATGTTGCCATACTTCTCATCCCATTCACCTGACGTTCTCATGCTTTCTGAAGTGATAAGCTGTTTAGTGGCGGCACTAGGCTAGGTAAGCAGAAAAAGTTCCAGGAAGAGAACCATGGCATGCAGCCATGTCACCGTGTGCTGAAGAATATCTCAAATGTGCAGAGTTAAGTGCAGGGTGCAGACGATGTATTCAATTTAGCCACAGGAGATGCTTTAGGTCAGCAGACTGGCAAGTTCTTTGCTGGACGTGGTGTCATGCAGCACCCGGCTGTGGCTGAAGACTCAAGTGCCAGACAGCAACTGTGGAGTCTTATGGAAGAGCAGACTAGCGCTGAATTCATTTTGTCAGGACCTTCATGATTATGGTTGTTCAGCATGCAAGCCAACTCGGCATGACAGAATGCAACCAGAAGCCAGGACATCACCTACAAAGCCCTGGCCCCTGCCTGTCGTGTTGCAGGACTGCATTGTGTGGTAGGACAGTATCATGTAGGATGGCACCTTTTCTTCTGTTTTTACCTGCAGCCTGCTTGCTGCCCTGGTCAGTTGCTGATAAACAGATGGGTATGGTTCAAGCTTTGCCAACATGGGTTTTAGGTTGTCAGTCATGTGTTTGCCACCCATATGCACTTGGCGGGGATGATCCAGCAGGCACAAAACAATCCTGTCTGTGTGATTGGGATGTGGTGTCCTTGGTGCAATCAGATATTTACATAGTTTTCAGGCCGGTGTACTTGCAAATTTGGCACTACGGTGAGTGTTGATGCATTGAGGCTTCACCACAAGGGAACAGGGTACAGAACAGCACAGTGTGTGCGTAACGTATTATGCACGTAGCATGGCAGCTTTTTGTGTCTTGCCTGTAACAGTCACTGTATGACAGTGCACATCAATCAATTCCCAATTTCTATCTTCAGGCTTACAAGATAATCAACAGATCATAAGTGGGAAAACAACATACGTATAGATCCTTAGAGTTTGCTATAATTACTTGACTTTCAAGTTCTGGGCGGATGACAACACAGAACCAAGGAGACTGCTGTAACGAAGACGGGCAATAGTGCCGCGATGCCACACGGTCTTCTTTGTGCAAAACAAGGCTTGAAGCAAAAGTTAACTGTTCTCCACACTGCGTTCGTCAGTGGCTAGAAAAGCTGTTACTGAAGATGAAGGCTGGAAGAGATGGCTGTACTGCTGACGTATGTGACTGTATGCGGGACAGTCAACCAGAAAAGGGTGTTCGTCATCAACTGAGCCAGTTGTGCACACAAGATATGCCAGACCTGTGTATATGTGCAGGTATATATATGACATACACATTGTACAGACTCTGGCTCCTCAGCTGTGTTCACTATCTTTGCCAGAGCGGCCTGTGTCAACATGTAGGCCGTGGCAATCACACCTGGACAGTTTCCTGGGGGAATAGCATCTGACAGTAGACAAATGGAATGTAAGGGCAATAAGCAAGATGCAATGGTGCGAGGGATCGCCTGGTCAACCTAATAGGTCAACCAGCCAGTTCGAATATGCACTGGCACTCAAACTGAGTCTGCTGCGCAAGCTTGGCTCGCGACTATGTTCCGCATAAATACTTATGGCGGTTCCACCGCAACCATCTTGCTGAGATACCTCGCCACCTACATCCAGCAGGCTTGCACTTGCCACTGACCACCTGAGACAGTTGGATCTGGCGCCTACCCGACAAGACAGACGAGCAAGGTCCTGAACGATAGAGTGCAAGGTCTGGATTCATTCCGTCTGCCTTTTGTACGGCCTTGGTGTATTCGAGGCCCTAACTGATATAGTGTTCTGTGACATATTGCCAAGCCACACCAGGACGCTGATAAAGTCAACAAATTTGTCACTTGCACTCTGCTGTCATGAACTGCTGCCGATGCTGTGCAGGTTTCAAGTATGAAGCCAATCAACGTCTTGAAAGCAGTGGTGAGTAAGAATGGTGGTTTTAGACAACATCTACCAGTCCATCGGTTTCTGCGCGCAAGCTCTGTCTGTCCAAAGATTTCCTGATCGCCCATGCTTTTGTGCAGGTGTTTTTTGTCTTGTTTTTGGGACTGTATCATCGGATCTTTTGTGAGGCAAATCTGACGTTCATGCAAGCTAAACTCTCTTTGCCCGATATGACCACCCACCTTTGGGACCTGATTAGTGGCACAGCAGCAGAGGGCTGTGGTGCCCTGGTTTCTCTTGTGAGGAGATACCCTACCTACGTGATGCAGCTGCGGGTAGGAAGCATGCATCACCACCCTCAACAGCTGATTTCGCATTGCTGGGCATCATGCTTCTTAGCATGCACAAGTACCGCTCAAGCTCTGTGACACTAAAAGCAATGTGCACAAATGCAGGGATACTATCCTGCAGAAGAGTTCAGGCAATACTTCACAGGTTTCGCCACCCTGGAGCTCATGTTTATTTTCCTGGTGTTCCCTATTCTACTAAGGCAGAATCAAGGTATGCTCTGTGGGTACAGGTCCAGAGCCCATCACTGTAGTATGCTGCTTTCATGCTTTCCTGACTACGGCTAATTGCAAGCTGAGGCAACCAAGATTGTGTGCAGGGCGGATGGCATTCCTCTGCAGCCGTTTTGCCATGAAGACCAAGCCAGTTGTCTTTGGACTTCTTGCCTTGTTTGGTGTGAAAATCACCAGCAAGGAGGAAAGAGCATGTGACAACATCTCAGGCCCCCGCCTGCACAAAGCTCGGGTGCTGTCTTTGCAAAGCAAGTTGAAGAGGATGGGGTGTGGATGGATTGTGCTGAACACAGAGGCATCACCACAGTTTACCTCTTCATGTATGACTGCAGACGTTGCCAGGCTGTCTGTACAGCAGGTGCGAATTATCTATGATCTGTGTGAATCTCAACACTGTGCACAAGTCTCACCTTGTGACTGCACATTCTACATATGCACAGGCAAGACTTGTCTGCAATGTGAGTAATGCAGACATGTGCTGCGACATGCAGTTCCAAGGGTTCTGTTTTTGTCCTTCTGACAAGATTTGCATTGTCTTCTGGTGCGCAGATGTCCATATTTGGCATACTTGTCATGAATTGATGTATAAGTCAGAGTGAAAGTTGTGACACAAAGCTGAGGATTGTGTGTGTGTGTGCAGGAACATAAGTGGGGTGCATCCTTGTCAGAGGTTGCACAGGGAGTTGTCGCTTTGCAGTCTGTCTCAGCGGCCTTGGTATTGGCCCTTGTTGGTGGCCTTCTCTTGCACAGACTTGTGCTTGGTGCTGTCCACTACATCAAACACTCCAGGTTCCTGTGCAAGGTGAGCGTTATGAAGCATCTACTCAGGCCAGCCTTCTGATGACTGTGTGTCTTTGCAATTTTCCCCAGCTTCAACATGGTTTAGGATGCTCGCCTGTGTATCAAGTATCATTCCTTTGCAACAGCTGCAATGTTGTCATGCTGCAATGCTGTCACATCAAACTTCTGGCTACTTCCATGCATTGGCTGCAGTTGCTATAGTTCAGCACCAAGTTGAAGAGTACATTGACTACAGGTGTACGTGATGCCCTATGGGCAACATCCAAACCTGCCACAGTTAGGGAGACAGCCTGCTGTGAAGAGTATGTGGCAGCAGATCTTTTTCTTCTGTGTCAACATGTGGTCCGGTCTGGCCATACTGTCTCAGGCAGAACTCCAGATTTGTGCCAAAGTGACAGTGTCGGCGCTGAGTACTGGTGTCAGGATGGGAGCTGGGCCTACCTTGTGGACCCTGCAGCACTGTGGTATCTGTTTTGCATTCAAGGTAAGTCATGATCCCTCTTTGCCAGGTGCCTTGTTTCGTGGTCTGCATAGCATGATGTTTCTGGCCATGGCTGTGCAGTCAGCTGTACAAACATGACTGGTTTGTGGCATCTGTCGTGCAACTGCAGGCAGTCCTTCCTCACCATTGTCTCATCTTACATGTGTGCGCGCAAGCTGATTGAAGACACCATCTGTATGCACAACATAGCCATTCAGCAAAAATCTGTTGCTATGCCGCAATGCTTGGATTGAAGGCAGCTGTATTGCAGGCGGCTTGCAGAGGTTGCAGATTTCTGGCACATGCCCTGGCCCTGCTTATGCTGGCTTTCATCTCCTTTTTCAGCAGAAGCCTGGCCTATGTTATGCAACATGAGCACCAGTGGCGCCACGAAGACCTGGCTTATGCACGTGATGGAATGGATATGCAGCTGGCTGATCAGCGCCAGCGGATAGCTGACCAGCGGCAGCATTACAGGGGCAAGGTGAGAGCAGGAAGGCATCAGGCAGCCAGGCAGCAGCAGCTGCATGCTGCAGAGCGCTCTGGTTTGCAGCAACAGCTAGCTGACCAGCAGCAGCAGTTGCAGGAGCATGTGGCTGATACAAGGCAGCAGCTGGCTGACCAGCAGCACATACATGATCAGGAGCTGGCTGATGTCTGTCAGCAGTTGGTTGACGAGTGTGCAGAGCGGTTGGCTTTAGAGCTAGCCCGTCAGCGCCAGCAGCATACAAATGCACTGCACGGGTTGCGTCAGCATTTACAGCAGCTGCTGGCTAGCCTGCAAGCTGAGATGCAGCAGCTTGCAGCGATTCAGCAGGACTACTCTCAAGCCATGGAGGCGCTGGCTGTTGAGAGGCAGAGCAGGGAAGCGGAGCAGGCACAGTCCACAGCCCAAGTGCAGCAGCTGGAGGACCAGCTTAGCCTGAGTCAGAACATGGTCACTCAGAGACAGGCTCTGCTGGAAATGTTCTGCTTTGGCCCTACTGGCTATCACCAGCTGCAGGCAGACTGGGCAGCAGCTGTGCAGACGACTGCAGATCTGAGGGAGCACAATGATGTGCTCACCCAGAGCAATGCACTGCTGACTGAGCAAGCTCAAGCTATGCAGCACCCAGTGTACCGTGTCCATGTAAGCTCCTCATTTATGACCTGCATGCTGCCCTCTCTCCTTACATGAAGAATGTTGCCTACAAGCGCATCCTATTGCCAAAACCCTACACCTAAACCCTCACCCAATCATCATACTATACAAATTTTGGTAATGCCCCAACATCTAAGCTCTTGTCATATATTACGCTGTATAATGAAGCCACACAAATATCTGGCCAGCCTGTGATACTTGACAATGTACACAGACGATGTCTGCTATTGCAATGGGCAATGGGCACTCATACTCTGCAGCTGCCAGATAGATGCAGCTGTGCATTATAGGGTATGTGCGCTTAGAGTATTCACGGTTCATGATGTTGCAGGAGCTGATGCTGGCAGACACGCATGGCCGCCTGGGCACCAGTCGCCTTGGCAGTGGCACCTTTGGCACAGTGGAGCGCACCTGCACTGGTCACCTAGGGCCTGTTGTCTGCAAGTGGGCAGTCGACTTGGAAGAAGAAGCCGCTCAAGCTTTGGCTGTGGAGGCTGCCAACCTGGCGAGCTTCCGCCACCCCTCCATTGTGGCGTACTACGGGCGAGTGGTGGACCCCATCCTCAGGCCCGATCAGAAGGGGATTGTCATGGAGTGCATGGACGACACCCTATGCACCCTGATCACTGCTGGGTAAGTGCTGCCATGCTGTGTCAGCCATGCTGTGTCAGCCATGCTGTCGATGCTCTTCAAAAGATCACATGCCAGCATGCTGGACCAATGTAAACAGATATCTGCCCTCTGCTGCAATTGTGTGCACAGCCTGTTTCAACTCCATGCATCTGCCTATCTGTCTGATTGTCTGTCTGTCTGTCTGTGTCTGCACATTGGGCAGAAAGGAAAGAAAAGACCCTGCCACTTGTGTAATGTAGCTCCTGCATGATCCTTCACCTGCAGTGTTGCACTCAAGGCTCATTGATAGGGCTGGCACGAAGGCGGCTTGACTGCAAACACAGCCACAGAATGGACACGACCCTCACACAGACCACTCATCCTGCTGCTGACTGCAGGTCTTTAGTGCTGGACCAGGTGGTGGACATAGGCCTCCAGTTGTCTGCTGGCCTTAACTTCCTGCACCAGCGTGGCTGCATGCATGGTGACCTCAAGCCCAACAACATTGGTGTAAGCATTGTTGGTGGGCGTCTTGTTGCCAAGCTGCTGGACGCTGGCAGCTTCAGGCAGTTCCCTCCTGGTGGCGTGGGCAGCTTGAGCTGGGGTGTACCAGGCCAGATGCCGTAAGTTCACCTGGCTTCGAATTTTGTTTTGATTAGCAAGGAAGTGCCTGCTTGCAGTCAGCCTGAGCCGTGTTGTTTTAGTTACCTTCTGCATACAATGCTGCCCCCTTGCAGGCATTTTGGCTCTCATATGTCTTTGACAGACCTGGTCAGCTACTCACACAACAACAAAACACAAACATCCAACCACAACATTGGTAGATTTTTGTTGACTCATAGCTGCTGCACCCATTTGGCTGCCAGGCAAGTCTGCAATCAGTTCACTTGTTTGATCAGATGTTCATTGGCAGAATAAGCAACATCTATGTATGGTGGTTTTGTTGTGTGCAGTCTGGTTGACGCCTATGCTCCTCCCGAGTACTTCTTGGGGCGTCTTGTGGGAGACGCTGAGTTCATGCTTGACCCCAAGGTTGAGGTCTTTGTGTGGGGGCTCATCCTGGCTGACATGCTTGGGGTGCCCCGTCTTGACACCCTACCGAATGGTCCCCTGGAGGTCTTTGTGCAAAGGATGGTCACCCCGCCCTACCAGGTCATGGTGAGCGCTTTGTCTTTCTGACAAGTGCTGATCAGCATTTTCATAAATGCAAATGATGAGCATCCTTTCGGGCAATAACAACTGGGCACATTCAACAAGCTGCGGTCATATACTCAGCAGTCATGTAATGCAGCTGAACTTTTATCTCAGGCTGAAGTGGGCATGAATCTATTAGACAGCTAACAGCAGCAATCGTCTTGAGCATCATGCTGTGTTGTGGCTGAACATGTGGAGCTTGACTAGCTGCAAGTAAGATTTTGCAGATGTGCAGCCAACCACTGTATGTGGTCAAGCAGCATAGTCCTTTGCAAAGCATGCTGTGAACATTGTGTTGTGTGCTTCTGTACAGTGGCCCAATGCAGGCCAGATCCCTGACCCCCTCAGATCCTTGGTTGAAGCCTGCTTGGCGTATCACTCAGTCCAGCGACCCACCATGCTGGCAGTCACAGCTGCTATGACAGCAATCTTGAACACTTTGAGAGGTGTGTCCCCATCACTTTCGCTACTCTTGACTTCAGAGCATTGTCTGTCACAGCAACACTTGCCAAAAAGTACAGTGCAGTGCAGTGTTGGAACTCCACAAGCTTTCTCAGCGGTCCTGCAGGAGCTCTTGTTTTGGTCCGCCCATCCATTTGACTATGAGCACACAACTGTCAAGCTCGCTTAAATATGATGTGCAGTCACTGCCTCTGCATGCATGGGCAACTGATCACAGTCTGGACAGTCATGTTGGCTGTATTGGCTGCAATCAGCTGTCCGCCCCTGCTTCTACTTATGAACGGTTGTCATTTTGCCGTGTTGTCATTGTGCCAAAGTGTTTTTGGTGCACATGCAGGTATTCCTTGAGTTGATCAAGAGTTGGAATCGGAGGCATGGCTGTGAAGGACCAAACAAGTGCCCTTCACTGAGCCTTCTTGGCAACTTGTAACAAGACACATTTCAAGGGCTACAGTTTGTACATACGTGGCCATTGAGCCATGGCAAAGAAAGTTTTGCCTTAGCAAGTTCAGCACATGTGCTGTACAGCAGAAACAAGCACTGTACGCAGAGTGGTTGTAGTGCCCAGGAGTCAGCGAATCAGGCTGACAAACTCCTTTTTCAAAGCATGCTCTCGTCAAAACAACATGCTGTATCAAGTCGTCAAAGCTTGCACAATGTATAAAAAAAAGTAAATGCTCAAGGCTGCAAAGTCAGGAGATGAAACGGTGTCGCGCGAATGCTTTGCGCTTTGAACTGCGCTTCCGCAACATTGTGTTCGCCACACTGTGATTCGAGAGAACTGGTTCCTTTATTGCCACTTCCATTTCCGTGCGCGCGCTGCGTCAGCAAACTTGCTGGTCGTCGTTGTAGCGATCTGAATACGCCGCTGAGCCGAAACCTGTCGCATAGGGCTGCTGTGCATGACGTTACAGCAATCATACATTCAGCAACCATGCAGATGGGGCTGTGCACAAGCCCAATCCCGCGCAGTACCACGCAGGAGACATGTGCTGACGTCTGCCAAGCCTATAGGTGCGTATTTTGTGACGTCGTCAGCCAAGGAACCGCAGAAGCACACTGGCCAAAACGTCTTTGCCAAAGTGCAGGGCAGAAGGGTGACGCTTGGAAGAAGCAGTTGGCGACTGTAACTGGTGTCAAATACAAGCCTGGACCACAACAGGAAGACTCATGGGAAGACAGCACTGGAGTATACGACACAGACGGCAATCAGCTTTCACTTGAAGACATCAGTGATGATGATGATGACGATGATGATGCCTGGGTTGATGACTTTGGAGATGACACTGGGGTGTTAGAAGACAAGGAGATCTTCAACATGGATACTGGCTGGTCCATACAAGACTTTGAGGGAATTGTCCAACAGCCTCCAGAAAGACAGGTGCAAGTTTCGTCATGCAGCCCACTGGCAATTGTGCACCAGCATCTATTACGTGTATTGCTGGGCGCTGGCAGCTTTTGTACCGTATCAATTGAGTGCAGTCTTGCACCATTATGTTGTGCATGTACTGCAGACCCTGTTAGGCACTTGACCTGTCTTGCCATTGTCATAATCCTGCATTGTCTAACAGCAGCAAGCTACTGCATGTCTGGATGCATGAGGCACAGCGCATGGCAGATATTGAGCCCTCAAGCTGCAAAGCATGCACAAATTTTGCCTAAGACACAGTGAGCCAAACGGGACTTGGGCTGATCAGTGCTCATACACTGAACTTTTGTTACCTCATCACTCATTGTCAGCAGCTGCAGCAGCAGGTGGCAGCAACAGCCATTTCTCACCAGTCATCACTCAGAACCTCGTGTTCACAGACTTGGATTGGTCGGTGATGCAGGAAGCAGCACAGGAGCCTGATGAGGATACAGCTGAGCTAGGCATGGCTGCCAACAGCATTTTGCAGTCCATTCCTCCTCATGTACTCAAGGCTTTGGAGCAGCAACAAGTTGAAGCCAATGCTGTCAATGCAGAAAGCAAGGTAAGTCCACAGTAACTTGTCTTCACCTTCCTTATGTGGCATAGTGCTTCACATGCTGAGATGCTTTCTTTTGTTGCTTGTTTCACATGCTGTGTGCAAGGTGGTGCGTAGCATGCTTGTTCAGCAAGCTCTGGTCAAAACTGCCTGTATAGCAAAATTCTTACAGAACAACGTATTTCTGCCCAAAAGACGAGTCGTCTGACAGATTGAGCTCTCCTCCTAAATGCCTCAATCCTCCTGGCTGCCCACTGTGAGCTGGACTGGTTGCCCAAAACACAATGTGTTCTTAGGTGAAAAGAAAGAAAAAGAAGACAGCAAACGCCCCAGCAACTGTCGGCAGCATGCGCATCATCACAGGCTCAGCTGCTGGGCGGCGTTTAGTATCCCCCCCAGGGGAGGGAACCAGGCCCATGATGGAGAAAGTACGGGGAGCAGTGTTCAGCATGGTGGCCAGTATGGCGGGAAGCCAGCCCTTGTTGCCACCTGGCAGCAGATGGTTGGACCTCTTTGCTGGCACTGGTGAGGCACTATTCTGCTTCTTCTGGCTTTGCTGCTGTGGTACACACCAGATGGAAGCGTTTTCCTTTGCAGTGGTCATGATGGCATAATTTGTCATGCAGTGGCTTACCGCTGTGTAGCTCTAAGAAATCATGTTTTGAGATGTGCTGATCCTGGCTGCAAAGCTTGCAATCCCATGAGGGCTGACAACACAGGGACATTTCAGAAGGTTAATCTGAGTCATGCAGAAATGATGCAGAGCCACAACATGCACAGACATAAGAAATGCAAGAGTCTATTGTTACAATTTTATGGTGTGGTGTTCTCACATGGCCTGGCACTGCGTGTCAAGCTGCTACCTGGAAGTCTGACATCCTCAAAGCTGCCTGGTTTTCTGGCACACTGCTTGAAATGCAACCCTGTTCACCATGCCATGAGACATTTGCATGAAGGAATGGTGTTAAGGGGAAAGCATCACATAGACTCTTTGCGACGAACAGCTTGATGCTTTGCTTATGCAGGAGCTGTGGGACTAGAGGCTTTGTCACGA
>JAABUS010004799.1_pt1 | contig 18883 bp, 20 predicted proteins | sample 5560161 | NCBI WGS metagenome assembly JAABUS01 (sample SAMN10711885, study PRJNA513376) | rock metagenome | isolation source: Antarctica rocks | place: Antarctica: Victoria Land, Trio Nunatak nord | collected 2016-01-04 | reverse complement strand
TCCCGCGCAAACGGGGTTTCCGCGCACGCTAACTAAAACTATTTATATTAGTGCCATTTTTAGCACGCTAAACCCGATACTATCTGTTGCTAACCTTTCTAGGTTAGAGTGCGCGGAAACCCAGCTTGCGCGGAAACCCCGTGCATACGAGTAGAGAGAATTCAAAAAGTGTGTTGGGACTTTGAATCAGGGTTGATGAGTGCTGGACGGGGGTTGGGGATTTCTGCAAGAGAAGGGTTTGCGAGGTCGAGAGAGCGTGGGGAAGCTGCGTGTAGGAGATGGGGGGGGTGGTTTGGTCGATCAACCTCGGTTTTCCCCCTTGAGAATAGAGCGAGAAAACGAGGGGTGTGGAGTGGAGGCTAGCGAGTGAAACCCTTCCCTTTCCCTCTGGCTGATAAAACATAAAGCATATACACACTACACATTAAAATCCCCTCACATCCTGTTACCCCCCTGTTCTACATACCATCCATCCTCCCCACCATCAACTTTTCATGTTCAGTACCCAGCAAATCAATAACGGACAAAATAATTTAGCCACCGCCCGCCCGCTCCTCAGCCGGCCCCGTTCTTTGGCGCTGCCGTACGATGCCAAAATTCGAGCCATGGATCTTAAAAAAGGGTCAATGAGGAATATGTGTGTTTAAAGCAGGGAATGAATGAATGAATGGGTGGGGGTGCCTGTTCCATACATTAGTAGAGGAGGGAGAGCGCTGTTGATTGGAATTGTTTCATATTGGGTTTCCCTCATCGACGTACAGTACAGTACACGCCATACCCCTCCTCCCCTACATGTAAAGCCCCCCACCCAACCTTCTTCCTTATTACCTATAACATCCTCCATCAAGTTTACCAAAGGTTTTACATCCCCCGAAACCCACACTAAACTTTTAAAAACCAAAAGCACCTGAAATCTCCGTCATCTCGGCCCCCACCCCGACGCGCCCTCTCCAACCACGCCCAAAGAACGGGAAACACAAAATATTGTTTTCGTCAGTGCAATTTCTCCTATATCACATGTACATTACCTCCTCGTACGTCCTCATCTATGAATATAGCTTAAGTAGCTATGATTCTGCCGGCGGCGGTTTCCCGAGCTGCTGACCTCGCTGGTCTTGACGTCCCTCCTCGGTCAGCTTGTTGGTGGGCGGCTGGTTGCAGTGGGGAGGAGGGATGAGGATGGTTGGATTGGGGCGTAGGAATGGTGGTGGGGAGAGGGAGGAGGATTGTGGGGAAGGGAGGGGGGGCTAGGAGATTTAATTTTTCGCGGGAAAGGCGGAAGGGGTGGATTAGGAAAGGGGGTTGTGTGGCTGTGAGGGGGTTGTACGGTTATTAAGTCTCCATATTACAGTATAAGGTGGATATACGAAAAACGTTGATAACGGTAATTGGTGGAGGAATTGCTTAGGCTTTGATACCGAAGACTTTGCTACAATCAGAGCATCATGCTCTTTCGTTTCAGGGGAAGGGAATCGAAATCTTCGTTACAACTGGAGTCGTGCACCACGCTCCACCGGAGCACGTGTAACACTTCTCGCCTCAGGATGCTTTTACAGACGCGCTCTTCTCTTTTTCCTCGTTCGCGACTAAAACGGCTTTGAATATTGCAAGATTCTCCTCGTTGTGCAGCAGAAATTTCCCAACGGACTACTCGATGCCGGGTATAGTTAAGGTGAATATTTCAATAGCAGGTTTTCTTTTGTGGCGATAGCAAACTCTAGCATCTTTGTCTGGACTGACATCGATGTAGCCAGGCTCTTTTGGATACGTATCCCCTTGAGTATGAGAGCCTCAGCTGGGATATTTGATTCTCCTTAGCCTAACGTTAGTGGGTAGATCGTGGCCCCAGGGGCGAGGACTGGCATATAGAATGGCCAATACGGCCACAAGCCAGTTGTGACGATGAGGCGATCCACCGATTCGAAAACCTTGGAATTTCTCAAACCTTCGGTAGCATAGTGTTCATGAGCCGCCAATTCCATCGCGAACTCCCTCATTCTTCTCCATTTGACTGAACACTACACTTTCACACCGTGTCTTTGCGATGAATTGAATTGCTAGTTGACCCAGTCCACCAACACCGACAGTTCCTACGCGATCTGAGGGTTTTACATTGTAGTTTGTGAGTATATTGAAGATTGTAGTGCCACCGCAAAGTATGGCTGCAGCGTGTTTGTTCTCAATCGAAGACGAGATTTTCAAGAGGTATGCTTCACGCAAGAGGTCAAGGAGCCTATGCGGTTTCCGTACGATACTCGCGCAGGACATGCGTCTTTGCGGCCATCAGGACATTCTTGACAAATGCCGCAGGTGGCATCGATATAGCTGATACCACCAATGTCATCTCTGATGGGAACTTGTTAGTAGATGCTTACGATTGAACCGGATTCCACTTCTTCAATATTATGACATCAGAGCCGACTTTCTAGACTGTCCCCACTCCAGCATGGCTGGAATCTTGGAGTGGGTTTTGGTAATAAGCTGGATAGACCGCTGTGGGTGAATTTCACAAGCTTCAATGATATAAGAGATTTGACTTTACGATATATCAGAAGTGGTTGCGACACTTTGATGAGCAACCTGGGGGTTTTGCAGTTGTATAGGCGTTTCGGCGCTTGTTTCACCAAGTCGATCAGAGTAGCTAGCCCAGTGGAACCGTGAGAAATGGCACAGCTGCCATCCCTTACTGTACGTAGTTTTTATGTGTACAGTAACGTACAGAGCGACTTGGCCAAAAGCACTGTCCTCAGAAGACTTTCCTGGAACGTGTTAAACCCATGGTACAGTCCTAAATGTCTTCGGGGTAGGTGGCCGTTTCTATCAACCCTCGAAGCAGTCCGCCGGCTACCATCCAAAATACTTTTCTATCTTGCCACCTAGACGTGCCTCTAGAGTTCCCCATATATTTTGCACGATTTTTCGTCCTTCCAAGGCAACTCCAAGCTCCTGACTGGTATACCAGCTAGCTCTGTCCATGTTCCCACTTCCAAGCACCACAACTTCCCCATCCGCAATCGTACATTTGATGTGGCATTTTGCTTCACGTCCACTAACGAAGTATGCAATTCTCAGTCGACCTACTCGACCTCTTCCTTCCTCGGTCCTTGCCGCAGAGCCAGTGCTGGTAGCCACGTCCAGCTTACGATAGTCTCTTACAAAATGCCATACGCACAATTCCGTAATGGTTCCAGCTGTGATAAGTTGCTCGAGTACCATCATGCGGCGATTTATAAAGATAAGAGTATCAACCCCCCGGTTGAGAGCTGCGAGGATAGCTGCAATGACAGGTGGAGAGGTCAGATTCGGGGTTAGGAAGATCAAGGACTGTGTTGCATTTGAGATGAGATGGAGTATAAGGGTATTTAGGGGAGTCGGCGGCGGTAGCGGTATGGATAGAAAAGGGCGAAAAGATGGCCAGCGGTGGTGCGGGGAGGGAAGCAGTATACTTGAATGGGCTGATGCCGATGTTGAGTTGCAATCCGCGGTGATCGGTAGAACAGGAAGGTCGTTACGACCCCACGTGTAACGCCAGAATTGTAGAAGAGACGAGACAATAGGGCCAGTCAAAGGGAGAGAGCATTCTAGCCAAGTCTCCCAGCTAAGGTTGCAGCTCGGTAGAAGGGCGAGGCGCCGATCGACAATGATAAATTTGGGGTGTAATACGCTGAAGGGCCGGACAAAAATACTCTTGATTTGCAGATCCAGGCCCTGAAGCTCCTCCGGGGAGGGTAGACCGAGTTTTGAGACCCATTGTGTCGGTGGGTAGATGTAGCCGGCAGGAGATGAGGTATGGAATAGCTTTTGGAAGAGAGAGCGAGAAGAGAAGCACAAACGAACTCGGAGCTTGGGAGTACCGACAGGACTAGAAGCATGCCTGTTGGAAAGAATTCTAAGAGTGGAAGAAAGGTTTGTGAGTGACGGCGAATGGGCCCAAAAGCAGGTCACTAAGATAACTTCTTGCTGGGCGGATTTTATGATGGGTAGGATGGCAGTATTGTAGATATCCAGGCCACTACCTACGACAAAACCACCCGTGACAGACGTTGTTGTCAAGCTTGATGGGTTCTTGGCCCAGTAATGGCCCTCGTTTTCGCTGATGCCTCTCCGGGTTTGAAGGCCGCTCATCCAGGTGGAAAGCAAGCCATATGGAACGGAAGGTTGCCTTCCATTGGGGTGGAAGGATTCCAGATTTGCAAGTTTAAGCAGGATATTTCATGTAGCGGAGAACGGACTACCCCTGATATGAACACTGAACGCTGATGCAAAGATAGATTCAGCTTGAAGTCACCATTGAAGGGTTCGGGTTAGTGGGCTCCGCTGCGCAGAAAATACACACCACTGCCATATCTAGCGCTGAGCTCACATACTCTTCTGTCTTCCAATCATGACTTTCTCAATCCTTCCTCCAGCTCCTGTCAATCAGGGATACATCTCAGATTCTTCCGACAACGGCTCCATCGACTCCGAAGGCGACGTTGACATGCTCGACACCATAAAATCAACCAAACGCGCCAAATATTCTCACTCATCAATCATAACTCCCGGTGAGACCATCACCGACGACCCACAATGGATGAGGTAAACCTTTCCTCTCAAGACACTCCAAGTTCCTGCGCAATTAAAGCCCCCTTGGTTTCCACTAATTCCCCGCCCTTCCTAGAGGCCACGGCACCTACACCACCCCACCCCACCCCATAATCCTCGCCACCCTCGCCGGCACCCTTCAAAAAACCAACAAACTCCTCTCTATTCGCCCCCTTCGCTCTCGCTACACCCCCGAAATCGGCGACCTCGTTGTCGGCCGCATCGTCGAAGTACAGACTAAACGCTGGAAAGTCGACCTATCCGCTCCTCTCCTCGCCCACCTCCCTCTATCCGCCATAAACCTGCCAGGAGGCATACTGCGGAAAAGAACCAGCACGGATGAACTCGCCATGAGGGCGTTCCTGAGGGAGGGGGAACTCATCGTAGCAGAGGTGCAGGGGATATATCAGGATGGGTCTGCGGGCCTGCATACGCGCAGTCTCAAATACGGCAAACTCCGCAACGGCGTCTTTCTCTCCGTCACGGGTTCTGGCGGCAGCAGCCCGGGCGTCGTTCGCTCGCGGCGGCAAGTCTGGACCTTCCCCACCGCGAATAACGGCGGTGAAATCGATATCGTGCTTGGCGTCAATGGCTACATATGGATATGCAAGCATATCGCGGATTCGGCAGCGGCGGACGGGGGCAAGGTGAGTATAACGAGGATGGAGGAGAGCGTAACTAGTGAGATGTATACGGCGCGGAATGAAGAGATTGGGGCATATACGAGGAGGGAAATTGCGAGGGTGGCCGGGGGGATTAGGGCGTTGGTGGAAGGAGGAGTGAGGGTGGATGAGGAGACGGTTATGAGGGCTTACGAGGCAGCGCTGGAGGAGTACGATGAAGATGGTGAGGGGGAAGGAGAAGCGAGTGACTACCTTGGGGGTGAGAGGGGAAGGAGAGTGGTGGCGAAGACGCTGGCTGCTGTGAGGGCGGCAAAGGGCTAGTCTGACTTACGATACTCTATATACCCCTTCAAATGAAACAATGAAGCCTTCGAATTATAGAATTAGCATCGGAGCTTGTAGGCATGGGCTTGAAAGTCCAGTAATTAGCAAACCCTTTGCTAGACGAAATCCCGGTGTCACCCATGCACCGAGGACATGCATGCTACAACAATAATGTTACAGATGGACATCAATCTTTCCTGTACTTTCAACCATAAAGCACAAGCCAGGCGGAAAACTTCACATCCCCCAAAATCCGAGAAAAACGACAACCTGGAAAGGAAGATAAACAATACGCCCCACTACCGCCGTTTTCCGTTCTGCAAACTCTGGAACAGCAACTTGAACCCATTACACAGAGCACGCATATCCTGATACGGATTCTTCTGCAGCTCAAACGCATTCGGGACGACCTTGACAGGCCAATTCTGCACCGGCGCGTGCTGCCCGGCTTTGAAGCAGAGGAAGAAGTAGCCGGGATGTTTTGGGTTGATGCAGAAGGCGTAGACGGAGCGTTTGGGGTTCGCTTCGGTGTAGGTGGTGAGCCAGCGCTCTAGAAACAGGTATGTTAGCAGAGAAGTTGGGATATGGGATAGAGTTGAGGACGGCGAAGAATTGAGATAAATGGTATTGGGATTCAACTTACCAGTCTCGGCTTTGCTGGTGTTTTGGTATTTCTCGTGCAGCATGATTTCGTCAACTTTTCTTGCCATGGCTTTCACGTGGTTGACGATCATTTCATCCAGATCACTGTAGGTAAAGCGGCCACCGCCGATCGAAAGAGTTGTGCCAGTAGCATAAGGTCCAGACTTGTTAAGTTCAAGGACATCGATATGCTGATATACGTTGTCCGATACTTTCCAGGTCACAGCGAGATGCTCCGTTCCCTTCGATGAAGGACGAATTACCACATCGCCTCGGGCTTGGGAGCCTAGATATTCTTCTGCTTGGGCGCTGTTGAAAGGTTTGAATAGGGGATGCTTGATGACTCTCTGGGTTCGGCCGGATACGTCATTTTTCTCCTTCATGGACTCCTTGTCTTTCTTTTCCTGTTCATCGTCCCATTCATCCTGTGCACGATCGATCTCTTTACGGTACGGTCTTCGAAGCTCGTCATCTCGCAATGAGAAACTTGCAGTGAGCTGCTTCCGATTTAAATGCATGATTTTCGCTTGCACGGTTTGATGTAGAGAGAACAATTGCTTGGCTGATACTTCGGGTCTATTAGAGATCTCGGAAGCAGGTACGGTTCCTTCGATGCCGCAGTCCATTTTAGCTTCCACGTAATCGTCGGCCACTCTCTTGATAGATACTGGGACAACCATGTGTTCACAAAGTGAGTCGGGAGTTTCGCCGGTGAACATCGTAAAGATCTCATTCGTCGAGAGTAACACATAATTTCTGCGCAACTCTTCGTATGGCTGTTGCAGTTCAGCGCGAATTGTTTCTAAAGTTGCGCGTTTTCGCTGGTTAAAATTCTTTTCCAGCTGCTCAGCATACTCCTCGAGAATAAGATCATTAACTTTCTCCTGGGCCTCGTCTTTGATCAATTTTCGTACAATGGCTCCTGGGCCATTCTCTTGTTGCTCCGCTTCAATATCTTCTTCATCCAATTCTAGAGCGTCGGCGGCCATCTTTCGCCCAAGATCGTAATCTTCTGGGTGTACACGAGTATTGTCAAGATAGTCCGAGTCCGGTTCGGAACTGTCGAAGTCAATGTATAGAAAGCTAGCGCAATTGTTCCAAACACGAGGCCCGACAGCTCCAAGTCTACCCTGGTCCAGATCTGCTACAAGTTCCGCTCTTGTGGAAACTACGCCACCATTGAGGTTAACGACCTTTATTAGTTGTGATGCCTTTCGTGGGCCAAGGCCGCAAACGTACGGAAGTAAACTGGCTGTATTGACATCGCTTACGGCTTCGTTGATATCGACACCGCATAAATTGACCATATCGACCATTGCTGTCTCCAATTGCTTCATGATCTTTTCTTGAGGCACATATCCTTGGCACGGGTCGAAGGAGATAGACACGATATCCCTGCCGAGTGAAGCATACTCTTTCATTGGGTTTTGCAGGTATTTTGCGAGCGCCACGCAGTATTTGGTCAGAGGTACAAAGCCAGGGTGCTCAAGGTTTGCGCGATCACTAGTCTGATATAGTCGTGCGACTTCATCGTTCACTATAACGACTTCCAACTTATCACTTCTATCACTGCCGTCTTCGTCCTCGTAATCAGCCCCGCGGAGGTTTTTACGGTCGACGATTTCTTCAATCTGCTTGAAAAGCTTTCGTGTTTCCGCGGAAAAGCCTGAAACGCCAATCACATCGGGCTTCCGCCGCTCAACAAGCTCCACAAAGGCTTTGACATCCGCTCCATCATCCGTGCCTTTCTCGGCGTCGCCCACTGAGAGATCAATGAATTTCCCGTTCTCAAGAACTCGACCGTCTTCTTCGACCCAGGCCCAGCAAATAGTTTCCTTTCCAACTGCGCCGGTGCCATTAGATAGCGCCAGGACCCGAGGAACGGTGCCCAGCATCATTCCTTTCGGCTTGTATGGGGCCTGATCAAGCTTCTTTGTGTATTCTTCCCTGCAAGCCTTGGCAACTTGGTTCTCACATTCGGTTTTCAGGTTCTCCTTTACGCCTCTTGCCATGACCTTATCCAGTTTCAGAAGGGCCATGTCCAGTGCTTCTCGTCGCTCACGGTTCCATGCATCAGCAACCTCACTGAAATTGTCGGATTCGATATCGCCGTAAAGTCTACTCTTGAAATTTTCGTAGTTCTGGAGTCGTACTTTCACGTCAACGAGGCCCTCTTCTTCAGCCCTAAGCATTCGAAGAAAAAGATCAGGTTGACGGGCAATGTCGCTCAATTGTTGATTTCGCAAGTATTTGAACTCGTAGTATGGATGTTGCTCGTCAATCTTACGCAGGCCTTTCTCGGTCCTGAAGCATTCGATGACCCCGTTTGTATAGTAGGCCCGGCGCATTACCTTTCTCATCTTAGGACTTAAAGATATTTCTTCAGCGAACATTGCTCTCGCTGCCCTGAGACATTGCGCACCAGACGAGTAGTCCGGCGGATCCAGGATGTTTTCACTGTCCGCCATATCGTCTGGTCGTTCCGCAGGATCCTCGGTGTATTGTCGTCTACCTTCTTTCTTGAGGGCGTTTTGTGCGAAAGCATCCGCTGATATACCGAAAGCGCGCACCAACCTGTACACTTTACCATTGCGTATTCGCTCAAAGATCATCTTTGACGCACCCGGGCGACGCAGGGTTCCGTTCGACCCTGAGCCATTGAGGACTGCAACATCTGCAAGACGTGAAGAGTGTTGGAAATGCATGTAATCCTGGACATCTTGTAGTTCCTCCATGGTCACTCCTGCAGGTAGCATTTCCTCGAAAAGTTCGTCACGAATGCCGGATGCGCTTGTTAAGCTATCATAAGTCTTTTGCAAGGCGTTACGCTTGTCAATGAGTGCTCTGAACTTTAAATCCAACTCAAAAATCTCCCAGAGGTCAGACTGAGTAAGGAGTTTCTCAGCCTTAACCACATATTGCGGAGCACCTTGGTTGTATGCATCCGGTGTACTTGCTACCTTTGCTGCGTGAATCAGGTAATCTTTGCGGTGCTGGAAAATAAAGGGAACTTCGTATTCGTCCGTAATCATGAATTCTAGAACCTTTGCGACTGACTTCTGAAAAGGTTCTCGCAGATCTGGTTCCAAGCGTTTCTTAGGAAGCATCAGATCCGATATCCAGAGGGACTCTTCCTTGAATTGCTCTTCCGTAAGAACGAGGTTTCTGTAGGGTTTCCTCGCTATTTGAAAGCGCTCGGGTTCATCAATGGAGCGAATCTGGTTATCTTCGTCCGTCAACATTCGCTCAGCAAGCTGAGAAGGCTCGAAGACGTCTTTGAGCTCAATGCCCTTGATGAGTCCTTCAGGATCATCGGGGTCCACCCGTCGTTGTTCGTCCTCCTCATGTTCTTGGAGTTCCAAAGCCCAATCATACTCGGCTCCGGTACCAAAGGCTTCCTTCATGTCTTCAAGTGTCATCTCGTCAAGACCCGTGGCCTCCTTTGATCCTATCAGTGTCCTACTGACATGTCTCGCGACCTCAGCATCGTCATCCGCTGCGTCTAGCCCCTCATCGCCGGGAAAGTCCTCCTCGATGAAGTCGGCAAACTCATCTTCGAGATTTCGAGGTTCCGCTCGGTTAGGCCGTTGAGTTTCATATGAACGCGGGGCATCTTCCTCTTCGTCGGAATCAAAGATACCACCAACGCCTTTCGAAGGTCTTCCATCCCGATCTTCTTTGTGCCCTCGCTTTAGGCGTTTAAGTTTGGGCTTATTCAAATATTAGCACCGCTCTCTCGTAATGATGCAGAGATGCTATTCACCTCAATAGGTGCACGGCGCCCGAACTCAGGGTTGGCCTCTCCAATCAGATCTAAATCTTCCTCATCAAGACCGGCTTCCTCTTCTTCGCGCTCCTCTCTTCTCCGCTTCTTCCTCTCTCTTCTACGCCGCTCCCGCTCCTCTGGCTCCTCTTCATCCTCGACAATAAAACCTTCTCTTATCTAGCACCGTAGCAGGCTGCCGTCAGTAAAAGACCCCTGGGTTTAACGAACGAGGAACCTACGAGTCGCTCGGCCTCTGGGTCATCGTCGTCCTCTTCCTCGCTGGAATCATCAAGATGACCATTGATCCCGTTTGTACCATTAATCTTTCGGCTCACTTCACCCGTCTCTTCGTCAAAGGATTCCTCGCCCTCGTCGTCGTCAAGTTCGGCCTCTCCTACGATCAGGTCGTGAGCGCTCATGGTGGAAAAGGGCTCAACTTAAAGTAGGAAGAGCGGAACAAAAGCGCCCAAGAAGCTGTCTTTGGTTCTTAGGCGTGGTGGTGGTGGTGGTGAAATGTAATGTGCAGAGGCATTCACATTCTTTGACTTTCAGTCGCGGTCTTAGTCCGGGGTATTTTTGCTTAGTAATCTCGGCTACACATGCCCTGTCTTCTTCTATCTACTGCTTTGAGGATTCAACTCAGGTCTTAACCGTTAGGCAATAGCTATTCGCAATGAATAAGTAAATAGTGTATAAGTATTGGGAATCTGTGCTATCAAGAAGTTCACCAATCGATTTGGGGGAGACATTAGGGTTCAGCCTTATCACTTTGCCAGGATAGCTTCTATCTAAGGTACACGACATTCAACCACAGCACTCAGATGATCGACAAATATCAACGTCTTCAACCGCATCAACACTTCTACACCCGAGAACAGTGTGACTAAGACTACAAGAACTGAAAGGTCTTAGTGTTTTTCCTCAACGTGCGACTGCGCGGCTTTGCGATTCCGTCACCTCGTCGGCCCGCATGCCCATGAAATAGGGGACCAAACTTCGACACTGCTGTTGAGCTCTTCCCAGAACAGTTTGTCTGCCACTGTTCTTTCAAGCGCACTACCTTCTATCAGAAACCTAGAGCACATCCGTGATTATGTCCGGGATCCAGAAAGCTCGTACTTTTGACCGCAAAAACAAAAAAGGGCTTGCGCTTAACGCGCCTGCTCCAAAGCCTGCTGCACCTTCAGCTGGTGATGCCCAGATCCCCGGCGCAATTGGGAATGATGTCACAAGAACGGACACCTTGGAAATTGGGGTGGAGTTCAAGCTGGACTTGCGAAGCGAAGATTTGATTGTGCAGAAAGAGCTTGGAGCTGGAAATGGAGGAACAGTCAGCAAGGTCATGCATGCGGCAACTAAAGTCATCATGGCGAAAAAGGTACTGTTTTTGTATCGTGGAATACGGACCGATTTAGCTAAGGTCCAGGCCAGGTTATCCACGTGGAAGCAAAAAAGGACGTTCGAAAGCATATCGTTCGGGAGTTACAGATCATGCATGAATGTACCTCGCCGAACATTGTGACCTTCTACGGCGCATTCCTTAACGATACTGGAGATGTCATCATGTGCATGGAATATATGGACTGCGGGTGAGCTTCGAGTACGCTTCAGACCTTTTCTATTATCTGACACCGTTATAGCTCTCTGGATCGTATATCTAAAGACTTTGGCCCTGTCCGTGTGGATGTTCTGGGGAAGATTGCCGAGGCAATCTTGAGTGGTCTGACTTATCTCTACGAAGTTCACCGCATTATGCACCGGGACATTAAACCTTCTAATGTTCTGGTCCACTCTCGTGGATATATAAAGCTTTGCGACTTTGGAGTTTCGGGCGAGCTTGTGAACTCCGTCGCAGATACCTTTGTTGGGACATCTACTTACATGGCGCCTGAACGGATCCAAGGTGCGAAGTACTCGATCAAATCCGATGTATGGAGCGTGGGCTTGACCCTGATGGAATTGGCTATCGGAAGATTTCCATTTGATGCCAGTGATGCAGCGGCTGGAGATCGAGCAAGTGCGGGACCTATGGGTATCCTTGATTTGCTGCAACAGATAGTGCACGAACCGGCCCCAACGCTGCCGCAGAGTGACGCCTTTCCTCCAATCCTTGATCAAATGATACAGAAATGCCTTCTTAAACTTCCCGAAGAGCGTCCATCGCCTCGGCAGCTCTACGTACGTCTAAGGTATAATTCTTTTTGAAGGTCTTGACTGATGATTATGTCAGGACCAAGACGCCTTTCTACAGGCCGCCAAACGTACACCAGTCGACCTCGAAGACTGGGCGGTCCAGATGATGGAGCGTCATAACCGTAAATCTCATCTCGCTCCTCAGCTCTCCCCGTCAACTCAAAGTCTTCTTCGCGGCGACTCAATATCTTCACCTTCTAAGGAATCTTCCGCATCGAAAACTCCGACATCAGGTGAAATACCCATTGCTGGCGATGATGTGAAAACTTCACCGCCATCCGATACAGTAGCGGTTCAACGTGCACTTCCTACCGACATCAATGGCGCAGGCCTATACAGCTCCCAAAGCTCGAACTTCGCGCGCCAGGCATTCCCTCCTCGAACATCCAGCTCATCTGGTGCTTCCTTGAGCCGCTCACGCGAGAACGATGGCATCAGCACTCCACCCGCTTTACAATTCCGGCCAAAGGATAATGATAGCTTCAACTTACCAATCCGTCCTGCACCCCCTCCATCAGGCCCATTACCATCACCTCCCAACCCAAGTTTCAGAAACTCGACCTCCAGGCGCCAAGGGACGAATGGGAACGGTTACCCTAACGGCGATAGCTCGCAGTATTGAAATCGGGTTTTTCCTTCTCGTGTTCTCGCATGTTCGCTGGCCCAGCATAAGGGCCCAGTCCACGCCGGAAGTACACTGCATATTCCGGCGTCCTAAACCCATCTTCATCCTCTTTTTACCATAGGCTGTCTCACAGAAGTCATGTACAGCGATGTGAATACCCCTAGCACTGTTCGACCTACTGCATGTTTAGGCTACATCACGAGCATGGAATCGGCGTCTTGTCTGTCATTTAGTAGCAACGTAAGAACCTACTAGGTACGACTGTCTTCACTCCGTAGCATGTCAACGGTTGAGACCGAAGGATTATTGGATAGCGATTTCGAATGACCATCATGAAGATGTACAAGCCAGTTGCCTTGCGGAAACTGGCTCGTTATCAAAGTCAGAGTTGGTGAACATGCTGAGCGATGTGTTGAACATTAGAAAACATAATCTTTCAAACCCTGAGGTACTCGTTTTGAGGTACAAGGATAAAGAACGTTGACAACCATTTTCAACCTCGCATATGAAGCTCTTCTTATTGACAGTCTAGTAGGATCTATTATAAAGATCCGTATCTACTACAGTCAATGTTTCCTAGAGGGTATTCGATCTACAAGGGCGTCTTCGCGCCCTGACTTTGTACGGGCGAGCACATGGACATCACCGGTCACAATCGGGCAACGGATGGCCAGCAGCTAATGAGAGTTGCGTGTTGTGATGTCCCGTAAGAATACATGCTTTGAAATCTGCCCCATGTTCCTTGGGGGAATGGCTTGCTGGGTCCCACGAGGAATCCTTATGCTCCTTACCGTTCGGTACCCTAAATTCGAGAAAGGCGTATCTTATTACCAAGCAGTGCCAATACGCAAGGCTGCAGCGTTTCGTTTGCTGTTACAATTTGCGAGCATTCACATCACCTCTAATCGCTTAGCGATTCCGTAGGTATGCCCGACAACCTTTGCATCTTGCTCCTAGATCCCCCATGAAAGCAGGGCTGTAGTACAAGCTGCTACAACAGAATGGCCCCGGTTGAGGTCACGGACGACTATTACGCTATTCTCAACGTCCCACATACTGCTACCTTCGAGCTCATAAAAAGTAGCTACCGACGACAGGCAATAGCTCTACATCCGGACAAAAATCCCAATAAACCTAACGCCACGGCTTCCTTTCAAATCGTAAGCCACCCAGCTTCCAAAAAGACCAGGGTGGTTCGAGGCAGCTATTGACTTGTATCAAAAGCTGGGAAGGGCTTATGAAACAATAAAAGACCCCGAAAAACGAAGGATATACGATATACGATGGGAGTCCATCAGGAACACGCAACGCACACAACAGGAAGCCGCGGAGGCAGAGCGGAAGAGAGCAGCTCAAGAAGCCCAAGAGAAGACGGACAAGCAAAAAGAGGAAACCACACGGCAGGACCGGCTTCGGCATTTAGAATTGCATAGATCTCGTTACGACGGGGACATCTTCGAGGCCAATCGAGTGGTCAGAAGGCTTGTGGCAGATCTGAAGCGTCTCCAGGACCAGGATGATGAGGAATTAAGGAAGGAAAAGGAGAGAAACAGTTGGTGGACATACATGACTTCACCCATCTATAGCAAGCCCAAAGAAACAGAAATCGAGAAACAGGAACGGGAAAACAAACGTCTCCAGAGGCTCGCTAGCAGGAGCATCAAAGAAAACGAATTGACTCAGAGAAAGGCCAAGCTTCAAAGCTTGCAAGATGCGTTGCAGGACGTGAGTAGCAAAATTGCAGCCGTAAAGGAAAAAATCGAGGATGAAGCGCGAGTGCAGGCGGCAAAACGGCAAGAGCGCTTAAGGAAGGAGCAGGAAGCAAAGAGACGGCGAGAAGAAGAAGAGATGCGTGAAGCACGGACACGGTGGGCAAAAATGCAGGAAGACCGGGCTGCACAGGCCGCCAAAGAAGCCCGTGAAGCAGCACAAGAGCGTGTACGGAAGGCAACGGATGAGAGATGCAAAGCAGAAGCAGAAGAGCGAGCACGAGCGGCTCGAGTGGCAGAGGCGGCTCGAAAGGCACAAGATCAACGACACGGTACGTTTCAGCCAGAGACACCCTCGTATCGCGCATCTCGCGCATCCCACGCATCCGCCTCTAATGAAACCACGTGCCGACATGATAAATTCTGGACGAAAATAGAGGGTAGCCATCTTTGCAGTAATTGTCACAATACTCAGAGACATTTTGCATTCCAGTGTCCCGGTTGCAGAAAGATAGCTTGTGCAAGCTGTCGACGAAGCTTGAGAGGCGAGAAAAGCGGCAAGAGAAGAACCGACTATGGAAGAAACAATTATCGTTCAGACTTTGGCTATACCGTTTACGATTACGATTGAAGCGCTGGTTTGGACAAACCCCTTGGTCTCTTCATCTTCTCCCATCTTTAGGCCTTCTCTCGATTGTATACTCTCTGGACCTCGTTCGAACTCGTGGCCTCCGTCTGCACCATCGTCCGTACAGCACTGATCCGGAGTCTTCAGAGCTCACACCACGGACATTTACTACTTTGGATCAGAACGTTGTGGAAGGAGGCCATTACGGGCGGTCCGACCCGTTTTTTGGGGGGAGGGGGGTCGGACAGTCACGTGATAGTATTAGATACCTTACATACTTTGGCCTTTGGGTATGGGACACTATCATACATCAATCTGCCATGACGCGTATCGCAGCTAATCAAATCGTGATGCATTGCATTCTACTATATGATTTCCTAGTTGACTAAGGATCTTAGGCAAGATGACTGGACTAGTCACCGTCTACGATTTGCTTTGCAAGGAAACTGATTACTATTCTCAAGTCCCTCCCCTCGGCATATCCTCTGGCTTGTATAGTAAGCCATACCGTCGAACTTGCTTTACGCCTTATAAAAGTATAGTAAATGCTCATGTCCGCTCTTAAATATTTTGTTATCCATCCTTCGTTCACAGTCTCTCATCTTCGTTGCACACATACTTTCGCAAGCATATATCTTTTTCTCAGCTTTGCCCCTTAATCACAAGCCCGCTTCGAATGGCTGGAGAACTCATTCTGGTCAGAGATTCCCCCATCTTGTAGCGCGAACGCTCTTCTATTAACATTTCTTCAGGTTACAGGAGGGACAGCAGCCTTGGATATGCGACCATACTGTACGCTCTAAAGGCCGGCTACCGGGTGCGTACCACGGTCCGCAATCAGAAAAGTGTGGAAAGCATCAAGGCAGCTCCTTCTGTCCAAATATTCTTGAAAAATCTCGAATTCGCGATAGTTGAGGACATTGTCAAAGAGGGTGCGTACGACAAAGCCTTGCAAAACGTCGTCTATGTTTTGCACATTGCATCTCCACTACCCGGACAGGCAAGTTTCCTCCCCTCCTCTGTTCCGTGCTAGTTTGCTGCCCGCTTGCTAATATATACATCTTTCTAGACCGGGGATTTTGAGGCAAATACTATCCAGCCTGCAATAGGCGGCACGATCGGTATCCTTGAATCGGCAATGAAAGTACCCAGTATCAAGCGCGTCGTCATCACCTCTTCCATCGGTGTCATAATCCCCAGAGATGAAAGCAAAGTCGTCAACGGTAGAATCTTCTGAAACGTCAAACCGACTCGGATAAATGACTGACACCACCATCAGAAACCGACATCGTAGCCAAATCCGAGGCAACGGTCCGTACCCCCACTCATTCGCCGCCTACCGCGCTTCCAAAATCCTAGCTTTCCACGCCACCAAAGACTTCCTCTCCTCCAAAACCCCATCCTTCACAGTCATCAACATCATGCCGGCCTTCCTCATCGGCAAACACGAACTACAAACCACCCCCGACATCATCTCCACCAGATCCTCAAGCAACGGCCTTCTCCTCTCCAACCTCCTCGGCGATACCTCCCCCTCCCCACTCCCAGCCACTTTTGTCCACCTCGACGATGCGGCCATGGTGCACGTCCTGGCGCTGAACCCAGCTGTTCAAGGCAACCAGGACTTCGTCGCTAATTCCGGGGGTCTTGATGGAGGAGCCGTGTGGGATGATGCCCTTTATATTGCCAGAAAGCATTTCCCGGAAGCGGTGGCAAAAGGGATTTTGCCGCTGGGGGGGAGTGCGCCGGCGCAGATACTGAGGGTTGATGGATCCCGGGCTGAGAAGGTGTTTGGTTTCAAGTATCGGAATTTTGAGGTGCAGGTCGTTAGTCTTGTTGGGCACTATGTGGATGTGGCTGAGAAGATTGCTGCCAAGGGAGTCGCGAATGGAGTTGCGAATGGGACTACGAACGGACTTGTAAACGGTAACTCCAGATGAGGAATATACGAATAGCGTTCCTCATCTCTCATTCATTATCAACTCTGTTTCAGAACGTATCGAACGTTCGAGTCTAGAGTACTTGAATCATCTATCTTGTTGGAATACGAGGTCATATGGGGCATTTAGTAGATGGGGTTGAAGCTGTATAGGAGTCTATCTAGGAGCGAGCAGGTGAAAACTCTACTAGCGGGCCCCAGCCCTACCAGCCCTATGAGGCGGAGGTTACCAACTCCCCTATTTCCAACATATCTCACAAACCCACAATACACATTCCATAGAAACAGTGGAATTAGCGAAAAAATTCCTCTGATGCCAGTCCACCAATCGCCCCCCCGTCCCCCACGGCCCGTATTTTAAATCTCACCCCATCCACACCATCCTTATTCCCCCCTCCCCGCAACCAATCGGCCCCCCGCTCGAACAAATCGCCGCCCTCGACCCATCGAATCTCCAGATTATACGCAACAGTCTCATTCCAAACGCAACTTTCATACCTCATACCCTCGATCTTAGAAAATAAGTAATATCGGCTTCACCAAAAAAAACGACATCAATGAAACATTTCTCTCTCTTCCAACAATAATAAAACCTAAATACTCATCCCCTCCCACACCACTTCGCCAACTTCTCTTGCCGCATTTGTTGGACACGACCTGCATAACTAAAGCTGATACGCGCATAGCCTGGTGCTAGCAGTTGGCGATATTGGTTGGTGGGAAAGTAAAGTGGGGTAACGCATTGTGACGTGGGTAAGGTACGTCTAAACTTTCTCAAGCAGCGTGAGGCCTTTTAATGGGGGGAAGGGTCTGAGACCTCTTTTGGGAATGGCGGGTATAGGATAGGTTTTACCTTGATCGTGGTTGATCACTAAATACGTGTGGTTTTCTGTTGAGTGTGTGGGATTAAAATAGACGACAGTTCGACTTTGAGATGGATAATGTGTAGGCTATTGACTACTGGGTCCACGGTATGCTCCAGTAGTGCCTCCTGGACGGACCTATCGTACATCTCGATTTGGCAGATTTGAAGCTATCCATAAAGCTCTCTCCTCTCTCTAGTCTGTGCTACCGGCCCACGACCCCCGTCGCAACAAGCGTTATCTGCCAGCGAGCTCCATCTGCAGTCTGCTCTGCTCAATGAACGCCATTTCTGGATCTCTGTTTTCAATACTTTGAAATGTTCGCAAGAGCCTAGCAAGCACGTAGGCGCTCTCAGTAAGCGCGAGCTATTAGCCGGGACAGATCCTCGGGCCCCCAGAGAATGGAATGTAGTGCCAGCCAAGCTTCATACCCTCCCACCGTTCAGGCCGGCATCTTCACCCGTGGAATCGCTCTCGCTCTATCTCACTAGTATCACCCCGCTTCACGGCGTTGATTTGATCGAGGAACATGTCAAGACCCAAAATAGGATCTTTGTAGGCATACTTTGGAGGTGGCAGGCAGCCGTTTATGTGCACTGCTTGCCTTACCTTCACGTAGACGGAAGCTCTGCTGCAGATGAAAGCACTTATGGCAATTCCCAAAACCCATGGCACAAGTTCCGTGATAAAGGCCATTTTCGAGCTATCGTGCCAAGCAGTAAGATTAACGGCTCGACAGAGGTCGCAGTCTCGCAGATATCGTCAAGGGGATTATAAACCGCTATTTCAAGACAAAACAGACTAGTATAACTAGACCTAGCTACCGTGGATAAATCACCGGTACTACGGGACCACTTAACTGTACACCAGGATATGCATGCAAGGCAAGGGCGCGACGTATGAGCTGTCAGAGGAAGCTTATGCACGTCAGTCACGCCTCTACTTAGCGTGGCCACCACACCACTTCCGACTGTCTAAGTATCAACG
>JAABUS010004798.1_pt1 | contig 18884 bp, 17 predicted proteins | sample 5560161 | NCBI WGS metagenome assembly JAABUS01 (sample SAMN10711885, study PRJNA513376) | rock metagenome | isolation source: Antarctica rocks | place: Antarctica: Victoria Land, Trio Nunatak nord | collected 2016-01-04 | reverse complement strand
TGACAACTGCCACGTAGGTGTCGAAGGAGCTTGCACCGTAGGTCTGGATGAGCTGTTGTTCCGCGGTGTCACCCGGCTGTCCCGGCAGTGAGAAGTCAAGGGTCAGACGACCGCTCAGCTGGCTCGCTGAGAAAGCACCGACGACGAAGAGCACCAGCCAGAAGCCGCTGATGAGGCGGCGGTGGTGCATGACGAGGCGAGCCAAACGCTCCACAATGAACTCCTGCGACCCGGGACACCTGGTAAAGCGAACGAGGAGGCGAACGTAGCGAGGGCTGGCGTAACTCGTCAACATGGTTAATGATCAATCAGCTGAAATCATGCAGAATTCAGGGTAAACCCTGAGGTAACCGATGCCGGAGGTCACGATGACGCCCGAACCAGCGGCTCACGGCGCCCCTGCAGGTCTCCCGCAGTTGACCGGATACCTGCTGCGGCGCGCGTACGCCCGAGCCGCCGACTGTGCTCAAGCCTGCATCCGCGATGACACGGGACTGCGGGACGTGGCACAGCTGGCACTTCTCGAAGAGCGCGGCGCGATGTCGCAGCGTCAGCTGGCGGGCCTTACCCACGTCAACCCGACGGTCATGGTGAAGCAGGTCGACAGCCTCGAGGAGCGCGGGTGGGTCGCGCGCGAGCGCAACCCCGAGGACCGGCGGTCCTATGCGCTGAGGCTGACCGAGCTGGGAACGAAGGCGCTCGCGACGCTGCGCCACGAGCTCGATGACGGAGAGCGCATCTTGACTCAGCCGCTGACGAGCAAGGAGCGGGCCCGACTACGGCATCAGCTGCGCGCGCTGCTTGACGGCGAGGGGTGGATGGCCATCGACTCCCTTGCCCACCACAACGGCTTCCTGATCGCGCAAGCACATCGGCTGGTGCGCGAATGGGCGGCCGACGCGTTGGCCCCTCTCGGCGTCGGCCCGCGTGACTTCGGTGTGCTGTCGACACTGGGGCGCGACCAGCCGTGCTCGCAGAACCATCTGGCCGAGGAACTCGGCGTCAGTCCGCCGGCCGCGCTGGGGTTCGTCGATGGGCTCGAGCAGACGGGACTGGTCCGTCGCGAACGCCACGCGGCCGACCGTCGTTTCTACGACCTCACGCTTACCGCAGCCGGTGAACGGCGCCTCGCCGAGGCCCTCGAGGCAGCCGCGAGCATCCAGGCTCGCGTCGTCGAACGGCTCGGAAAGGCCGGCGACGCAGAGCTCCAGCGGCTGCTGACGAAGGTCATCGCCTGGTAGGACGCAGGCCGCTGACGGGAACAAACGGCCAGGTCAGACGTTGTACTTAGCTGAAAGTTGAGCGAGTCACACTCAAGATTTGCGTGGACGGTCTCGCTCGGGTACAACTTGAGTCTGCCCGACTCAATCTTCGTTGAAAGGTATGACCACCATGGCACGTGCGGTCGGAATCGACCTGGGGACGACGAACTCCGTCGTCGCCGTCCTCGAGGGTGGGGAACCCACCGTCATTGCAAATGCCGAGGGCGCTCGGACGACCCCCTCGGTCGTCGCGTTCGCCAAGAACGGCGAAGTTCTTGTCGGCGAGGTCGCCAAGCGTCAAGCAGTCACCAACGTCGACCGCACCATCCGGTCCGTCAAGCGCCACATGGGCACGGACTGGAAGCAGCAGATCGACGACAAGACCTTCACTGCGCAGCAGATCTCGGCGTTCGTCTTGCAGAAGCTGAAGCGCGACGCGGAGTCCTACCTCGGCGAGTCCGTGACCGACGCCGTGATCACCGTGCCGGCGTACTTCAGCGACGCGCAGCGGCAGGCCACCAAGGAGGCCGGCGAGATCGCCGGCCTCAACGTGCAGCGGATCGTCAACGAGCCGACCGCGGCCGCGCTCGCCTACGGGCTCGACAAGGAGACCGACCAGACGATCCTCGTGTTCGACCTCGGTGGCGGGACGTTCGACGTGTCCCTGCTGGAGATCGGTGAGGGTGTCGTCGAGGTCAAGTCGACTTCCGGTGACAACCACCTCGGTGGCGACGACTGGGACAGCCGCGTCGTCGACTGGATGATCGACAAGTTCAAGAACGCCCACGGCACCAACCTGGGCGCCGACAAGATCGCCCGGCAACGGCTCCAGGAGGCGGCTGAGAAGGCGAAGATCGAGCTCTCCGCCTCGTCGGAGACCACGATCCACCTGCCCTACATCACGTTGAGCGAGACCGGGCCGCTGCACTTCGAGGAGAAGCTGACGCGCAGCGAGTTCCAGAAGCTCACGGCCGATCTGCTCGACCGGACGAAGCAGCCGTTCCAGCAGGTCATCAAGGACGGTGGCATCACGGTCGAGGAGATCGACCACGTGATCCTCGTCGGTGGCTCCACCCGGATGCCGGCGGTGACCCAGCTGGTCAAGGACCTCACCAAGGGCAAGGAGCCCAACAAGGGCGTCAACCCCGACGAGGTCGTGGCCGTGGGTGCTGCCCTGCAGTCCGGCGTCCTCAAGGGTGAGGTCAAGGACGTGCTCCTTCTCGACGTCACTCCCCTGAGCCTCGGTATCGAGACCAAGGGTGGCGTGATGACCACGCTGATCGAGCGCAACACCACGATCCCGACGAAGCGCTCAGAGGTGTTCAGCACCGCTGAGGACAACCAGCCCTCGGTCATGATCCAGGTGTACCAAGGCGAGCGACAGATCGCCGCGGCAAACCAGCTTCTCGGCAACTTCGACCTGACCGGCCTGCCACCGGCACCGCGCGGCGTCCCCCAGATCGAGGTGACGTTCGACATCGACGCCAACGGCATCGTGCACGTGTCCGCCAAGGACCGCGGCACCGGCCGTGAGCAGTCGATGACGATCACCGGTGGCTCGGCGCTGTCGAAAGAAGAGATCGACAAGATGGTCTACGACGCCGAGCAGTACGCCGAGGAGGACCGGCAGCGCCGCGAGGCCGTCGAGCTTCGCAACCAGGCCGACTCCGCGGTGTACTCCACCGAGAAGTTCCTGAGCGAGAACGGCGACAAGGTCCCCGACGACATCAAGGCAGAGGTCGAGGCCGACCTGGCCGAGGTGAAGGCGGCGCTCGAGAGCGACGACGCCGACGCCATCTCCGCAGCCTCAGCCAAGCTGGGGACCTCGAGCCAGAAGATGGGCTCAGCGATGTACGCCGCCGCTGAGGAGCCGGGCGCAGGGTCGCCAGACGCGGGCGACGGCACAGCGTCAGCCGAGTCGGGCAGTAGCGACGACGACAGCATCGTCGACGCGGAGATCGTCGACGAGGGCAGCGACGAGCAGGGTCCGGAGGGCGAGAAGAAGTGACCTTCGACCCGCGCGAATCGGAGGGGATGGTGTTTCGCGACAAGCGACGCATCGATCCCGAGACGGGTGAGGTCCGGGAGCCGCGGCCAGCTGCGGCTCCCGGCGTACCCGACGGCGCGGCGCCGGCTGACGGTGGCGCGGCTGACTCGCCCAGCGAGGTGGAGGTCGCGCTGGCCGAGCGTACGGCCGACCTGCAGCGACTGCAGGCCGAGTACGTCAACTACAAGCGACGCGTCGATCGTGACCGTTCCGCTGTGCGTGAGCAGGCGGTCGCCTCGGTGCTGGTGGCGCTGCTGCCGGTCCTCGACGACATCGGGCGCGCTCGTGAGCACGACGAGCTGACCGGCGGGTTCAAGGCGGTGGCGGAGTCGCTGCAGCGGACCGTCGAGGGGCTCGGCCTGCAGCCGTACGGCGACGTGGGTGACCCGTTCGACCCGCGCATCCACGAGGCGCTCATGCACGGGTACTCCGACGAGGTGACCGAGCCGATCTGCCAGGCCGTTCTGCAGGTGGGCTACCGCCTCGGTGAGCGCATCCTGCGGCCGGCGCGGGTAGCCGTCGCCGAGCCAGCGGGCACCGTCGTTCCCGAGGCGTCCGACCAGGACGAAACGCAGCCGGCGGGCGTGTCGGCGTACGACAGTGACGACACCGTTGACGACCCTGGCAGCGGTGACGACAACCGCGAGCAGTGACGAGGAGGTGGGCGCGTGAGTCCAGCTGACTGGGCGACCAGGGACTTCTACCAGGTCCTCGGCGTCTCTAAGGACGCGTCTGCCGACGACATCAAGAAGGCGTACCGCAAACTCGCCCGCGTCAACCACCCCGACTCCAAGCCGGGTGACGGTGCGGCCGAGGAGCGTTTCAAGTCGATCTCCGAGGCTTACTCGGTGCTGTCCGACGCGGCCAAGCGCAAGGACTACGACGAGCAGCGTGCGCTGTTCAGCACGGGCGGGTTCCGCCCACAGCCAGGCAGGTCCGGCGGCAGCTACGACTTCTCCGACCTGTTCGGTGGCAGTCGTGGCGGTGACGGCGGCTTCGCCGACGTGTTCGGCAACGTGTTCGGCGGCGGCACCCGCGCCCGCACCCGGCAGCCGCGTCGCGGACAAGACGTCGAGAGCGAAGTGACCCTCAGCTTCGAGCAGGCGCTCGAGGGCATGACGGTGTCGCTCGCGCTCAGCAGCGAGGCGGCGTGTCCGGCGTGCTCCGGTACCGGGGCGCGCGCCGGCACCGTGCCGAAGGTGTGCCCGAACTGCGAGGGCTCCGGCATGGAGACCGCTCGGCAGGCAGGTGGGTTCGCCATGACCCAACCGTGCCGGGAGTGTCTCGGCCGCGGCCTGGTGGTCGACGACCCCTGCCCGGTGTGCCACGGGTCGGGCCGAGGGACCTCGACCCGGACGGTCAAGGCCCGCATCCCGGCCGGGGTGCGCGACGGCCAGCGGATCCGGCTGCGCGGCAAGGGTGGCCCCGGCGAGACCGGTGGCCCGGCCGGCGACCTGTACGTCCTCGCGCACGTCACCCCCCACCCGCTTTTCGGCCGCAAGGGAGACAACCTGACGCTCACGGTGCCGGTGCGCTTCGACGAGGTGGCGCTGGGGGCGGACATCTCCGTCCCGACGCTCGGCATGGGGCCCGTCACGCTCAAGGTGCCCGCCGGTACGCCGAACGGGCGCACGTTCCGGGTCAAGGGTCGCGGCGCCCCGCGGCGCGACGGCACGCTCGCCGACCTGCTGGTGACGGTCGAGGTCGAGACGCCCACGGCGCTCGATGACCAGGCCCGGGCAGCGGTGCAGGCGCTCCGCGAGGCGTTGAAGGACCACGATCCTCGTGCCCGGTTGCTGAGAGGGAGCCAGACACATGCCTAGAACCCGCATCACTTTCGAGATGGCCGACCCTGACGCACCGGTCTTCGTCATCAGCGTCGCCGCAGAGCTCAGTGGCATGCACCCCCAGACGCTGCGCGGCTACGACCGGATGGGACTGGTGAGCCCTGGCCGCACTGGAGGAGGAGGGCGTCGGTACTCGGTCCGCGACATTGAGCTGCTGCGCACCGTCTCGGAGCTGACGTCGTCCGGCATCGGCATCGAGGGCGTTCGCCGCATCCTCGAGCTGGAGCACCAGGTCTGCGCACTGCGGGCGCGGGTGGCCGAGCTCGAGGCCGACCTGGTGGCGGCTGCGCATGCCGCCGTGCCCAACCTTCCCGCCGTCCGCGCGGGGTCGGTCGTCGCCCGGTGGGAGCCGCACCCTTTCGCGCCTCGCTAGCGACACCCAGATCTGAGCAAGAAACCCGAACCACAAAGAGGACCCATGGACGTCAGCAAGTTCACCCGGCGTAGCCAGGAGGCTGTTGCCGCCGCCATCCAGCTCGCCACCTCGGCGGGTAACCCGATGGTCGAGCGGGCCCACTTGCTGGGCGCGCTGCTCGCCCAACCCGACGGCATCGCCGTGCCGTTGCTGCAGGCAGCCGGTGTCGACGCTGCAGCCGTCACGACGGCCAACGCCGACGCGCTGCGAAGACTGCCGACGGCAACCGGCTCGAGTGTCGCCTCGCCCAGCTATGCCCGGTCCACCGTGCAGGCGCTGGAGTCCGCCGGCCAGCTCGCGGAGTCCCTCGGCGACGAGTACACGTCGACCGAGCACCTGCTGGTCGGTCTGGCCTCGGTCGCCGGTCCCACGAAGGAGCTGCTCGAGTCGGCCGGCGCCTCCGCGGCGGCGTTGCAGGGCGCGTTCGAGACCGTGCGCGGCGCCGCTAAGGTGACCAGCCCGGACCCGGAGTCGACGTACCAGGTCCTGGAGAAGTACGCCGTCGACCTGACTGCGACCGCGCGCGACGGCAAGCTCGACCCGGTGATCGGGCGCGACAGCGAGATCCGTCGCGTGGTGCAGGTCCTCAGTCGGCGTACGAAGAACAATCCCGTCCTGATCGGCGAGCCGGGGGTCGGCAAGACCGCTGTGGTCGAGGGGCTGGCGCAGCGGATCGTCGCCGGCGACGTCCCGGAGTCGCTGCGGGGTCGCCGACTGCTGTCACTCGACCTCGCTGCGATGGTGGCGGGGGCGAAGTACCGCGGCGAGTTCGAGGAGCGGCTGAAGGCCGTACTTGCCGAGATCAAGGAGTCCGGCGGCCACGTCATCACGTTCATCGACGAGCTCCACACCATCGTAGGCGCAGGCGCCTCCGGGGACTCTTCGATGGATGCCGGCAACATGCTCAAGCCGATGCTGGCTCGCGGTGAGCTGCGGATGATCGGAGCCACCACCCTCGACGAGTACCGCGAGCGGATCGAGAAGGACCCGGCGCTGGAGCGGCGCTTTCAGCAGGTCTTCGTCGGTGAGCCGAGCGTCGAGGACACCATCGCGATCCTCCGCGGGCTCAAGGAGCGCTACGAGGCGCACCACAAGGTGTCGATCGCCGACTCGGCGCTGGTCGCGGCAGCATCGCTGTCCGACCGCTACATCACCGGTCGTCAGCTGCCAGACAAGGCGATCGACCTTGTCGACGAGGCTTCGTCGCGACTGCGGATGGAGATCGACTCGAGCCCGATCGAGATCGACGAGCTCCGCCGAGCCGTCGACCGGATGAAGATGGAGGAGTTCGCCCTCGAGAAGGAGGCCGACGCCGGCTCCGTCCAACGGCTGGGCACGCTGCGTGCCGAGCTGGCAGACCGGCAGGAGCAGCTGCGCGCGCTCGAGACACGGTGGGAGCGAGAGAAGCAGGGCCTGAACCGGGTCGGTGAGATCAAGCAGCGGATCGACGAGCTGCGGACCGAGGCCGAGCGGGCCCAGCGCGACGGCGACCTCGGGCACGCGTCGGAGCTGCTGTACGGCCGGATCCCCGAGCTGGAGACGGAGCTCGACCAGGCGCAGGCAGAAGAGGCCGCCGAACCGGTCGACCTGATGGTCAAGGAAGAGGTCGGTGCCGACGAGATCGCCGAGGTGATCTCGGCCTGGACCGGCATCCCGACGGGGCGGCTGCTCGAGGGTGAGACCGGGAAGCTGCTGCGGATGGAAGACGAGCTCGGCCGACGGCTGATCGGCCAGCGCGCCGCGGTGACGGCCGTCTCCGACGCCGTACGCCGGGCGCGAGCCGGAATCTCTGACCCCGACCGCCCCACCGGCTCCTTCTTGTTCCTCGGCCCCACCGGCGTAGGCAAGACCGAGCTGGCCAAAGCCCTGGCGGACTTCTTGTTCGACGACGAACGCGCGATCGTGCGGGTCGACATGAGCGAGTACTCCGAGAAGCACTCCGTCGCGCGCCTGGTCGGCGCCCCGCCCGGTTACGTCGGCTACGACGAAGGGGGTCAGCTGACCGAGGCCGTGCGTCGTCGCCCCTACTCCGTCATCTTGCTCGACGAGGTCGAGAAGGCGCACCCGGAGGTCTTCGACATCTTGTTGCAGGTTCTAGACGACGGCCGCCTCACCGACGGGCAGGGTCGCACCGTCGACTTCCGCAACACGATCTTGATCTTGACCAGCAACCTCGGGTCGCAGTACCTCGTCGACGGCCAGCTCGACGACGCGGCCAAACGTGAAGCGGTGATGTCGATGGTCCGCGCCGCTTTCAAGCCGGAGTTCTTGAACCGGCTCGACGAGGTGGTGCTGTTCGACGCACTCGGCATCGAAGAGCTCGCCGCGATCGTCGACCTGCAGGTGCAGGCGCTCGCCGCGCGACTGGCGTCGCGCCGCATCGCGTTGGACGTCACGCCTGCCGCGCGGGAGTGGTTGGCGCTCACCGGCTTTGACCCGGCGTACGGTGCCCGACCCCTGCGCCGGCTTGTGCAGAGCGCGATCGGTGACGCGCTGGCGCGCTCATTGTTGGCAGGTGAGGTCGCAGACGGAGACACTGTGACGGTGGATGTGGACAGCACGCGCGACACCCTCGAGGTGAAGCGGGCGTGAGCTCACCGGCGCGCGCCGACCCGAGCCGTCCGCCGCAGGTGACCATCGCGGGGTTCCTGACGTTGTTCGGCAGTGTCTTCGCGCTCGTCGGTGTCTTCCAGGGGATGTCGCAGCTGTACTCCGCCGGCATGAGTGCGTTCCTGCGTGATGTCATCGGCCGGGACGTTCTCGCGCGCTACGACCTTACGCTCGACCTCGCCCGTCAGACCGTCAAGTACATGCTGATGGTGACGAGCGTGTTCGCTTCCGCGTCTCTCGTGCTCGGCTGGTTCGTGCTCCACCGCAACACGTCGTCGCGCCTCGTGCTCAGCGTGATGGGGATACTGACCGTGCTGGTGACGCTCGTTGCCGGTCCGCAGCTGTGGGTGGTGGCGGTGTACGTCGCCAGCGCCGTGCTGCTCTTGTGGAGCAAACCGGCGCGGGAGTGGTTCACCCTTGCCGGAGATGCGGGCGGCGCGGGAAGTGGGGGCGACGCGGGAAGTGGGGGCGACGCGGGAGATGCGGGGTACGCCGGCGGTCCCGGCGTACCGCCTGCCGCCACGGGCCCCCGCCCCCCGCCGCCGCCTCCGCCACGTCCCCGTTGAGCGCGACCGCTAGGCTGCCGCCACCACGCCGACAGACCCTGGAGAGTCCACGTGTCGTATCAGGCCGGTCCACCCGCGTCGTCCTACCCGCCACCGCCCCCTCCTGGAGGGGATCCGTACGGCTACGGCGATGGCCGACCCGCTCCCAGTCGGCCGGGCACCCTGCTTGCCGGGTGCATCATGGCGTGGATCGGCAGCGCACTGGGGTTGCTCGTAGGTGTCTCTTTGGTCGCCGCCAGCAGCAGTGACGCGTTCTTGACAGATTTGCCCTCGGACATGGATCGCGCCGAGACTCAACACATCTTGCAGTTTGTCGGCGCCATCGTTGTTGTGTGGTGCCTGCTCACCTTGGTGTTCTCGATCCTGGCCTTCACCGGCAAGCGGTGGGCTGCCATCGTTCTCGTCGTGCTCGGCGGGCTGTGGGTGGCCTTCAGCCTGTATGGGACGGCCACCGGCGGCGGCGGAGGACAGGCTCTGCTGAGCATCGTCTACGTCGGCGCCGCCAGCGCCCTGGTGCTGATCGGGTCCAAGGAGTGGTTCGACTACAAGGCAGGAAAGTCCGTCAGCCGCTGAGCGTGCGCAGCCGTCGCACGGCGTCGTCCAGCACCTCGTCTTGTTTGCAGAAAGCCCAACGCACCAGCGGTTTTCCGGCCTGCTTGTCGTCATAGAAGACCGCGTGCGGGATCGCGACCACGCCGCAGCGCTCGGGCAGGTCGAGACAGAAGCGCAGTCCGTCGGCGTACCCCAGCGGCCGGATGTCGGTGGTGACGAAGTAGGTGCCCTGTGGCTCGAAGACTGTGAGGCCGACGTCACGAAGGCCAGCACAGAGCCTGTCTCTCTTGGCTTGCAGGTTGGCGCCGAGCTGCTCGAAGTAGGAGTCGTCGAGGCCGAGGGCGTAGGCGATGGCGGGCTGCAGCGGCGCCCCGGACGTGAACGTCAGGAACTGCTTGGCTGTCATGACAGCACGGATCAGGTGAGCGGGACCGACCGCCCATCCCACCTTCCAGCCCGTGAACGAGAACGTCTTGCCGGCGCTGGAGATCGTCAGTGTCCTGTCGCGCATCCCGTCGAACGTCGCCAAGGGCCGGTGACGCAGGCCGTCGAACGTCAGGTGCTCGTAGACCTCGTCGGTGATGACGAGGAGGTCGTGCTCACAGGCGACGTCGACGATCGCCTGCAGCTCGTCATCGTCGAGCACGGTACCGGTGGGGTTGTGCGGGGTGTTCACGAGCAGCACCTTGGTGCGGGAGGAGATCGCAGCACGGAGGGTGCCGGGCTCGAGACGGAAGTCGGGGGCTCGCAAGGTGACGGGTCGGCGTACACCGCCCGCCATCGCGATACAGGCGACGTAGGAGTCGTAGTACGGCTCCAGTGCGACGACCTCGTCACCGGGGTTGACCAGAGCGAGGAGCGCGGCAGCGACCGCCTCGGTCGCGCCGGTCGTAACGAGGACCTCCGATTCGGGGTCGGCGTCGAGGCCGTAGAAGCGGTGCTGGTGGTGAGCGATGGCAGCGCGCAGCTCGGGTACGCCGGCGCCGGGAGCGTACTGGTTGCGACCCTCGCGCATCGCCTGCACTGCGACGTCGACGACCTCCGAGGGACCATCGGTGTCAGGGAAGCCTTGGCCGAGGTTGATGGCCTGGGTGCGTGCCGCCAGTGCCGACATCTCCGCGAAGATCGTGGTGCCGATCCCCTGCAGCCGGTCAGCCACGTGCGCAGTCGTCATCCGGCCAGGCTAGTGGTCATCGACGGAAGTTCGTCGAGGGTAGCCGTGGTTCAGGTGCGTGCAGCGCAAGGTGGCGTCGCGAAGGCAGACTGGGCGTCTCTCGAGCGATGCCAACGCAGCGATGTGTGTGCCTGGGCCGCGGGGACCCCGACGAACTAACAGAGATGACCACTAGTGCCCGGGGCGGGCCGCCTCGTGGTGCTTCACCGCGCTGACGGCTGTGGTCCACACCCAAGCAGGGTCATGGACGAGCTCATCCGTCGTCGGGATGGCTGGCTAGAGTTGCTCACGTCATGGCGAAACCGACACCGGTCACCGCCGAGGACCCCGACCTCAGGTCGAGCGGTCCCTCGGCGACCCGGCGGCCCGTCCGGGGGGTCGGCGTACTCGCGGGAGTGGTGCTCGTGCTGGCCGGACTGATCATGCTGGCGCACGTTGGCTGGCAGTACGTCGGCACCGACATGGTGGCGCACCGGACGCAAGCCGTGCTGAAACAGGAGATTCGCGAGCGGTGGCAGCAACCGACCGTCAGCGACGTGCTCGGCCCGGAAGCTCCGCTGGCCCGGGGCAGCGCCTCGGCGTTGATCCGGATTCCCCGGTTCGGCCCGGACTACGAGATGCCGCTGATCGAGGGCGTCCGGGACGCCGACCTGGAGCAGGGTGTCGGGCACTTCGCCGGGGCGGGCCCGGGACAGATCGGCAACTTCGCGCTGGCGGCGTACCAGGTGACGCACGGGCAGCCGTTCCGTGACCTGCCGCAGCTGCGCCCCGGGGACAGGATCATCGTGGAGACGTCTACCGCGACCTACACCTATGAGGTCGACACTGACCCCGTGGACCTCGAGGTGCCGTTCACCGCGACGTGGGTGATCGACCCGGTGCCGCAGCCGCCGGCCGGGGAGGGGCCTGCTGGGATGCCGACGTCCGAGGCGGCCGACGCACCGACGCGCGCCCTGATCACGTTGACCACGTCAGCGGAGCTCTTCCACACCGATGAGCGCATGGTCGCCTTCGGCCACCTCGCCACCACCACCCCCAAGTAACCGTCCCGCCTCCCCTCTCCGGCGTTTGCCATGTGAACAATGCAGATGGCTTGTGAACATGGCGAATTTGCCGTGCTGACAGTGCATCTGCTGTGTTCACTTCGACGCTTGATGGCTCGGCCAGGCGAGCCGGGCGTACGCCGACGGAAGTCGCCTCGAGCGGATGAGACGTCCCGGGTGCTGTTGCTCGATCTCGCGCCATAGTCGCTGGCGGGTGCGCTCGATGTTGTGGGGAACGGTGTCCGCCCAGATGATGCGACTGCATCCGGTGCCTTGTCCACGAACCTTGTCGGTACGCAGCTTCTCCTTCCAGAGAATCTCCGTGCCGAGAACCAGCCGACCTGAGTCGTCGTACTGATCTTGATACTTGAGCCGACCGTCGCACTCGAAGAGGTGGTCGAACTCCGGCGAGTACATGTCGCCCAAGGCAAAGGTGCCGTCGTCGAAGTCAAAGCGGTGCTGCAGCTCGAGATCGGTGATGTCCATGCTCTCGAGGACCGTACGGCCGAGCGTCTCGAGCGGGCTCTCGGAGAGACCGTTGGCTGCCTTGGCGACAGCGGCGAAGACGGGACCGTGAGGCTCGGTGGACAAGGCGTCGGCGCGTGCCAGCAGCTGCTCGTTGTCGGCACCTAGGCGGAGGGCCGCGTCGGCAGCTACGAGACCGGTGCGATAGCCGAATTCCCGGCTGAGGTCGAGCACCGTCCGCAGGGGGTCGGTGAAAGCAAACCACTCTCCGGACAGCACCTGCTCGGGACCGAGGGCGGCGACGTGGTGCTTCACGCCGGCTTGAGTCCGACTGCTCTGGTGCTGGCCGTCACGGGTGAGATGTGTGAGGCCGTCGGTGACGTCAACGAGCGGCAAGCCGTTCGGCGCGGCGGCGGAGCTGTGACTCAGCACGGCGTCGTCGGCGCACATGAGTAGCGCACCAAGGGCACGGAGGTGTGCCCGAGCGGGGTCGTCAAGTCCTTGCCAGCGTCGGCGCTCGGCGTACACGCCGTAGCGGACCCGAACCCATGGCCCGGTAGCTCCAGTCATGGTGGTGAACTCGCGGGAGGTCAACCCGCCGGCGATCGCTTGCGCTCGCGTGAAGATGCCGTCCTGCTTCCATGCTGTCGCTTCTAGGAGTCCTCGCATGTCGACGATGGTGACCGGTATCGCCGTACAGCTGCGGTCGAGGCTTAGCTTCTTGTGGACAAACGTCAGGCTGCTCAAGGCTGTGGATTCGTCGGTGGCGCGATCGCATCGCGCCGAAGTGAACAAGGCAGATGTACTGTCCGCACGGCAGATTTGCCATGTGAACAGTGCAGGTGGCTTGTTCACATGGCAAACGCCAGCCGCCCGGAAGTGGAAAAGGGGGCAGGAGGGGTCAGGAGTGGAGGGCGGTGCCGGCTGCGCGCAGGTGCTCGCAGGCTTCGCGTACACGCGTCGCCATTCCGGCCTCGGCGGCCTTGCCGTAGGCGCGTGGGTCGTAGACCTTCTTGTCACCGACCTCGCCGTCCACCTTCAAGACGCCGGAGTAGTTGCTGAACATGTGGTCGACGATCGGCCGGGTGAACGCGTACTGCGTGTCGGTGTCGACGTTCATCTTCACCACGCCGTAGTCGAGCGCCGCCCGGATCTCTTCGAGCGTCGAGCCCGATCCACCGTGGAAGACCAGGTCGAACGGCTTCGCGTCAGCGTCCAGCCCGTGCTCCTTGGCCACCGCTTCCTGCGCGGCCTTGAGAATCTCCGGGCGCAGCTTGACGTTGCCGGGCTTGTAGACACCGTGCACGTTGCCGAAGGTCAGCGCGGCCATGTAGCGGCCGTGCTCACCGAGCCCCAGCGCCTGCGCCGTCCGCAGTGCGTCGTCGGGCGTCGTGTAGAGCTTGTCGTCCATCGCGCCCACGACGCCGTCCTCCTCGCCGCCGACGACACCGACCTCGATCTCGAGCACGATCTTGGCTGCGGTCGCCTGCGCCAGCAGCTCCCTCGCGATCGACAGGTTCTCCTCCAGCGGTACGGCGGACCCGTCCCACATGTGGGACTGGAAGATCGGCAGCCCGCCGGCGTCGACGCGTTCCTTCGACGCGGCCAGCAGCGGCCGCACGAAGCCATCGAGCTTGTCCTGCGGGCAGTGGTCGGTGTGCAACGCGATGTTCACCGGGTACTTCTTCGCCGCCTCCTCAGCGAACGCCGCGAACGCCAGCGAGCCCGCCACCATGTCCTTGATCGAGGCGCCCGACAGAAACTCCGCCCCGCCGGTGGACACCTGCACGATGCCGTCGCTCTCGGCCTCGGCGAAACCGCGCATCGCGGCATGCAACGTCTGTGAGGACGTCACGTTGATGGCCGGGTAGGCGAACCTGCCCTCCTTCGCCTTGTCGAGCATCGCGGCGTACACGTCGGGCGTGGCGAGGGGCATCTCGGGACTCCGTCTTGGTCTCTTCGGTCGCGGTCGTGCGGTGGACGCGTCCAGTATTCCGCGTCGGTCCGACGCCTGCCACAGCACGTGACCAACGCTCGGACATCGCCCGTACGCCGGGACGGCCCGCTCATTCGCTATCGACGACGTGCTGGCGGATCCACGTGTGCATCGCGATAGCGGCGGCGGCGCCGGCGTTGATCGAGCGGGTCGAGCCGAACTGCGCGATCGAAAGCGTCGACGCACACGCCTTGCGCATCGCGTCGGTGAGGCCCGGCCCTTCCTGCCCGAACACCAGCACGCACCGCTCCGGCAGCCGGCTGTGCTCCAGCGGCAACGCGCCGGGCAGGTTGTCGACACCGAGCAGTGGCAGAGACTCCGTGGCGGCCCACTCGGCGAAGCTCGTCACGCTCTCGTGGTGACGCACGTGCTGGTAGCGGTCGGTGACCATGGCACCCCGTCGGTTCCACCGCCTGCGGCCGACCACATGCACCTCGGCCGCGACGAACGCGTTAGCAGTGCGGACGACCGAGCCGATGTTGAAGTCGTGCTGCCAGTTCTCGATGGCGACGTGGAAGGCGTGCCGTCGGGTGTCCAGGTCGGCGACGATCGCCTCGAGCCGCCAGTAGCGGTATCGGTCCACGACGTTGCGGCGGTCACCATCGACGAGCAGCGCGGGATCGTACCGATCGTCGGCAGGCAACGGACCGTCCCACGGGCCGACACCGACCGCGAAGCCCGCCTCGCTGTCCGGCTCGATCGGCGGCGGGCTCTCCACCCTGGCCACCCTAGGCTCATGTACGGATGCGCGCGGCAGATACCCTGGAAGCGTGATGACTGACGTGCAGCACACGCTGCTGCTGGGTGGCTGGCTCGATCCTCAGCACCTGATCGACACGTTCGGACCGTACGCGTTCTGGGGTGCGGTGCTGGTCATCTTCATCGAGTGCTGGCTGTTCCCGTTCCTGCCCGGAGACTCGCTGCTGTTCCTGGTCGGCCTGCTCATCGCGCAGCACGACACGATCACCGTCCCGCTATGGGTGGCCTGTCTGGTCCTGACTGTGTCAGCCATCTCGAGCAACGTCGTCGGGTACGGCGTGGGCGCCAAGGTCGGGCCGGCGATCTTCAACCGCCCCGACTCGCGCTTCTTCAAGCAGGAGCACGTCGACAAGACGTTTGCGTTCTTCGACAAGTACGGCAGCCGGGCGATCGTGCTGGCCCGCTTCGTGCCGATCGTGCGCACCTTCATCACGCTGGCCGCCGGTGTCGGCCGGATGCCCTTCCGCCGCTTCATCACGTACTCCGCCATCGGCGGTTTCCTCTGGGCCACCGGGGTGACGCTGCTCGGCTACTGGCTGGGCCAGATCGACGTGCTCGCCGACCACATCGACCTGATGCTGCTGGGTCTCGTCGGCCTGTCGCTCATCCCGATCGCGATCGAGGCGCTGCGAGCCAGGTCAACCCGCCGCGACGAGCGCTACGACGAACCTCACGAACGCGAAGAGATACTGCGCACCGACGTCGCCGACACCGACTGACGTCAGCCGGGCGACCGCGGTGCGGCTGGGTCGCAGTCGGCCAGCAGTGCAGTGCAACGGGCTGCCTCGGCGTCGTCGCCGATCCGCTCTGAGGCAAGGGCCAGCGCGGCCACACACCGGAGGAAGCCCTGGTTGGGCTCGTGTGACCAGGGCACCGGGCCATGGCCCTTCCAGCCGTTACGGCGCAGCGCGTCGAGCCCGCGGTGGTAGCCGACGCGAGCGAAGGCGTACCCGTGCAGGTCACGCTGGGCGGCCAGCGCCTGCTCGGCCATCACGGCCCACGCGAGCGAGGAGGCCGGGTGCTGCTGGGCAACCCCCTCCGGGTCGTCACCGCCGGCAAGCAGTGTCGCGGCGGCGTCGGGCGGCAGCAGGGTGGGCGGCGGGCCACCCAGCAGGTTGTCGAAGCTCATGGCCTCATGATGGCGTCTGCCAGAGGTACGCGGGTGACCGGCCTGAGTCGGAGTGCCGCCACGCGGGATCCCATCTTCGCCACGAACAGGGAGCGCGACGACGGAATCGTCCCCTGCGTCGATTCCGAAGCCGCGCTCGCTAGGTGCATTGTGCACCACCAGCCGACCGAAATTGTGGCAGGAAGCGGCCAGTGGCCTTAACCTGCCATCATGACGGATGTTCCTTCTCACCGGCCGCTCGGGGTGCTGGGTGTCGAGGAGTCAGCGGAGCGGGCGTATCGCTTCGTCCTGCGTAACCCTGGCTGCACCATCCACGAGCTCTGCGACCGTATCGGCGCTCCGGTCCAGACCGTCCAGGCCGACATCGACGTGCTGCTGGAGCGCCGCCTCATCCGCGCCGGCGGCGGCGTCTTCACGGCCGAGCCGCCCGAGCTGGCCCTCGGCCGACTGCTGCAGCACGAGACCCGCCGGCTGGGAGACTTCGGGGAGCAGCTCGCCGCCGCGGAGGGCGTTGTGCGGACGTACGTCGCCGAGCACCGGTCCGGACAGCGACCCGGCCGGTGGCCGGTGTCGGTGGACGTCATCCCCGCCGCCGAGTTCGGCGACCTGCTGATAGCGCTCGTCACCCACAGCACGGGGGAGATGCGCGCGCTGCGCCCCGACCAGTGGATGCTGCCGATGGGCGAGCGGATGGACGCCGCGGTGACCGAGGCCATCACTGCCGGCCGCTCCTCGCGCGCCATCTACCCGTCTCGGGTCATCGAGCTCAACCCCCAGTCGGTCCATGCCCGGGTGCGGGCGGGCGAGGCGGTCAAGGTGGTGCCGACAGTGCCGACCCGGATGCTCGTGTTCGGCGACGAGGCGGCCATCCTTCCGCAGCGGTGGGGGGACACCGGCGGGGCCCGGCTGCTGATCCGGGAACCCTCGATCGTCGCGCTGTGCATCGCCTACTACGAACAGCTCTGGAGCCGGGCCGTCGGTGCGTCGGCGCTGCGGGGTACGACGGGGGACGAACCGCATCAGGCGTTGCTGGAGATGCTGGCCAGCGGCGCCAAGGACGAGCAGATCGCCCGGAACCTGCACATGTCCCTGCGCACCGTACGCCGACGTATCGCCACCATGTTGGCCGAGCTCGGCGCCGACACACGTTTCCAGGCCGGGATGGAGGCCGTCCGCAGGGGTTGGCTCTAGAGCCGACCTACGCCGACGGTTCGGCCTGCTCCGGCGTCGGCAGCAGCAGGGTGAAGGCGTGCGGCTGCACCGTCCAGCGTTGGCGGCGCATCGGACCACTCAGCTCACCGTCGGTGTTGCACCAGAACGTGCGGCCGTGGATCTCGACGACGCTGGCTCGCGCCGTGTGAACGTCATGACGTTCCTCGTGGGTGCCGCGCTTGAGGTGGATCGCGTACAGCAGCCGATCCTTGCGACGTACCGCGAACGACACCATCAGATCGACCTGGCCGTCGGTCGGGTCTGCCGCCGGGGTCAAGGCGGTCCCCCCTCCCACGTAGGTGCCGTTGCCGACGCCGACCTGGAGCACCCGCCGCTTCCCGTTGGCAAGCACCTCCTGGTCGGCCAGCACGTGAAGCTTCTCGCCCTGCACCTTGAAGCCGGCGATGACGGCGCCGAGGCCGTACCCCAGCTTGCCGAGGCTCTTCTTCCACCGCTTCGCCTCGCGGGCAGCGTCGGCGCCGGACCCGGCATGGACGGCGTTGACGACGACCCCACCGTCGCTGTCGACAAGAATGTCGATCCGATCGGTACGCCGACCGGCCACCACCCGCGCCGCCCTCGCCGGGTCGAGCGGGATCTGCATGCAACGCGCGAAGTCATTGCCGGTGCCCAGTGGTATCAGCCCGATCGTCGGCTGGTCGAGCTCGCTGCGCCGTTGGAGGGCAGCAACGACGGCATGCAGGCTGCCGTCCCCGCCTGCGACTACGACCGTGCGGCCGGCGCGCTTCTCCAGGACGCCGTCGAGCTCGTCGAGGCTGGCCGTCTCGGCCACTTCGACGTCGGCGGACTCGCGCAGGACTGCAAGAGCGAGGTCGACCGACTCCCGGTCGTTCGTTCCCGCTTCAGCGTTGGTGATCAGCAGCATCCGGTCCACAAAGGGGACACTAGGCGACCGCATCGCCCGCCGGACGCTCCGTGACACTAGGTTGAACCGCACGAGCTCCGCTGGGGCTCCCGGATCGCCACGTGGACTGCGCAGCCGCAGTGCGAGATTCGAGGAGGGTGCACAGATGCCCGCAGTCGTCATCGTCGGGGCCCAGTGGGGCGACGAAGGCAAGGGCAAGGCGACCGACCTGCTCGGTAGCCGCGTCGACTACGTCGTGAAGTTCAACGGCGGCAACAACGCCGGCCACACGGTCGTCATCGGCGACGAGAAGTATGCCCTGCACCTGCTTCCGAGCGGGATCCTCACCCCGGGCTGCACTCCGGTAATCGGCAACGGCGTCGTGGTCGACCTCGGGGTGCTGATCGAGGAGCTCGACGCGCTCGAGGCGCGCGGCGTCGACACCTCCCGGCTGCTCGTCAGCGCCAACGCCCACGTCATCTCCGACTACCACCGCACTCTCGACAAGGTGGCGGAGCGCTTCTTGGGCTCACGCAAGATCGGGACGACCGGCCGCGGCATCGGTCCGGCGTACGCCGACAAGATGAACCGGATCGGCGTACGCGTCCAGGACATCTTCGACGAAAAGATCCTGCGCCAGAAGGTCGAAGGGGCGCTCGACCTCAAGAACCAGATCCTCGCCAAGATCTACAACCGGCGGGCCATCGAGGTCGACCAGATCATGGCAGAGCTGATGGAGCACCGTGGCCGGCTCGCGCCGATGGTTGCCGACACCGGGCTGGTGCTGAACCAGGCGCTCGACAACGGCGAGACCGTGCTGCTGGAGGCCGGTCAAGCGACGCTTCTCGACGTCGACCACGGCACCTACCCGTTCGTGACCTCGTCGTCGGCGACCGCGGGCGGCGCCTGTACCGGCTCGGGTATCCCGCCGACGCGTATCGA
>JAABUS010004797.1_pt1 | contig 18889 bp, 13 predicted proteins | sample 5560161 | NCBI WGS metagenome assembly JAABUS01 (sample SAMN10711885, study PRJNA513376) | rock metagenome | isolation source: Antarctica rocks | place: Antarctica: Victoria Land, Trio Nunatak nord | collected 2016-01-04 | reverse complement strand
ACTCCTGACTCCTCCGACCTCCGACCTCCGTCCGCTTGACACTCCGCGCCGTCTCACTATCATTAGGGAAGGAACAAAACGCCCACACTCGAGACCGGTGATCCCGGTCCGAGCGATGCACGGAGGCACACCACCAATGATCACGATTAGCCCCGACGCGGTGCAGCAGCTCAAGGGCTTCCTCGCCGAGCAGGGAACCCCCGGCGCCGGTCTGCGCGTATTTGTCGCGCCGGGCGGTTGCTCTGGTCTTCAGTACGGCATGACCATCGAGGAGAGCGCCGAAGATGGCGACGAAGTCATCGAGTCCGATGGCGTCCGCCTCATGGTCGACAACTTCAGTGCCATGTATCTGGAAGGCGCCGAGGTCGACTACGTCAATTCCCTAATGGGCGGCGGCTTCACCGTTCACAATCCGAACGCGGTCGCTTCCTGCTCTTGTGGCCACTCCTTCAACGCCGGCGGCAACGACAGCACCGCTCACGGCTGCGGTTGCGGTTCGTAACGCCGCTGGGGAGACGATCGCAAGCAAGCTGGCGCGCGGCGCGGTTGACCGGGGGCGGCTTAAGCCGCCCCCTTATTGGCCGCCCGCTTCCGTCGTCGCACCGATGGTATGTCCCGCAACGCGAGGTAGACCCCAAGCGCATCGCGGGATCGGCCGCCACTGCGGCACACCCTCGACGCGGCTCTCTGCTTGAGCCAAAACTTGGTGTGCCGCCTCGGGGGTCGATCGGAGCGCTGGTGGTGCGTCGCCAGTGGTCACAATCCCCGCGGAAGTGTCACGTCGACCCCTTCGCGAAGTAGCGTGGCCAAACCATGAACTCGGCGCGGCCTCGAGCCGCCTGTCGAGCGTTATCGCTTGGCTCGCTGGTTGACCGGCCGTCGCCTGAGAGGGCATGCGAACGTGACACTCGCACGGCATGGCCGCGGCATCCAAACCAGGGTGACCAAATCGTCGTCAGTGGGCGGAAGAGAAGTTCTGTACCGTTAACCCCGGCCCCGCGAGGTTTTTGGTAGCATGGAATACGTATTTAGACGTATTCATAGCTGGTGGTGCGTCGCCGCCAGGAAGCGCCCCCCTGGGGGACTAGTATCGGCACAAGTACCTGATATGATCGAGAGGAGGCATCCGACCCGGTCCCCGCGACGTAGGAGGAGTGGCGGGCGATTATGGGCGCGTCTCATGCCCGCGTTAACGTGGACCTTTTCTTGCGGAAGACCGGCCACGTGGCCGATCCGGGGTAAGCCCCGCCTGCTTGAGCGTCATGTTCAGCGTGGCGTGTCGAGCCAACATGATAACCGCCGGCGCCGTCCCGTGCCAAGGAGATTTGCCCAATGAGTGACCCAATTCAAACCTACGACGTCGAGAAGATCGACGAGCTCGTCGCGAATACCGTCGGGAACGACGATCGGCCGGAGATCCCAGAGGAAATCCAGACCCAGCTCGCCGATGTCGTCGAGCCCGAGGCCGATCTTGAGCGCGATCTCGACGTGCTTCAGCGACTCGACCCCAACTTTATTAACGACCCCGTCCGTCTCTACTTGCGCGAGATCGCCGAGACGGCCCTGCTCACCCATGCCCAGGAGATCGATCTCGCCAAGCGCGTCGAGAACCACGAGCTGCAGGCGACCCAGCAATTCGTTCGCGCCAACCTCCGCCTCGTCGTCTCCATCGCCAAGCGCTACGTCAACCGCGGTCTGACCCTGCTTGACCTCATTCAAGAGGGCAACATCGGTTTGATGCGCGCCGTCCAGAAGTACGATTGGCGCAAGGGCTTCCGCTTTAGCACCTACGCCACCTGGTGGATCCGCCAGGCGATCACCCGCGCCATCGCCGACCAGAGCCGGACGATCCGGCTGCCAGTCCACATGGGCGATTCCATCTCCCGCTACCGCAAGACCCTCAACCTCCTCGCTCAGGAGCTCGGCCGCCAGCCGACCCCGGAAGAGGTTGCCGAGGCGATGAGCGTCCAGCCCGAGAAGATTCACCAGATCGTTCAGGCCGCCCAGCGCACCATCTCACTCGAAACGCCGATCGGCTCGGAGGACGAGACCAGCCTCGGCGATCTCATCGCCGACGAAGTCTCCGAAACTCCCTACGAAGCCGCCAGCGAGTCGATGCTCAAGCGCGACGTCAACGCCGCCCTCGACACCCTGACCGCCCGTGAGAAGCTGGTCCTCCAACTCCGCTTCGGCCTCGGCAACGGCCACCAGCACACCCTCGCCGAAGTCGGCGAGCAACTCCAGATCAGCCGCGAGCGCGTCCGCCAAATCGAGAACGAAGCCCTCCAAAAGCTCCGCCGCCTCGACGGCGACCGCCTCTTCGCCTACCACCAGGAGCTGTAAGCGGTTCCTCGCCGATCCTTTGTCAGCGGGTGAGCGACGGGAGCGCTGAAGGCGTTATCGGAACCGACGCCGCCCGAATAGGATCTTCCAACTGGTCAGACGAGCCAGCCGCGATTGCGGTGTCGTTTTTCCCCGAACTCGCCCTTGCCGGCCAGCCTCGGATGTTGCGCCCGCTGGCGTCCTTTTCACGGTCCTCAGCCCGTATCGAGTCTGAGCAGCTAACGGATGTCGCTGCGGCGACTGCGGGAGCGAGGTATTCACGGATGGAGACTACTCATCTCAGTACACCCAAACAACGTCCCAGTCTGAGCACCGAGGAATTGGAGGCGATGGTCGGTCCCGATCGTCATCGCCCTGGACGCGCCCGCTGGCGTCTCATCACCGAGGAAATGCCGATCTGGGCCATCATCGGCCACATTGTCGCCATCGGCGAAACCTCCGAGCCGGACGATCTCACCCCTGCGGTCATCGCCCAAGTTGCCGAGGAACGCGGCATCTCGTTTGCCGCGGTCACCGCCGCCCTCCACTATTACCAACACAACCGCTGCCCGATCGACACGCTCCTTGAGGCCAACGCGGCCGCGTTGGGGTAACAGGCGGTGAGCGGGAGCCATGCGGTTCGCACTGGACGAGGATGTCTCTCACCCGCTCGCGAACCTGCTCCGCGCTCACGGGTATGACGTCGACTCAGCGACCGAGCTCAACCGCTTGGGCTTGACGGATGTCCAGGTGCTAATTCACGCCGCCGATGCTCGACAAACGCTGATCACCCACAATAACCGCGACTTCCGTGCTCTCCACGAGGCGTGGGTCAGCTGGCGCCGCCGCTGGGCAATCGAAGCTGTCCAGGCGACCGGCTTCGACGTCGCCCTCTCTGGCCACGCCGGTATCATCATCGTTCCCCAGTTCCCCAACCGCGATCTCGCCCGCATCATCGGGCTCGTAATCGACTCGGTCGACGAACTTGATGATCGCCTCGTCTCCTGGACTGCTTCGTGACAATGGCATGAGCCGCTCGAGCCCCTGCACCGCGGCCCGAGCGGGCTGCATTGATTGGAGTGAGCCTACAGAATCCCTCGGAGGCGACCACGGGTCCGCCCGTGATCCCTGCGGTCCATCGTCGCTCACCTATCTCACCCATTCGACGCGTCACCGGTTAGCCCGCGGTCGTCAGCCTTGACCAAACCTCCCTCCCTGGCACGCCGCTCTCTCCTCCGCTGCCCCCCGCCGCCGTATCGCATCCCTGTCCAACACCGCCGTCTCAACCGTGCCCCGTCGTAATCATTCCAAAAGTGCGCACCGCCACCCCCTTGACAGCCAGAATAAGAACATATATTCTATTAGTAAGCGGCACCCGTGGCATAATGGGCATGCCTGGGCAGTGCCTGAATCTGCTCGGGGTGGTCCCCCGTCATCCGCACCCCCGGACGCACACGCCGGACACCGAGTGCTCCTCCCCGTCGTTCGGTAGCAGCTCCATCCCTGCCCGAACCGCCTATCGCGTCCCCCCGCCGACAGTCCTCACCCCTTAACGTTCCCCCCTCACGCCTCGCCACGACATGCTTGACACAGGTTTGCACTCAGGGTTGGCAGCCGCCGGAACCCCGTGATCAAACCTCGTCATCAAGTGGTCGACACCGGCGAGCAGGATTGAGGACCGAAGCGTCGGTAAGGTCCATGAATCTCCTCCCGGACTATCGCGTGGGCGAGTCGACGTCTCCTCCATGTGGCTTTCGGTTAGGCCGAGCATCGCGTCGCGTCATGGTGACCCGAACCAGGTCGTCAGCGCGTCGCGCAATGCGGTAACGGTGCCGTCCCCCACCCAGGCGATGTATCCATCGGGTCTGATTAGCACGGAGGCGGGGGCTGCGACTTGGCCCAGGACTGGAAGCTCCCACGTACCGGCATACGTGGCGTCGATCACCTGCACCCGATCGGCCCATGGCGTGATGTCGAAGGCGCCGGGCTCACCGAGGTTGAGGAGCACCGGCCGGGCCGCGTGCAGCAGCGTGAAGACCCGGAGCAGGCCGTTGGCAGTGACCAGATCCAGATCGGGCATGCGGCGCCCGAGCAGCGGGTGTCCCTCACCGTGGTCGTAATGAATGTCCAGGCCGGACATCTCCGCGGCGAGTCGTTTGCGCGGCTCGTCCATGCTCAGCAGCTCGGACATGATATCGCGCAAGGCGTTGGTGCGGTCATCTGTGCGAAGCAGCGCGACTTGCGCCATCGTGTTGCGCAGCACGCGGGCAGCGACCGCGTGGCGCTCGGTATGGTACGTATCGAGGAGGCTTTCTGGCGACGTCTTCTTGACGACCTGGGCCAGCTTCCATCCCAGATTCACCGCATCCTGCACACCAGTGTTGAGGCCCTGTCCGCCCGTCGGGGGATGCACGTGGGCGGCGTCGCCGGCCAGCAGGACCCGTCCCTTGCGGTAGGAAGCTGCCTGCCGAGCCATATCGGTGAATCTCGAAATCCAAGTGGGACTGTGGATCCCGTAATCGGTCCCGTAGACGGCGATGAGCCCCTCGCTGAGATCGCTCAGCGTGGGTTCGGTCGTGGGTCCGACGTGCGCTTCGGTCACCATAACCCGTACCGGCCCCCCATCCATGTAGACCACCTCTCCGTCGCGGACCTCGTACTCCAGCCGCCCGAGGGCGTGGACGCCGAGGGCGTCGCGGCGCATGCCCAATTCCGGCTCCTCGGTCATCTCGACCTCAGCGATCAGACTGCTCGTGGTCGGATCCCACCCGGGGAACGCGATGCCGGCGGCTTGCCGGATCAGACTGCGTCCGCCGTCGCACCCGACGAGATATTGCGCTCGGAGCGACTGGCCGTCGGACCGCGCAACGTCGACGCCGGTGTCGTCCTGCGTGAAACCGGTCACCTCAACGCCGTAGGAGATCGGCACCGCCAGTTCGTCGACCCAGCTGGCCAGGATGCGCTCGATGTGGTTTTGCCACAGCCCGAGCCCGTAGTGGTGGCGGGTGGGAAAGTCGCTGATGTCCAACGGGGTCCCGGCGAACCCCGCGACCTGCGCCACCTGCCCCTGCGAGAGGAACCGATCGGCGATTCCGCGCTGGTCGAGGACTTCGATGGTGCGTGCAAGCAGACCGCCTGCGCGCGAGCCGGTGAGATCCTGGCTGGCGCGCCGCTCGACAATGGCAACGTCGACCCCCGCCAACGCCAACTCGCCCGCCAACATCAGCCCCGTCGGGCCGCCGCCGGCAACCACCACCGCATGTTCGGCCAAATACCACCCCTTTCTTGACCCCGGTCTCGGCTCCGTGCCGCGCGCCCAACGAGCGCGTCGTCGGCTCCGCCGAAGGCGGGATCGGCCATCCAGCTTACCCACGGGCGTCACCCACTTCATGACGAGGTGTGCCCACCTCTCCTAGAATTGGGAGAGGGGCTGGGGGTGAGGGCCGTCTGGCGTCGTGTGGTTTGAGCGCGCGGGTCCCTCCGCACCCGTGCCGGCGGCCTGACCGCGAGGGTCTATCGTCTCCCTATCGTCCATCGTCATGAGACGACAGCCGAGAGCTGCGCCCCACCCGCTGCGCTATGCAATCCTCACTGACTTCTGACTTCTGACTTCTGACTCCTCAGCCCCCGTCTACCCGCCGTAAAGCCGGTTCCACTCCTTCAGCTCCGCCGTCGCCACCACCCCAGCCTCGGTGTACGGATCGGCCGCCATCAGCGTCCGCGCCTCCGCCTCGTCCGCCGCCTCGTAGATGATCAGCGCGCCGGTATCGTCGCTCCACGGACCCGATTCGTAGAGCTTCCCCTCGGCCAGCAACCGCTCCAGGTACGCCCGGTGATCCGGCCGCGCCGCCAGCCGTCGCTCGCGATCGCCGAATGTCAGCATCGCCGCGAACTTCGCCATGTAACCTCCTCCTCGTCCTGCGATCGGGTCCGCGAGACCCTCGCCGGTTCTCCCTTTCGCCTCTTGTCCCCGCGTCCCGCCTACCGTACGCTTAGTCTACTCCGAGTCCCGCACTGCTCGTCTCGCAAATCGTTCTCGGCCCGTCCCCGTCCGGCCGCCGGCGGAGAGTTAGGTGACCAGCACGTCCCTCCCATCCCCCAATCCGGTGGCCGGCGCCGACCCCGCGCCGTCGCTCGGCTCCATCGTCCCGCTCCGCCGCCAGTATCTCCAGATCAAACGTCGCTTCCCCGACACGATCCTCTTTTTCCGTCTCGGCGACTTTTACGAGACCTTCGACGACGATGCTCGCATCGCCGCCGAGATCCTCGACATCGTTCTCACCGGCCGCGAAATGGGCAAGGATCATCGCGTTCCCATGGCCGGCATCCCCCACCACGCCGCCGAGGGCCACATCGCCCGCCTCGTCGGTGCTGGCTACAAGGTCGCCGTCTGCGAGCAGATCGGTGACGTTCACAAGGGACGCGGCCTCGTCGACCGCGACGTCACCCGCGTCGTCACTCCGGGTACCGTCTTCGACCCCGCCATGCTCGACGCCCGGAGCAACAACTACATCGCCGCCGTCGTCGCCGACGGCAAACGCGCCGGTGTCGCCTACGCCGATGTCACCACCGGCGAGTTCGCGACGACCGAGATCACCGCCGCGGACGCCGCCGAGGCGCTCCTCGCCGCTGGCCGCGAGCTCCTCCGTCTCGGACCCGCCGAATTGGTCCTCCCCGCCGGTACGTCTGATGACGCTGTCTTGCCAGAAGCCTCCTGGCTCCCCGAGGGAGTCAGCCACAGCCGCACCGACGCCTGGCGCTGGAGTGCCGATCGCGCCGGCGAAGCGTTGAAACGCCACTTCCGCGTCGAATCGCTCGATGGCTTTGGCTGTGCCGGCAAGCCGCTCGCCATTCGCGCCGCCGGTGGCCTCCTCGCCTATCTCGCCGACACCCAACTCTCCGGCCTCGATCAGATCGCCGCCCTCGTCACCTACGCCATCGATGGCTTTATGACCCTCGACGCCCAGACCCGCCGCAACCTCGAGTTGACCGAGAGTGCGCGCGGCGAGCGCCGCCATAGCCTGATCGCCGTCCTCGACCAGACCCGCACCCCGATGGGCGCCCGTCTCCTTCGCCGCTGGCTCGGCCAGCCGCTCCTCGATCTCGCCGCTCTCCGCGGGCGGCAGGACGGCGTCGCCCGCTTCCACGCCGACGCCCTCGGTCGCGCTGAGGTGCGCCGCGCCCTCGACGACGTCGGCGACGTCGAGCGTCTCGTCAACCGCGCGGTCGCCGGCATCGCCACCCCGCGCGATCTCGTCCAGCTCCGCGCGTCGCTTGCCGCCGTTCCGGCCGTCCGCCTCGCCGCCGGTGAAACGCCCGGCGCTCCCGACCTCGATCCCGGTCTCGCCGTCTGCGCCGAGGTCCACGACGTCCTGGCCAGCGCCATCGCCGACGACCCGCCGCCTCTCCTTGGCAAGGGCACCGCGATCCGGCCTGGCTTTGCCCCGGAGCTCGACGGCCACCAGGCCCGCGCCCGCGAGGCCCGGGATTGGATCGCCAGCCTGGAGCGCGCCGAGCGCGAGCGGACCGGCATCCGGTCACTCAAGGTCGGCTACAACAAAGTCTTCGGCTACTACCTCGAAATCACCGCCGCTGCCCTTGCCGCCGCCACCAACGGCCACGACCCCGCCGCCGTCCTCCCCGCCGACTACCTCCCGAAGCAGACGCTCGCCAACGCTACCCGCTACTTCACCCCCCGTCTCAAGGAGTACGAGACGATCGTTCTCACCGCTCAAGAGACGCTCGCCGATCTCGAAACCGCCGTCTTCCGGCGCATCGTCAGCCAGATTGCCTCACGCGCCGGGAAGCTACTCAACGCCGCCGCCGCCGTCGCCTACCTCGACGTCGTCGCCGCCCTCGCCGAGGTCGCCGTCGCTCGCGACTACGTCCGGCCCGATCTCGACGATAGCGTCGCGATCGAGATCGTCGCCGGCCGCCATCCCACCCTGGAGGCGGTCCTCGGACGCGCCGCCTACGTTCCCAACGATGCCCAGCTCGACGCCGATACCGCCCAGATCACGATCCTGACCGGACCAAATATGGCCGGCAAGAGCAGTTGGCTGCGTCAGGTCGCCCTCATCACCCTCCTCGCGCAAATCGGTTCCTTCGTTCCCGCCGAGCGCGCCCGGATCGGGCTCGTCGATCGCATCTTCACCCGTATCGGCGCGCAGGACGACATCGCCACCGGCCAGAGCACCTTCATGGTCGAGATGTTGGAGACCGCCAACATCCTCCATCACGCCACCCGCCGCAGCCTCGTCGTCCTCGACGAGATTGGCCGCGGCACCTCAACCTACGACGGCCTCGCCATTGCCCGTGCCATCGTCGAGTACCTCCACAACACGCCGCGCCTCGGATGCAAGACCCTCTTCGCCACTCATTACCACGAGCTGACCGAGTTGGATGGCCTCCTTCCCCGCGTTCGCTGCGCGAAGATGGACGTCCTCGAGGACGGCGAGCGTGTTGTCTTCCTCCGCCGGGTCGTCCCCGGCGGCGCCGATCGCTCCTACGGCCTCCACGTCGCCCAGCTCGCCGGCATCCCCCGCCCCATCGTCCGCCGCGCTCAGGAGATCCTGTCCGATCTCGAGGGCACCAAGCGCACCGGCGCGCCCGACGCCGTCAACCGCCGGGCCGCGATGGGCTTCCCCGCGCCCGCCGCCGACCCGACCTTCCAGCTCACCCTCTTCGGTCAGCCCGAACCCGCGCTCGAAGCCCTCAAGGCGCTCGACGTCGAAGCCCTCTCGCCCCTCGAAGCGATCACCAAGCTCTTCGAGCTCCAGCGCCTCACCCGCGGGGATGGATGATCCCCCCGTCCCTGACACAGTCCCGTCGCGCCCAGCCTCGTCAGCTGACGATGCGGCGCAACGGGAAAGCGAGGTCCGCTAGTACTGGCTCCCTTGCCACCGGCGAGATGGCCGCGTCGTCATCGCTCGCCTCGATGGCCGTCGGGGCCCGGCCTCCGAAGGGAATCGGGACGGCTTCGAGTGCCGCTGGGGGCAGTGGCTTCGCGAAATAGAAGCCCTGGCCGCGAGGCACCTGGAGAGTCCGCACCTGTCGCAGGTGCTCCGCTGTTTCGATCCCCTCGGCCGTCACGTCCAGATGGAGTCCGCGGGCGAGCATCATCACCGCATTGACGATGCTGAGGGTCGCCTGCGACCGCCCGATGTCCCGGATGAACGAGCGGTCGATCTTCAATTCGTTGACCGGCAGTTGCCGGAGGTAAGCCAGCGACGAGTAGCCGGTCCCAAAATCATCGATCGCCAGTCGCACACCCAAGTCGCGCAACGCCTGTGCCGTATGCGTCGCATCCTCGACCAGCACCCGTTCGGTAATCTCCAGCGTCAGGCGAGCGGCCGGCAGCTGGGTCTCCGCCAAGATGCGGCTCAACCGGTCGAGAAGATCGGGCTGCTGGAACTGCCGCGAGGACAGGTTGACCGACATCGCCACCCCCACAAGATGCGCGACGCCCCCGTCCCATGCCACCGCCTGCCGGCACGCCTCGCCCAGCACCCACCACCCGATCGGAACGATCAGACCCGTCTCCTCCGCGAGGGGGATGAACTCGGCGGGTGATACAAGGCCGCGGTCTGGATGTCTCCAGCGGATCAGTGCTTCGACCCCCACGACCGCTTCGGTCGTCAGATCAACCACCGGCTGGTAGTGCAGTTCGAGCTCTCCTCGCGCCAGCGCCCGGCGCAGATCCGTCTCCACCTCCAACCGTTGCGACACCTGATGGGTCATGCTCGGGAGGAACAACTCATGGTGGTCGCGCCCATTCCGCTTCGCGGTGTAGAGCGCCGCATCCGCGCTCCGGATCAGGTCGTCCGCGGACTCGGTCCCCGAGCCGAGCGCAATGCCGATCGAGCTCGTCACGAATACCTCGCGCTCGCCGAGCAAAAACGGGGCTCGCAGCGCGTCGGCGATGCGCTGGGCAACGCGAGTGGGAGCGTCCCCATCGCCCAGATCCTCAAGCAGGATCGTAAATTCGTCCCCACCGAATCGGGCCACGGTCGCGTCGGGCCCGACGTTGGTCGTCAGGCGCTCCGCCGCCAGGGCCAGCAATTGGTCGCCCATGCCATGGCCCAAGCTATCGTTGACGACCTTGAAGCCATCCAGGTCAAGGAAGAGCACGCCAACACGCCCCCCGTGGGAGTTGGCGCGTGTCAGCGCGTGCGTCAACCGGTCCTTGAAGAGTGCGCGGTTAGGCAAACCCGTCATTGCGTCGTGGAATGCTTGGTGAGTCATCTGGTCTTCAAATCTCTTACGGTCGGTCACGTCGCGGGAATTGAAGACGAGTCCTTCAACAGCCGGATCGTCCAGCAGGTTGTTGACGATCACCTCGAAACAGCGCCACGAGCCATCTCGATGTCGCACCTGGAATTCGGCGGTCAGCCCGTCTCCCGTTGAGTCGAGAGCTCTGGCAACGTACCCGTGGCCCGCATCAAAGTCGTCAGCATGCAGGAGGCCAAACCCATCGCGGCCCACCAACTCGTCCGGTCGGTAGCCGAGCGCGCTCTCGATCGAGGGGCTGACGTACCGGATCGTCCCGTCGGCCGTTGTCAGCGTGATGACATCGGAGCCGTTCTGCACCAATGCGCGGAAACGCGCCTCGCTCGCGCGCAACGACTCCTCGGCCTCCCGGCGGTGACCAATGTCGCGGTTGATTTCCAGGACCAAGCGCTGGTCACCCTCTTGCACCAACGCATGCCGGGTCTCGACGAGCACCGGCGTTCCGTCACGACTCGTGTGCTCCAGCTCACCCTCCCACTGACCCTCCTGCTCCAGCACGCGCAACACATCCTCGACCGCCTCCGGGTGGCGGGTGCGGAGGAGGTCATGACCCGTCCGTCCGATCGCCTCCGCCTTGGTGTAGCCGTAGAGCCGTTCGGCGCCCCGATTCCAGAGGATAATCGGACCATCCCATTCCCAAGCGAAAATCGCGTCGTACGCTTGGTCGAGCAGGTCCGCCTGCCGCCGAATCTCGTCCTCTGCCCGCTTCCGGTCGGTCACATCGCGGGCATTGATCACAAACCCGTTCACCGCCGGATCGTCAAGCAGATTGTTGGCAATGGCTTCGATCCACCGCCATGATCCGTCAGCGTGGCGAACGCGGACTTCAAGTGGCGACTTCAGACCGCCGCCGCTGGCAATCGACTCGGCCAGCGACTGACGAGCAGTCGGGATGTCCGCGGGATGGAGCAAGGAAAAGATGTTCTGACCGACCAGGGCATTTTGTTCGTACGACAACACCCGCTCGATCGCCGGGCTGTGGTAGCTGATCGTTCCGTCTGGTTCAAGGATCGTGATCACGTCGGAGGAGTTGCCAACGAGGGACCGGAAGCGTTCCTCGCTGCGGCGCATCGCCTCCTCCACCGCCGTCCGCTCCGTGACGTCGCGGATGATGGCGGAAAAGAAGGTCCGCCCTTCGCTCTGCCAGCTCCCCAGCGAGAGCTCGATCGGGAACTCTGTCCCGTTCTTATGCAGCCCGTGCAACTCCAACCTGTGGCCACCCAACGCCAACGCTCCGTCCGCGTTGACCCGCTCAATCCACCGGCTTTGACGCTCGCGAAACCGCTCAGGCATCAAGACAGTGATCGGCTGACCGATGACCTCGTCCTCGGCATAGCCGAAGATCGCCTCCGCCGCGGGGTTCCAGTCGGCAATGATTCCCTCGCCCTCCGCACTGATGATTGCATCGGTCGCCGACCGGACCACGGCCCGGAACCGGACCTCGCCAGCCCGCAGTCGCTCTTCGACGAGTTGGCGCTCCGTGATGTCTTGCGCCGTGCCCTGCATCCGTGTGACGCCGCCGGCTCCGTCCCGGACCACATCTCCATTGGAGCGGAGCACACGAACCGAGCCATCTGGTCGAAGGATGCGATGCACGAGGTCGAAAGGCTCGTGGTCGGCGGAGGCCCGGCAAATGCTCTCGTCGACGACGGCCCTGTCACTCGGGTGAACGGCGTCCAAGAAGCGTTCGTAGGAGGCCGGGATCGCGCCCGGTGCCAGTCCGAGCACGCGATAAAACTCGTCCGACCAGATCACCGTGTCGGACCGGCTATCCCAGACCCAGCTGCCAAGGTTGGCCAGGCGTTGCGCTTCTGCCAGCCGCGCTTCGCTCTCCCGCAGGGAGTCCTCCGTTCGCTTCCGTTGGATGAACGAGCCGAGCTGGGCCGCGACGCTCGAAACGACCTCGATCAACGAGCGGTCTTCGTTGCGCGACTCCTGGACGAAGAACTCGAGAACGACGACAACCGTCTCGCCCACGAGTACCGGGATGGCCATCGCCGCCTTGAAGCCAGCCTCCCGGCATGCCGCTAGGCGCGGAAACTCCTTGACCGTGCTGGCGCCGACGTCTGACACCCACTCCGGACGGCCCGAGCGGTAGACCCGACCCGGTAGACCCGACCCAATACGGAAGAAGGTCTCCGCGGTTGCTGTCCGAAAGGTGTGGAGACTTGGCTCCGCGCTGGACCATGCGGCGCTCCGCTCAAGCTGAGTTACGTCCGCCGTTGGTATCCAGGCTCCGCCATACGTCCAGCCCGTTGCTTCACAGACCTGGTGCAGCACCACCTCGAGCGCCGCATCCAGATCGGTCGCCTCGGCAATCGCCGCCGTGATCGCTTGCAAGAGGCGAGCTGCCTGCTCCGCCCGCTCGCGCTCGGTAACGTCCCGAGCGTTGACGATCACGCCTCGGATGGCCGGGTCATCGAGCCGGTTGTTCGCCGTCGACTCCAACCAGCGCCATGAACCGTCGTGGTGCTTCACCCGAAACGTGGTCAGCGAGGCCACCGTGGGGCTGGCGATCGTTCCGGCAAACTTTTCCCGAACCCGCGGCGCGTCCTCCACATGGACCAAGGCGAAGGCGTCCGTACCTAGCAGATCCTGCATGGAATAGCCGAGAATCCTTTCGGCGGACGGGCTGATGTAGTAGACGCGGTGGTCGGCGTCGAGAACCAGAATAATGTCCGAGGCGTTTTGCACCAGCGCTCGGAAGCGGGCATCGTTCCGTCGACGGTACAGGTCCTCGGTTAGGTCCGCGTTTTCAAGTGCCAGCGCGACCAGTGTGCCGAGGGCCGTCAGCCCCTGCCGCACCTCATGGAGGTGCCGAGCCCGGGTCACCACCATCATGGCACCGCGAAGCGTTTCCTGAACGCAGAGCGGTGTGACGACGACCGTGGCGCCCTCCGCAACGCCGAGTGATTGGCGAATCGCGGTGAGGCGTCCGCGGTCAGAATCAGCGCGACCGTTCGGCGTGCCAGGTGGGTCAAGCCTCTGTAGATCGTCCCAGGAAAGACGAATTGCACCTCGCAGCGGCTCACCGTCGTCGGATACAACCAGCATCTCCGAGGACGAGCCCTCCACCACCACCACCGACGCCTCAGAGTCGCGAGTCAGGGCGCGAGCGGTTTCGACGGCAACCGCCTTAATCTGCTCCCGGCTCGGATTGGCAACGAGGTCGGTTCCAGCGAGGCGAAGGCGGCTCTCGCGCTCCATCGTGCGGTCGTACGTGCCGAGCGTCGTCCCAAGGAGGTGGATCAGCGTGGCAAGGAGTGCCAGCGAGAACGGCTCACCCAGCATCGAGATCTCACGGCCCGGAGCTGGCGTCAGCGCCAGGATCGCGACGTCGGCGGACGCATACGCGAGCCATCCAAGGACCACGTCGCTCTTGGCGCCATACAGCGAGCGGGCAAAGAGGTTGGCGAAGAGCAGTCCCCGTGCCTGGTCCGGCCCGGCCGCCAGGCCCACCGCCAAAACCGCGACAGCTTCCAAGGGGAATGCCAGTCGCGCCGGCTCGCCACGCCGGTACTCCCGGAAACGAAACCATCCCAGGAGAACCAGCGCCACACAGGCCGCCGCGCGAAGTGGCCACGACGCGTCTGAGTCAAACGCGAGGACCGGAATCTGGAGAAACGCCAGGACGAGGCTCGGCAGGAGAAAGAGCCATCGCACACGTGCCAGCAGCCCAGGTGGGGGTACGACCAGCGACCAAAGCCGGTATGCGCCGCGCGGTGTCGCACCCTGACCGATGGATAGTTTGGTGCGTCGCAAGGATTCCATTGGCGAGCCGTTCAACACGGTATCTCGGACCGGAGCAGTCAAGCCCGCGTCGTGCTACGTGCCGTTCCAGGCGCGGCAACAACGCGGCGGGCGGCGCAAACGGCGCTCCACCGTAATGAGTATTAGACACTGTATGGGCGGGTGGCGTCGCAAGCTTTGGATCTTAGCCCATGAAGAGCCGCACCAGCCGGATTGATGGACGCGTAGAGCGCATAATCCAGAGCCCGCTGGAGAGCGCACGGCGCTTGGCGGAAGCGCGGTGCGCAACGAGTGTCCCGCCTCGGGCCATTCCCCTTCGCAGCGATCCCCTATCGCTCTTACGAGACGCGTCGCCGGCAAGCGACACCAGGAGGAACGATCGTCTTCCGGCATACGTGAACGACACGAGCCGCTACCGTCACGGTCACAGTCCGAAGCGCTACGTGCCTGAGAGAGGTTGCCGAGCCACCGGCGCAGGCCGACACCGTCACCCGCCGGCCCGCGATGCGCTCCCCCGCTCCCGCCGCCGACCCGACCTTCCAGATCACCCTCTTCAGTCAGACCCATCCCGCACTCGAAGCCCTCAAGGCGTTCGACATCGAAGCCCTCTCGCCACTTGCAGCGATCACCCGGCTCTTCGAGCTCCCCCGCCTCGACCACCCGCCCGTTTTCCGCTGCCTCCCGTGCCCGCCATCAAGCGATCATCTCTCCGTCCTCCGTCCTCCGTCCTCCGTCCTCCGTCCTCGTCACAGCCGGATCACACTCCGCAGCGTCTCGCCCCGCTCCATCGCGTGGAACGCCTCTTCAGCTTCCTCCAGCGCGATCACCCGCGTCACTACACCGTCGAGGTCGAGCCGCCCTTGCTGGTACCACGTCGCCAAGAGCGGGAAGTCGCGGGTCGGCAGGCAGTCGCCATACCACGACACCCGGAGGCTGCCCCCCAGGTCAAAAAATGCGCCGAGCGGGAGATTCTCCAGCTTTGACTTCGGTCCGGCGACCCCGATAATGACGCAGGTGCCTGCCAGATCCCGGCAGAAGATCGCCTGCATCGTCGTCTCCGGGCGACCGACCGCCTCAAACGAGTAATTCACCCCGTAGCCACCGGTCAGCTCCTTGACCTTGGCCACGGGATCGCCCTCGCGGGCGTTGACGGTGTGGGTCGCGCCGAACCCCTTCGCCCACTCCAGCTTGCGTGGATCGACGTCGACCGCGATGATCGTCGTCGCCCCAGCCAGCTTCGCTCCCATGATCACGGAATCGCCGACCCCACCGCAGCCAAAGACCGCGACCGAGGACCCCGCCCGGACGCCGGCCGTGTAGAGGGCGGCCCCGACCCCGGTCATCACGCCGCACCCGATCAGGCTCATCTGTTCCGGCGGCAGGGCCGCGTCATAGGGTATGCACTGCTTACTGTGCACCACCGTCTGCGTGCAGAACGTGCCGATCCCAAGCACCGGCGTCAGCGTGATCCCATCATGCGTCCGCATCCGCTTTTCGGCGTTCAAGCTCGCCGCGCAAAGTTGCGGCTGACCGATCAGGCAGAACCGGCAGGCCCCGCACGGCGCCCGCCAGGCCAGGATCACATGATCGCCGGCCTTGACATTCGTCACCCCCTCGCCAACCTGCTCGACGACACCGCTTCCCTCGTGACCGAGCAGAAACGGGAAATAGTCGGTGCCGAACACGCCATTCTTGGCCGACAAATCAGTGTGGCAGACTCCACTGGCGAGCAGCCGGACCAGTGCCTCATCGGGTCCCGGCGGGTCGATCGTGAACTCCTCGATCGTCGCTGGCTGGTTCGGCTCGCGCGCGATCGCGCCCCGCGCCGTGATACGACCCGCCGTCGCTGCCATCTCGCATCCCCCTTCGCGTCTGCTGTAGGGTCACCGCTCAGGGTCGGGATGGTCAGGGAGAGACGGTCTCCATGTCAAGCCGGGCCGAGATCGCGACGGTGCATCGGCGATCGGCATCGTCCGCGTCGAACGTCGAGAGGCGTTTAGTCCATCTCCTCCGCCGATCCCGCGGGCCACTCCCCGGTTGCCGTCGCGGCCCATGGTTGTGGAATGGAAGCGTGCGTTTCCGGCTCGGTTCGGACGCTCGTGCGACTCCGCGCCGCGAGAAGCGCATCAACGAGGGGACCACTGACACCAAGGTCGGCCGCGCGCCGCAGGATGGCGCGCTGTTGCGTCTGACCCGCCAGCGCTTCCGCCATCAAGCGGGGAACGGTATCGTCTCGACACGGCATCAGAACTCCTCCTCACGAACTGGCGGCTGACACGACCCGAGCGAGGCGCGACCCCGATGCATACTGGTCGAACACCACCGACCTTCTTGTGATTTCCCACCGGCAACCGGCGATGACTTGCGGGCACTATGCAATGAGCGTGCCAAACTGACACGACCCGCATCTCAATCCCACGCCCCGCGCCGTTGGACGTCCGGGTCCGTGATTCCCGCGACGGGTACCCCGTCCTAGCCCTCACGACACGGCGGGACTTGGCCGTGGCTCCGATAGGTTTACGTCGGCGCCGCTCGCTCTGGATGTCCGCTCAGATCCTGTGGCGTTGTCACCCGCCCTTGTGCTCGGGAGCGAAGAAGACGAGCAACGTCAGCGCTTCGTCAATCGCGTGAAACCGATGCTCGACATTGGCGCCGACGAACGCGATGCTTCCCGCACTGACGGGACGATCCTCCTCTCCAACGCGGAGCGTGGCTCGCCCGGAGACGACGTAATACACTTCATCTTCCGCATGCGGCTTCTGGGAATCGACGCTCCCAGCGGCCAGCACGTAGAGACCGACGCTGAGCGAACCGGCGTTTAGAAATTGGAGGTACTCGTCACCCGCTTGCTGGCGCGCCGCGATCACCTCCGAAAGCTCGAATACGTCCATGTCTTCCTCCCCGCGTGGCACCTGCGCCAATAGCCTCTTGTCCGCCGCATGGTCCATCATTCGTTCGCATCATACCTGCGCCCGCACCGCTCCGGTCTGGCCCCACGTGCATTCCACTACCCAGGATGCCATCCTTACCGTTCCGTTGCTCGTTGGACGCTGTCGTAATTGGTCCGTCCTGCAATAGGTTGAATAGGTTGCGAGCGCGGTCCAGAGACCACTGCGCGTGGTCATCATCGGTCCCACCTGATCGCGTCTCCGTCGGTGTTACCTATGTCCATCGGTCCCGTCGCAACCTGGGTATGACTGGCGGGGATGGCTACAATGGAGCGGTGAGACGCGTCCCCGTGGCAGCGCCCCACGAGACGAGGGTGTCGGGCTCCGCGCCCCAACCCGACACCAAAGGGGAGGTCTACGCGTATGACCAATCGACGCGCCGGCCCGGCCTCGGCCGATGGTGCCTCGGCGCGCCCACCTGAAGCGTTGGAACAGTAGGAGGGAAGGCAACCACTATGCGATGGTCGTTGAAATGGTCAGTCCTGGGGATTCTCCCCGCGCTCGCGATCGGTCTCGGCGTTCTCGCCGCGGCGCCCGATGCCGCCCAACAGACGACGCCCGCCGCCCAGCGGCGCGCCGATAACACGCCCCACCCGGTCGCATTCCACAATGGCAGTTGCCAAAAGCCAGATGCCAAGGCGGCCTACACACTGGGGGATGTTGGTCCCCAGCAGAAAGATGACGGCCAGTCAGTCACCACGGACGATATTCGAGGGAAACTCACCACGCCGCCAATCCTGACGGGCAGCGGCACCGCCGACGTGAAACTCGACGACCTCCTCGATACGTCCGACCCCTACGTCCTCGTCGTCCATCAGAGTGCCCAGGACTTCGGCACGTTGCTGGCCTGCGGCGAAGTCGCTGGCGCACTGGTCAACGACCAGATCACGCTGGCCTTGCGACCGCTCACCGACGCGGGCTACGCCGGAGTCGCCGCGCTCGGGTCAACCGATGACGACAAGACCGCCGGCAGTGTCGTCCTCTTCGCCGACGCCAACGCCTTCGTCGCCAACGATCGGACCCCCCGCGCCGGTACCGGTGGTGGTGGCGGTACCGGTACCGGAGGGGGCGCCAACGCCACCCGCTCCGCTGGCGCCCCGGCTATCATCGGTAGCACCGGTCGAGCCACCCGCGCCGCCGGATCCCAGTCCGGCAGCGGCGGTATCACCGGCGGCATCGCCCCCACCTCCCCCGCTGGTGGCGAGCGCGCGACCCGTGTCCCGCGCAACCAACGGACCCCGACCGCCCCATCCGGGACGGAGGTTCCGACCGCGGCCCCGACGGTGATTCCTCCGACCGACGTGCCGCCGACCGACGTGCCGCCCACCGAGCCGCCGGTTGGGACGCCGGTAGCCTAGCAAGACGACGCGGGCGACGAACAGTCGTCGCCCGCGTTGTTCCACCCGTCCCCTGGTAATCCCTCGGCGCTCGCGCCATCACCCGTGATGCTCCTGCAAGGCGATGTCGGCGCGCTAGTGCTGAATCAGGCGACCTCCTGGAGCATGACCAAATGCTCGTCCTTGCTGACGTGCCAAGCAGCGTTGTCCCAGATCAGCACGAGCATCGTCATCCCCCGCGCC
>JAABUS010004796.1_pt1 | contig 18890 bp, 14 predicted proteins | sample 5560161 | NCBI WGS metagenome assembly JAABUS01 (sample SAMN10711885, study PRJNA513376) | rock metagenome | isolation source: Antarctica rocks | place: Antarctica: Victoria Land, Trio Nunatak nord | collected 2016-01-04 | reverse complement strand
GCTGCGGTGAGGAGGCCACCACGGAGGCTGAGCGTCACACGGGCGCACAGGACGAGGTCGAGATCCCGTAGCGAGCATCCGGAGGCGCCGTTGGGCTGGACGTCGACGAGCGCCGTCGGGCTGGCTGGTCGGCTCAGTCGCGTCGGCGGGCTCGAAGCACCGCGTCGTGGATGGTGACGGTCTGCCCTCCGGGGTCGGTGGTGGAGCGTTCGAGGGCCGCGTCGACGACGATCTCCCACGCGCGGGAGTCCAGTGATGCGGCCACCTCGGATGCAGTGAAGAACAGCTCCGGTCTCCGGCGGGCGCGGGACGGTGGTCTGCAGGTCTGAGGGGTGGTGGCCGACGATCAGCAGGGTGCCGCCCGGCGCCACGGCGGCGGCGAGGCGCGCGAACACCTCCTCGCGCGGCCCCGTCGGCAGGTGCATGAACTGGGCGGAGACCAGGTCATAGGAAGATGGCTCCGGGATCCAGGTCAACACGTCCTCGTGAAGCCAGTCGATGCGCCGGGCGACGTCGGCGCCGGCCTCGGCGGCGCGCGCGGCGCCACGCCGCAGCGCCACGGTGGACACGTCGAGCGCCGTGACCTGCCAGCCCCGCTCGGCCAGCCAGATGGCATCAGCGCCCTCGCCGCTGCCGACATCGAGCGCCGCCCCGCCGCTGAGCTCCGATGCCTGGCTGACCAGGTGGGGGTTGGGTTCGCCGCTCCACAGCTCGCCCTGTGAGCGGTACCGCTCGTCCCAGAATGCCTCGCCGAAGATCTCAGTCATGATCGACTCCCTCCCGGTTGGCATCGCCTGGATCACCATGCGGCAGCCCGACGTCATCAGCAACTCCACTCGGTGATCCGGACGCTTCGGGCGCGGTCGACGCTCGCAGCGGCGACAAACCGCTTGAAGCGCTCCCCGTCGAGCAGGGGCGGGCCGTGGCCGAAGCAGACCACCTCCGGGTCGAGTGCAGCGAGCCGACGAGCGGAGGCGAGGTTCGTCAGCGGGTCCGGCGTCAGCAGGCGCGGCGGTAACTGGAGTCCCGGCCGACCCGTGGACGTCCGCAGGTTGAACACCACATCTCCGAGCACCAGCACGCGATCCTCCTCACGCCAGAAGGCCAGGTGGCCGGGTGAATGCCCCGGCACCTCGAGCACCGAGAACCCCGCGACCCGATCGCCCTGCTTGAGCGTTGCGTCCACAGGGTGGCCGGATCCTGCGAGCAACCGCTGCGCGACCCGAACGGGCCACGGCTTGTCCGCGAGTCCGATCCGACCGCCCGACTCCGCCGCCGCCACATCGGCCTCCCCGCACAGCAGCGGCAGACCGAGCTCCTGGCAAACCCGGTGGCTGGCGCCCATGTGGTCGAGATGGGCGTGGGTGAGGACGTGGATGCGGAGCGGGAGCTCACGGATCTGACGCAGGATCCGCCGATCGGCGTGGCGCGTCCCGGCGTCGACCAGGACGTCGCCCATCACGTACACGTTGAACGCGAGCCGCGGGCGCCCGGCCAGCAGCCATAGATCGTCGGCGACGCGGTGAGCGCCGAGGATGCCCCTCGCGTACGGTGCCGTATTCATACGGCGGCGTATCCTAGGGAGATGGCCCGCTCGGTCAAGCAGCTCTCGCCCGAGGACTGGGAGCGCGCCGCGCTGGAGGCGATCGTGGACGGGGGTCTGCACGCCGTCGCCGTCGAGCCGCTCGCGCGGCGCCTCGGGGTGACGAAGGGCAGCTTCTACTCCCACTTCCGCGATCGGGGCGAGCTCGTCGACGCGGCTCTGCGCCGCTGGGAGCAGGCGCACATCGACGCCTTCATCGCCTCGCTGCAGCAGTCAGACGATCCCGCGACGCAGCTCGAAGCGCTGCTCACCCTGGCGACGAGCGCGGCTCGGAAGGGCACCATCCAGGGCCGCCTCCTGCTCGAGAGCGACGACGCCCGCGTCCGGGCCGCGCTCAAGCGCGTGACCGACGTCCGGCTCCTCCGCCTCGAGACGATCTTCACGCAGCTCGGGCACTCCGGGCCGGCGGGCGCACGGCGCGCGACCCTGGCCTATGCGATCTACATCGGCCTGCTGCAGCTCGCGCGCGAGGTACCGGAACGCCTCACCGACGAGGCTGCGCTCGTCGCCGAGCTCTTGCGCGTCCTCGGTCGGCCGTGACCCCGGCAACGCCCCCGCGGATGAGTCACCCACACGGCCACGGTGCGGTAGGCCAGCACCGCCGCGATCGCGGGTGCCGCGGGCGTCCCGAGCGCGACGAGTGCGCCGGCGAGGCCACCGCTCAGGCTGCCGGGCAGCGGGAGCACGTTGCACGTCGTGCCGAGGAAGTAGGCCAGGACGAGCACGAGGAGGTGAGGCGCTGCGCCGAAGGCGTGCAGCATCGGCCGGGCTCGAGGTCGATCCCGTAGCGCGCGGCGTCGGCCGCCCACTGGCGGGCGATGTGCGCGGTCGGTGCGAGCACCACGGCCCGCCGCACCGCGCCGGTGGCCAGGAGCTGGTGAGCGACGCGCAGGCCGAACGTGGTCTTCCCCGCCGCGGGGGTCGCGGAGGCCAGGAAGGCGTCCCCGGAATGGGCGAGCACGGCCGCCACGGCGTCCTGCTGCCAGGCCCGCAGCGGCCGTGACGCGGGCGACGGCGACAGGGAACGGGCGGGGGCGGAGGGGACGGAGAGGGCCACGACGGAGGCGGCACCGTAAGCGTCCCGGCGGACGCTCAGCCGACCGCCGTGACCGAGGCGCTCGATCTCCGCGCCCGAACCGCGGGGCGCGAGGCACCTGGGAATGATCCCGGCGCCTTCCGGGTATCGGCTCGCCCATGACCGTCTTTCCTCTCCACGCGCGGCGCCGCTCAGGGGCGGCGCTGCTTGGTGCGCTCGCGCTGCTCGCGAGCGCACCCGCCGCGGCCTCGGCCGCGGACACGCTCGTGACCACCGGGTCACCGCTCGGACCGTTCTCGCAGAACAAGCAGAACGAGCCCTCGGTGGCGGTCGACCCGAGCAACCCGGCGCACGCCGCCTCCGGGTCCAACGACAACATCGACCTCGAGGCCTGCGCTGCGGGCGATCCGACGACCTGCCCGTTCACCGACGGCGTCGGGGTGTCGGGGATCTACTTCTCCACGAGCGGAGGCGCGAGCTGGACCCAGCCCACCTACTCCGGTCTCACCGCGCGCGACTGCCTCGGCCCGGCCGCATGCCAGGCCCATCCCGGCCCCATCGGGACCCTGCCCCGGTACTACGAGAACGGGCTGGCGTCGGACGGCGATCCCGCCCTGGTGTTCGGCCCGAGGCGGGGGTCCGACGGCCGGTTCTCCTGGAGCAACGGCTCTCGGCTCTACTACGCCGACCTCGCCGCGGCGCTCGCCGGCGCCTCGCCGTTCCGCGGCGCGGAGGCGGTCTACGTCTCGCGCACGGACTCCTTCCCGGCGACCACCAACGCGCAGTGGAAGGACCCCGTCCTCGTCTCCAAGCAGAACTCGGCCCTGTTCTCCGACAAGGAGCAGATCTGGGCCGACAACGCGGCCTCCTCGCCGTACTTCGGCAACGTCTACATCTGCAACGTCGCCTTCCGGGGCAAGGGTCAGGGCAACGCTCAGGGCGAGCCGCTGCTCCTGGCCCGATCGACCGACGCGGGCGACACATGGGACCAGCGCCAGATCACGTCGGCCACGAACAACGCCCAGAGCAATGGCCGGCAGGGCTGCGCGATCCGTACGGACTCGCGCGGCCGCGTCTACGTGATCTACGCGGGCTTCGACAAGCAGGCCCAGTCCTCGGCCTTCCTCCAGGTCACCTCCGACAACGGCGGGAAGACGTTCGGTCGCCCGCGCGAGATCGAGCTCGTGAACGAGGTCGGACTGCCCGACCCCGCCACGGGCCGCCTCTCCTTCGACGGCGTGGCGGGCGCGCGGACCTCGACGTTCCCGAGCGTGGACATCGCCAACGGGGCGCCGAGCGGCGCGAACGCGCCGGACACCATCGCCCTGACGTGGCCGGACGGGCCGACGCCGTCGGACACGACCGGCGGCGCCAACGAGCAGGCGAAGGTGGCCATCTCCACGGATCGCGGTAGCTCCTACCGCACGGTGGGCTCGGCCTCGCCGGCGGGTGACCGGCCGGACTTCCCGGCCATCGCCATCGCGCCTGACGGGACAGACGTGTACGTGACGTACACGAACTTCCTGCAGCCCTTCCAGAGCACGACGGCGAAGCCGCGGCTCGCGAACGGCGTGGTCCGTCAGGCGAACGTCACGGGTGGCACGGTCGGCGCGTTCTCGGACCTCAACCGCGGGCCGACGGGCGACGCCCGCGGCTCGAGCCAGAACGGCCTGACCGCGGAGTTCCTCGGCGACTACAACTACGCGTTCGCCACGAACGACAAGGGCGTCGCGGTGTTCAACGACGTCCGCCGAGCGTCCGACTGCCCGGCGATCGACGCCTACCGCCAAGCGTTCGTGAACGCGGTGACCAGCGGCACCGCGCAGGCGCAGGACGAGGATCTCGGCGAGATCCGCGCCGGCGGCGGTGACGCCCCCGCCGCGCAGGCGGCCGCGCCGCAGCCGCCCAACGTGCAGGCCCAGTGCCCGATTGCGTTCGGCAACTCGGACATCTTCGGCGGCGCGTACGCCGACCCGACGCCGTAGGGGCTGAGGGGGCGGGCCGACACGGCCCGCCCCCGCTCTCCTGCTGAAGTAGGGTCCGCGGCGGGCCCCGGGAGACCGGCGCCGCGCCGCCCGAGGCCTTCACCCCGGCGGTTGCGGCCTTCCTCGCCGAGCTCGCCGAGCTACGCCCCGACGGCGCGGAGCTGTGCGACATCCACACCCACCTCGGCCTCGACGAGGACGGGCGCTCGCTCACGCTCGGCGCGCTGCTCGAGAACCTCGACCAGGCCGGCGTCCACCGCGCCTGCGTCTTCCCCCTCCACGACCCCGATCGCCACCCCGCCTACCGCGTCCCCAACGACCGCGTCCTGGGCTGGGCGGGCGAGTAGGAAGGCCGCCTCTCCCCCTTCTGCCGCCGCGATCCCAACGAGGACCCGGTGGCCGAGGGCGAGCGCTACCTGGCCGCCGGCGCTGCGGCATCAAGCTCCACCCCCGCGCGCAGGCCTTCGCCTTCGACGTCCCCGAGATGGACGCGATCTTCGGCCTGGCCGAGGACGCCCGGGTGCCGCTGCGCTCATCCACATGGGCCGGGGGATGCCCCCCGTCGCCGACGGCCTGTGCGCGCTGACCGACCGGCATCCGGAGGTCCGGCTCGTCCTCGCCCACGCCGGGGAGGACGTGCGCGGGGTCTGATGCGCGCGCGGCACCCGTGGGGGCAAGCTGCTGCTGCACCACGACCGGCGCTTTGACGGCAGCAACTGGACCGGTGCTCACCGCCAGTGGCTGGCCAAGGTTGAGCTTGCCGACCCGGTCGCCCAGTCGGTCTCAGGCGGCAATCCCCTTCAACCCGCGCCTACAAGGCGTGCCGATGGGACCATCGCTTCTACGAACCTGGTGATCCTTGTCCCTGAGCTCGTCCAGGCGCTGCCGCCGGACGACCGGAGGGGTGATTGTCGCCTCCGCCGACCCTCGGAGGCCCATGGCGACGCTCGCGGAAGACCTCGACGGCTGGGACGATCTTGACGAGGGGGAGCGCGAGCGCCTGCGGGAGCTGTTCAAGGACCTCGGACTGCACCTTGACGTGCCCGAGGACCCGGACGCGTTCGAGTAGCCCCTACTCGGTCTCGAACCCGGCGCCCGGATCGAAACGCAGCGTCGCGGCGTTCTCCGTGACCGTGCGGACGATGTTGTCGGGCGCGCCGGCGGGGATGTCGGCGTGGATCTCGAGCGTCACTTCGACCGAGGCGCCGAGTAGGCCGTTGAGGTGGGCCACGACGGCCTCGGCGATGTCGCTGGCGTCGCGGGAGAGGCGCGTCGGGTCCAGTGAGACGCTCCCGTGGAAGCGCCGGAGGACGGTCGCGCCGGGCTCCTCCGCCTCCCCTTCCCCCTCGCCGCCGGCCGTCGGCGGACCATCGCCGCCCCGTGTGCCCCCACCGGACGGACCAGTCGCTCCCCGCTCGGCTTCGAGCTGCGCTTCCGCTGCAGCCGGCTGCACCACGAACCCCGTGGCGTCGGAGAGCCGGAGCCCCTCACCCGCCCGCAGGCCCGCGTAGCGGCCGGCGGCCTCGTCGCGCGCATCGGCGTAGGCGAACCCGTCCTGACGCCACGCCAACGACCCCACGCCGTCAGCGATGGCCTCGAGCAGAACACCGACGTCCCGCAGCCGCGGCAGATAGAGGTACTGCGAGTAGAACGACCAGAGGTCCCGCACGGGCACGCTCTCCCCGCGCCAGAGCGGGATCCGGTCGAGGTCCATCCGCAGCCGAGCGCCGGAGTACCTCGTGATCAGCCCTTCCTCGGCGCGCAGTCGCCGCGATGCCCGCGCGGCCAGCCGGTCCGAGCCGGCCGCACGCGTCGCCTCCCAGCGCACCTCGGGACTGCCCGGCTGCCCGGCCGGAACCAGCAGCCACTGGTAGGCCTCGCCGATCCGCTGACCCGTCGCGTCATCCCACTCCCGGCGCCGCGCGGTGAGCTGGGTGCGCGCGACCGTGTCGAGGTTCAGCGAGTCCTGGTCGCGGTGGATGCTCTCCCAGGCCAGCCACGTACGCGCCGCGTCGCGCAGCTCCTCCACCCGCGCGCTGTCCGCAGCAAGGAACACGAGCATGTTGCGGTGCACTCGCGGTCCCCCCGAGCGCAGGTCGAGCAGCTCCTGGGCGAGCGTCTGCGCCGCGCTGAGCTCGATCTTCGTCGAGTGGGCGTGCTCGGGCCCGAGCACCACGAGCCGCGCCGAGGGCTCGTCCTCCACGTCGCCGGGCCCGCCGGGCGCCGCGTGCACGCGGGTGAAGTCGCCAAACTCCCTGATAGCGCGAAGACGGCGGCGGATCTCCTCGTCGACGTCCTCGTCGTGGAAGGTCGCGGCGCGATCGGCGGCCAGGCGCGTGACGGTCTGCTGGAGCCCGTACCACGACCGCTGACCGTCCGTGGACAGGAACACCGCCTGGTTGGCCAGCCGCCGCAGCGCGTCGCCGAACGTCGCAGGCGCCTCGCCGGGCTGGACGCAGCCGAGCTTCACGCGGCGATCGTCGATCCCGCGGTTGGCCGCCTCGGTCACCGGCGCCGACCCGAGGAAGATCGTGCGCGCGACCCTGCGCGTGGCCGAGTAGCGGCCGAACGTCGGGTTCTCGTTGTCCAGCCGCAGCGGCAGCGCGTTCTCGCCGTCGACGTCGGTGGCGATGACCGGCGTCCACGCCTCGTCGAGGTAGTTGGTCAGCTCGGCGACCACGGGCGAGGCGTCGATCGGCACCGTGCCCGGCAGGACGAGCAGGCTCCGGTCGTCGCGGCGCCAGAGCTCGTAGACGACCGCGGCCATGAGCCGCAGGACACCGCGCGTGCGCTGGAAGCGCTCCAGCGTCGACCACTCCCCGTACAGGCGGTCGAACAGCTCGGGGTGGATGGGATAGGAGGCGCGCAGCCGCCGCTCGTACTCGCCCTCGGCGCACTCGGCGGGGAAGTCCTCCCGCTGGGCGCGGTAGAGCTCGGCGAAGCGGTGGACCACGGCGTCGCGCTCGCGCGCCAGGTCGGCCGGTACGGGCTCGAAGAGCCGCCGCCGCACGATCTCGAAGCCCTCGTCGGCGGTGGCGGGCTTCCACGAGGTCTCCATGCGCCCGACCACGTTGAGCAGGCGCGTCAACGTCTGGCGACCTCCCTCCCCGCCCACCTCGATGTCCGAGGCGGGAATCGCCACGACGAGCATCGCCCCGGGCACCTCGCGTGCGGCGTCGGTGAGCGCCTGGGCGAAGGAGAACTGCGCGTCGAAGGAGCCCGCGGGCAGTCCGTCCTGGCCGTAGAGCTGGCGCGCGTAGGCCACCCACTCGTCGATCAGGATCAGGCACGGCGTGTGCGCGCGGAAGAGGTGGATGAGCGCCTCGCCGGGATTAGTCCCGGTCCGGTCCGCGTCCGCCACGCGGGCGTAGGCCTCGGCGCCGCCGAGCTGCCAGGCCAGCTCGCCCCACAGCGTGCGCACCTCGGTCCCGTCCACCTTGCGGTGGACGGTGCCGGGCGCGAGCTTCTGACCCACGAGCACCGCCACGCTCGCGTGCGGTGGCGCGCCGAGCTCCGCGGCCGCGAGCATCTGCTCGACGCCGGGCAGCCGGGCCGGAGAATGGCCATGGGCCAGGTGGTAGAGCGCGATGAGGGAATGCGTCTTGCCGCCGCCGAAGTTGGTCTGGAGCTCGACGACGGGATCGCCGCCCTCGCCCCGCAGCCGCCGCACGCCGTTGAGCAGCAGGTTGCGCAGCCCCTCGGTCAGGTACGTGCGCCGAAAGAACTCCTCGGCGTCGCCGTACTCCGCGCTCGCGTCACCGCGCCACACCTGGTGCAGGTCGGCGGCGAACTCCGCCTGCTGATAGCGCCCCGAGGCGACGTCCTGGTGTGGCGTGACGACCTCCCGCCACGGCCTGAGGCCGGCGGCCGGAGCGCCCTCGACAGGAACGGCGGAGCGCCGGCGACGCACCTGGCGCTCCTCGGCGGCGAAGCGGGCGCGCAGCAGCTCCTGGCGCATGAGGTCGATCCCGCCCTCCAACTCGCCGGCGCTGACCGCGTTGAGCAGGAGTTGCGCGGTGTCCAGCGCCCGGTAGGTCTGATCGGAGGAGAACGCCTCGCTGTGCGCCCAGCGATTGCGGGCCTCGAGCAGCTCGGAGACCCAGCTGCGGCCGCTGTGGCCGAGGATGTCGGCGAAGCCTCCCTCACGCCACAGGCGGATCATCGCCACCAGCAGGAAGTGGGTATCGGCTCTTGCGTTGACGGGGACGGGACGTCCCTCGCTGTTCACCGCCTGGGGCCAGTCGTCCCCGAAGGCCTGCGTGAGCCGCGCGTCGACGAACGGCCCGAGGCCGCGCGCGACAAGCTCGAGCGTCTGCTGGATGCGCTGGGTGTTGGTCTGGGCCATGTGTGCGTTACAGCTCCAGGGCCTGCTGGCCCTCGGCCTCCGGCGTGCCCGCCACCTGACGGGCGATCTCCGGCCAGGCGACGACCAGTGCGTTGTAGCCGATCGCCTCGGCGGCCCAGCCCTTGCGGTCGCAGATGGCGAAGAGGCGGTAGGCGAGCTCCTTGGCCCGCTCGCCGAAGTCGCCGCCCAGGCGGGCGAGCAAGGCGGCGGCCGCCGCCTCGCCCCGCGTCTCCAGTCGGAGCGTCAGGTGCTGGGTGGCCTCCCAGGTGGTGAAGCGGCCGTCCTCGACGGGGTCCCACTCGTCCGACAGCTCGGCGCGGGCGAGCAGGCGGACCTTCCCCGCCCGCTGGGCCAGCACGCCGGCCTCGACCATCCCCGTCACCGACGTGTTCTTGGCCCGGGCGAGCACGTCGCCCTCCCCGTAGGGGCCGTCCTCCATTCCCCGCTGCTCGAACCAGGTGACGGCGAAGCGCGTGTCGGCGTCGAAGTCGCCCTCCTGCTCGGCGAGGATCTCGTCGAGCGCCTGGTTGATGAGGCCGAGCGCCGTGCGCACGGTCATCGCCGAGCCGTCGGCCTCGACGATCTTCGCGTACCGGGAGAACACGGCCATGCCGGGGCCTATCGCCGCCTGCGCGAGGTCGACGGGCGCGATGTTGCCCTGCTGGAGAGTCCGGAGCGCATCGGGCAGCTCGGCGCGGAGCGCGCCGACGAGCTCGCGCCGGGTGGCCAGTGGGGCGTCGGTGGCGCGCGGACGGCAGACGAGGACGATCGAGGACGCCAGGGCCGCCGTCCCGATCGCGATCGAGCGCCCGGAGCGCTCTGTGCGCACCGGCCAGGTGCCGGTGATCGCGAAGCCGGCGTCGAGCAAAGCGGAGAGCATCGTGTCCCAGCCCGACGACACGACCGCTCCGTTGCCCTCGGCCTCGGCCTGCTTGAAGGCGTAGAAGAGCGTCAACGGGTAGTCGGGGTGCTGCGCCTCACGCATCCGCTCGAAGGTCCCGAACAGCCCTTTCTCGAAGAACCGCTCCGCCTCGCGGCGACCCCCGTGCCGGTAGGGAGTGGCGACGAGCTCCTCGCGCTTGGGGGTCAGCAGCGTGCTGAAGAGATCAGGATGGACGTCCTTGAGTGCGCGGCGCAGCCAGACGTAGAAGTAGTCGGAGAGGTCGGCGTAGCCGATGTTGTCGTAGTAGGGCGGGTCGGTGCAGACCAGCGCGTCGTGGGACGGGCGGACGGTGGCGGTCGCGTCGAGCTGGCGGACGTCTGCCGATACGGATGCGGGAAGGCGCTCAAGTGCTCTCGCGACGGCTCGCACCATGATGTCGAAGCTTCCACTCGAGGCGCCGAAGGGGTTCGCCTCCGCGAAGTCCCACGTCATGGGAAGCGCCTGACGGCCGAAGGTGCCGCGAATAAGCTCGTTCTGTGCGTTGCTCGACCAGGTCGCGAGCGTCGAGCTGAAGTCTGTGGTGCGGCTCACCGCGAGCCCGAGGTATGTCACCACGACGTCCGCGTACGCCTCCTCCCCGCCGTCCGCGAGCACGCGCTCGCGCGCCGTGGCGACGAGGTCGGCGAGCGTGGTGAGCCCGAGGAGCTGGCGGGGAGTGAACGCGTCGCGCCAGCGAGGCATCCCGTACATCGGGAGTCGGTCGACATCGTGGCTCGGTTCAGTGACCTTCTCCTCAGGTCCCCAAACCGCTTTGGCCAATCCGGCCACCTGCGCGTCTTCCGCTCTGGCGTCGAGATACACGCGGCTCCGGCGAGCGTCGGCCACGCGGGCCAGCAGCTGCTGTCCCATCCGCTCCGCGCGTCCCTCGGCGCGAGGATGCTCCTCCGGCGCGACCTGCCCGCAGACCAGACAGCGGAAGCGCGCACCGCGGCCCTGCTTGATCTGAGGCTGCTGAGGCTCGACCTCGGACACGGCGAAGCCCACGCCCTTGGTGGCGTGGTCCACGACCGGCCGCAGCCAGCGCTCCTTGCCCTTCTTCGTCGCGAGCTTGTACGTGCTGACGAGCGGCATCGTCGCACCGCAGGCGGGGTTGGGGCACTTCACCGTCCGCGCCCACAGCCAGGCGATCACCCGCGCCGTCGACCCGTCCGGCAGCGTCGCATCCGGATACAGGTGACCGATCCGCCGGTGCGCCTCCTCGCGCATCCATGCGCCGTAGCGCCGGACGTCCTCGGCCAGGCCTCGCGCGCCGGTCCAGCCGCCCGTCCCGAGGTCCGCGGCGTCGGGGTGCACCGGCGCCCGACCAGCGAATCGCGCCGGCAGCTCCACCAGCGCCTTGGTGATCAGCACCGCGACGGGATTGAGGTCGCTCGCCCGCACCTCGAGGCCCAGGCGCTGCGCCTCCAGCGGGATCGAGCCGCCGCCCGCGAACGGGTCGAGCACCGGTGGGGGCGCGCCGTCGCACGACGCGAGGATCTCCGCCCGGGCGGCCTCGAGCACCTCGGGGCGAGCCGTCGCCTCCCACGGCACGAGCCGCTCGAGCAGGGCGAAGAGGCGCTGGCGCTCGCGCTCCTGGTCGGCCTCGGTCGGAAAGCGGTCGGGATGACTGGAGGGATCGTCGACCAGCGAGGCGAAGAGCACGGCGCGGCAGGCGGCGAGGGGCCGGCGCGCCCACCACAGGTGCAGCGTCGAGGGATGGCCATGGCGGATGGACTTCTCGCGCGCGGACTCCCGGTTGATCGCCTCGAGCGGCAGGGCGACCTCGATGAGCTTGCGTTTCGGGCTCATCTGACCGCCTGAACGTCCTCGCCGGCCGCGTCCACGACGAGCCTTGCGATCTCGAAAGCGCGGTTGGCATCCGGCCAGTCGGGCTCGTCCTCCCCGGGGTAGCGGTGCTCGACCGCCCATTGGCTGAGCCACTTCAGATCGCCGGAGGTGTGCGACACCCGATACGCCTCTCCGAGCACGGCGGTCAGCTTCTCGAGGTCGTGGGTGAATGGGAACGGGATCTGTGCGGCGACGCAGACCGCCTTCATGGCCTTCTCGGCGGCCTGCTGTCCGGCGAAGCAGACGTGGCGGGGGCGGTAATGAGCACGGCCCTTCAACATCTCCGCCGAGCTCTCCAGGTCCTCGCGGGCGAAGCGCAGCCAGTCCCCCGCCAGCTCATCCGTCTCACCCACGGGCGTAGACCGTCCTACCGTCCTCGAGGGCTGGGCGAAGGACGGTCCCGACGAGATGTCCCCGCCGTTCGATCTCTGCGGGCGTGGTGACGACAATGTCTTTGCCCACTGGCATGTCGGCCAACGCCGCGCGCATCGCGACCGTCAGATCGCGCCGCTTATCCACCTCGTCCACGACTACCAGCAGGTCGACGTCGCTGTCGGGCCGGGCGTCGCCTCGCGCCTGTGAGCCGAAGAGCACGATCCGCTCGGGCGAGAACTGCGTCGCCAGCCGCTGCACCATGATGTCGATCCAGTGCTCCGCGGGCGGCCGCTCCGGTGTCCGCGGCGGCTCGGCGCGGGCCCACAGCGAGGCCCAGTCGAAGGTCACGCTGGTCACGTCGAAGAGCGCGTCCTGGTCGCCGCGGAAGGGGCGCTGGAGATAGCGCACGTCGGTCGAGTCGTCCTCGCCCACGGCGACCAGGGCGAGGATGAACGTGTCGGGCTTGTTCAGCGCGGTCAGGACCTGGTTCCTCGAGACCGTGACGGTGTCCGCCCCGAGCACCCGGCCCTTGACCTCGATGAAGAAGAGCTGGCGCGTGAACGGATCGCGCGAGCGGACGTCGTAGCCCGCGTTGTTATGGGCCATCTCGCGGGGGTGCCGGCCGAGCCTACGCTCGCTGGCCAGCACCGCGGCCACCGCGGCGCGGTCGACGCGCTCGGTCTCGTGGGCGAAGCGGGCGGGATCGCCGGTGCGCTCCCCGCGCAGGCGTGCCACCAACCCCGCCGGGATCACCAGCGCACCGCCGACGAGGTTCGGCGGCAGCGGCGAGAGCTGCTTCTCGCGCTCGAGCTCCTCGAGGCGACGGCCGAGCCGGCCCTGGAGCTCGTCGGCGCGCTGGCGCGCCCTCCCGGAGTTCAGCCGTGGGGTCTTGCCCGCGAGCTCCTTGGCCTTCAGCTCCTCGGCCCGGTGGTCCCAGTAGGCGATCTGCTGGGTCAGCCGGCTCTTCACCGCGGCCATGGTGCGCTCGACGTGGTCGACCGTTCGCTCTCGCACCTCGGCCAGATGCTCGGGAACCGCCTGCGCGATGGCGTGATCCATCGCGCGCTGCTCGACCTCGCCCAGCCAGGGGGCATCCGCGACCCCCACCAGCAGCGCGGTCTCCTCGTCGCTCGGCGGCCGGTAGTCGAGGTAGGGCGCGTGACCGGCGAGGGTCACGTCGCCGTCCTCGGCCGCCTCGACGAACTGCAACCGCCGCGAGACGATCAGCCGGGCGCCGTCGGGGTTGGTGACCGCGCTCTGGATCGCGTCCTCGAGGTAGAGCAGCGCCCGCGGCTCCTCGGAGAGATCGCCGTCGGCCACGAGGACGGTGCCGCGCCGCAGCACGTCACGGTGACGGCGGAGCACGAGGTCGACGGCCGCGTCGAGCAGCGGATGCCCGGGCGCGAGCAACTCGGCCGGCGGCAGGCCGGGCTGGCTGACGAGCTCCTTCTCGAAGGTCACGCGCTCGTAGCGGCGCACGAGCGGGCGCACGGCGCCGATCGTCGCCTCGCGGTCGCGGATCGCCGCGGGGACGTGGGTGATCTCGTAGCGCCCGGGCTCGCGCCGGGCCAGGCGCCCGCCCGCCACGCGGAAGGCCTCCAGGAAGAACGCCCGGATGAAGTGGGGCTGGAGCCGCCGGGTCTCGGCCTCCTCCATGCGCTCGCGCACCGCCTCGACGTCCCGGGGAGACAGCACGTCGCCGACGAGCGCCCGCTCCTTGAGCCGGGCGCGCAACGACTCGCCGACCTTGTCGTCGACGACCCGCTCCAGGCGCGCCTTGACCTCAGGCTGGTCGCCGTAGCGGATGGCCTCGAGCAGCAGGTCGCGCAGGGGCTCGTCCTCGAAGACCTCGCTCAACACATCGAAGACCTGACCGCCGAGCGCGACGCTCTGCCGGGAGAGCTTCTCCAGCAGGCGCTCGAAGACCTGCCCCTCGCGTGTATCGGAGGCGACGAGGTTCCACATGTGGCAGACCTCGGTCTGGCCGATCCGGTGGATGCGTCCGAAGCGCTGCTCGAGCCGGTTGGGGTTCCACGGCAGGTCGTAGTTGACCAGCAGGTTCGCGCGCTGGAGGTTCACGCCCTCGCCCGCGGCGTCGGTGGCCACTAGAACCCACGCGTCGGGATCGTTGACGAACGTCTCCTGCGCCCGGCGGCGGTCCTCGCGGGAGACGCCGCCGTGGATGGTCACCACGGCCTGGTCTCCGAGCAAGGTCCCGATGCGGGCGCGGAGGTAGTTGAGGGTGTCGCGATGCTCGGTGAAGACGATCAGCTTGCGGCGGGCACCGTGCCCGTCGCGCATCAGGGCACCGTCCTGGAGCAGGGAGCTGAGCTCCTCCCACTTGCGGTCGGTGCGGGCGTTGCGGACGGAGCGGGCGAGCGCCTCCAGGCGCTGGAGCGTGGCGATCTCCAGCCTGAGCTGCTCGACGGTCTGCGCGGCGGAGGCCTCGTCGACGACCTGCTCCTCGAGCTCGGAGGCCTCGTCCTCGGGAGCGTCGTCGAGGTCCTCGAGATCGAGCCGCCACAGGCTTTCGGCGTCGGCCAGCGGACGGCCGCTGGGCTGCTGGGCCTCGAGCACGCGCTTCTCGAGCCGCTCCCGGCGGCGCTGGAGCGAGCGGTAGATCGCCTCGGGGGAGGACGCGAGGCGGCGCTGGAGGATGGTCAACGCGAAGCCGACGATGGTGCCACGCCGTCCCTCTCCCGAGGCGGTGAGGCGATCGGCGCGGTTCATCTCCTCGCGCACGTAGTCGGTGACCGCGTCGTAGAGGTCGCGCTCGCCCGGCGTCAGCTCGTAGGACACGGTGGACGCGCGACGCTCGGGGAAGAGCGGGCGACCGTCGAACTTCAGGAGCTTCTCCTTGACCAGGCGCCGCATCAGGCCCTGGGCGTCGACCTTCTGGTCGGGGCCGCGCGGCTTGCCCTCGAAGCGGTCGGGGTCGAGGAGCGAGAGGAAGAGCTGGAAGTCGTCGTCCTTGCCGCTGTGCGGCGTGGCGGTCATCAGCAGCAGGTTGCGGCTGATCTCGCCGAGCAGGCGCCCGAGCCGGAAGCGCCCGGTCTCCTTGACCTCCGCGCCGAAGTAGTGCGCCGACATCTTGTGGGCCTCGTCGACGACGACGAGGTCCCAGTCGGTCTGCTCGAGCTTGGCCTGGACCTCCTCGTTGCGCGAGAGGTGGTCGAGGCGACTGATGATGAGGTTGCGCTCGGCGAACGGGTTGCCGCTGCGCGAGGACTCGATCGTGTCGCGGCCGACGAGGTCGAAGTCCAGGCCGAGCTTGCGGTAGAGCTCGTCCTGCCACTGCTCGACCAGGCTGCCGGGGGCGACGATCAGGCAGCGGCGCAGGTCGCCGCGGACCATCAGCTCCTTGATGAGCAGGCCGGCCATGATCGTCTTGCCCGCGCCCGGGTCGTCGGCGAGCAGGAACCGCAGCGGCTGGCGGGGCAGCATCTCCTCGTAGACCGCCGTGATCTGATGTGGCAGCGGCTCGAGGTTGGACGTGTGGACCGCGAGGAAGGGGTCGAAGAGGTAGACGAGGCGCAGGCGGAGCGCCTCGCTGGTCAGGCGGAACAGCGCCGGATCGCCGTCGAGCGCCCAGGCGCTGGCCGCCTCGTCGACGTGGAGGCGCGCCTCGTCGGCGCGGTAGAGCAGCTCCTGCTGCGGCGTGCCGTCGGGCCGCCGGTAGGTCAGGGTGAGCGCCGCCGTTCCGTGCCAGGCGACCTGGACCACCTCGACCGGGCCGTCGGGCAGCACACCGTGCACGCGCGCGCCCGGCTGGAGCATCTCGAGGGTGTGGGCGACGGGGACGGCCACGGGGGTGCACAGTTTGTCGCATGGGACGGAGGACCCGACGGTGCTCCCTCCCACCCGCTTTGCGAAACTCACTGCTCGTCGAAGAGATCGACGAAGATCCGACTCGTTACCTGGTTCTCGGTCCCGGCCAGGCCGGGAACCTGCTTGAGCTGGTCGTGCTGGACCGGCCCCAGGGTCCGGCGGTGATGCACGCGATGCCCATGAGAGCGAAGTACCGGACCCTGCTGACCAGGAGATCGTGACGATGGCCGAGACCCACGGGACCAAAGCCGACGGCACCCCGATCACCGACGAGATGGTCGAGGCGATGGCCGACGAGGCCGAGCGCGGTTACGCCGTCGAGAAGATCCGACGTCGTCGGGGCGGTCGCCCGCCAATGGGATCGGCCGCATCCACCGTTGAGTCGGTGCGCCTGGATCCCGAGCTCAAGCGCGACCTGCTTCTCCACGCCGCAGAGCAGCACATCAGCGTCTCCGAGGCCATACGTCGCGCCATCGGCCAGTATCTCCGGGCAAGCTGACCGGCGTTTCTGGGCGCCGTAGGTCGCGCTGATCTGGCGCGGCAGCGGCGCGCAGGCGAAGCGCCTCGCTGGTCAAGCGGAACACCGCCGGATCCCCGTCGAGCGCCCGGACGGTGGCCGCCGCGTCGATGGAGGCGCGCCTCCGACGCTCAGCCCTGACGGCGGCGGCCGCGCGGGGGGGCGAAGCCGCCCAGCAGCTGATCGACGATCATCTCCGGGAAGTCGTCGCGCAGCGGCAGGCGGCGCAACAGCACGCGCTGTGCGATGATCCCGGCGAGCAGGTCGAGCAGCAGGTCGCCGTCCGCGCCCGGAGCCAGGTCCCCGCGCTCGACCGCGCGGGTGACGATCGCCGAGGTCGCCGCGCGCCGCTCCTCGAACTGCTGCTGGTAGGCCAGGGCGAGGTCGGCGTTCTCGTGCTGGGCCGCGACCAGGGCACTGAGGTACTGCACGTGCGCGGGGTCGCGCCAGATGGCGACGATCTCGCGCATCAAGGTGACGAGGTCGCTGCGCAGCGATCCGGTGTCGGGCACGGGCGCCTGGGCGTAGATGCCGTCCATCAGCAAGAGCATCACCCCGTGCACGGACCCGTGCCGCCGGTAGACGGTCGTGCGGGCGACCCCCGCGCGTTCAGCGACGCGCTCGACCGTCGTGCCCCGCCATCCGTGCTCGGCCAGCACTTCCTGGACTGCCTGGCGCAGCGCCGGGTCGAGGCTCGGGTCGGGGGGACGGCCCGGACGGCGTGGGGCGCTCACGTCGCGGATCGTCGCAGGTGGCGACGCTTTGGCGGGGTAGTTATGCTACAAACTGTAGCCGAATAGGGAGTGAAGCTCCTACCAACGGAAGGGAGTAGCAATGAGCAGCGATCCGGACCAGCACGCCAGGCACCCCCTCAAGGGACTTCTACGGACGACGCGGTACGGCGTGAGCCACGACGGGCACGACGTCGAGCTCGAGTTCGACAGGCGAAACCCCGTGCTGAACGGGGCTCGACTGTTGGTCGACGGAGAGGTCGTCGACAAGACGAGGATGTTCTACGGCGAGAAGGACCTGACCGCTACGACGCAGGACGGCACGGAGATCGTGGTGGCGGTCGACTCGGGAATGGCGGGAGAGCTGACCCGTGTACAGCTTCGGGGTGCGGATGGCTCCTGGATCAACCTGCAGGAGCGCGAGCCGCAGACCTGAGCCGGCGTCCCACCGGTGCGATCGAGATGCGCGGAGCACCCGTTCGCTGCGCTCGCTGGACATAGCCGCTCAGCGCCCTCGACGAGCGGAGGACAATCCCCTCCGCCCGGGGGTTGTGACGACAATGTCGCACATGGCCGAGACCGTCGGTGTCCGCGAGCTGCGTCGCGATCTCAGCCAGTACCTGCGCCGCGTCGAGCAGGGTGAGAGCTTCGCCGTCACCTCGCGGGGACGAGCCGTCGCGTTGCTCGGCCCCTCCCCGGAGCTACGCGACCCGTTGGACTGGCTGGTCATCGAGCGCCACGTCATCCCCGCGCGCCTCGACGTGCTCGATGTCGAGCCGCTCGAGCTCCCCGGCGGGCCGGCCCTGAGCCGGCTGCTGGACGACGTGCGCGCCGACCGGCTGTAGTGGCCGGGCTCATCTACCTCGACGCATCGGCCATCGTCAAGCTCGTCGTCGAGGAGCGCGAGAGCCCGGCGCTGCGCGACGCTCTGCGCAAGCGACCGCGCCGCGTCTCCAGCGCGCTGGCGCTCGTCCGAAGTTCATCTCGCCGCCGCACGCCGCCTCCCGGCCCCGCCCACCGAACGGGCGGGAACCGTCCTCGCCGGCCTCGCGCTCATCCCCATCGACCAGCCCACGCTCGAAGGCGCCGCCCGTCTCGGCGAGTACGGCGTTCGAGCGCTCGACGCCGAGGAGAGCAGGCCGGACGTGCCGAAACTGCCGACGCGGCACCCGGCATGTCGCGCGCGTAAGAAGCCCCGGGCCATCAGCGGCGGCGTAGGTTGCTAAAGCGGTTGTTTTTCCGGTAGGCCCAGGTGTGCCGGTGGTCCTTGATCCGGAGCGCGTCGAGCGCGAAGCCGTCGTTGGTGAGGCTGGCGACCTGGCTCGCTATCTCCAGGAGCAGCTCGGGCAGCGGCTGACGGCATATCTTGCCGGGCTGCGTGATCCCAAGGTGGTGGGTCGATGGATTGCGCGCGACCAGTCGCCGCGCGATGCCTCGGCGATGCGCCTACGCGCGGCGTTTCAGGCCGCGCGCATGATCGTCGACGCATATGGAGCTTCAACGGCCAAGGCGTGGTTCGTGGGCTCCAACACGGGTTTGGACGACGAGGCGCCCGCCTGGGTGCTGCGGCATGCGGCGTCACCGGATGATCTCCGCTTCGTCGTCCCGACGGCGCGAGCGTTCGCCGGGGCTGCGGACTGACGCTTCCGTCGGTCGTTTGGCGCCTCGGTCGGGCTGAGGCGCCGCTTGACTTCGTGCCG
>JAABUS010004795.1_pt1 | contig 18891 bp, 6 predicted proteins | sample 5560161 | NCBI WGS metagenome assembly JAABUS01 (sample SAMN10711885, study PRJNA513376) | rock metagenome | isolation source: Antarctica rocks | place: Antarctica: Victoria Land, Trio Nunatak nord | collected 2016-01-04 | reverse complement strand
CGTATGCATGCCCCATTAAGTGGTACAAAGATTAGGACAATTAGGAAAGCGGTAAAACGCCAAGCCTTATACCTAATTTGGACTAGCGCAGTAATAGGCCATATCTTAGAGCAGTAATAGGCCACATTTGGGAGCAGTAATAAGCATATACATAGGCCATATATGAGAGTATCAATGGGGCATGCATACGCGCATATATGGCCCATTCCTGCCCCCATATATGGCCCGTTACTGCTCTTATATATGGCCTATTCTTGCCCCCATATATGGCCCGTTGCTACTCTTATATATGGCCTATTCTTACCCCTATAAGCTATATATAGCTAGTGCTAAGAGGCTAGTCCAAATTAGACATAAAGTTTGGCGTTTCTTAACCGCTTTCCGAATTGTCCTAATCTTTGTACCACTTAATGGAGCATATATGCGCGCATATATGGGCCACACGGGAGCAGCAATGGGGCATGCATGCGCGCATACATAGCCATATATGGGGGCAGCAATGGGGCATGCATGCGCGCATATATGGGCCACACGGGAGCAGCAATGGGGCATGCATGCGCGCATACATACCCATATATGGGGGCAGCAATGGGGCATGGGGCATGCATGCGCGCATATATAGCCATATATGGGGGCAGCAATGGGGCATGCATGCGCGCATACATGGGCCATATATGGGAGCAGCAATGGGGCATGCATACGCGCATACATGGCCATATATGGGGGCAGCAATGGGGCATGCATGCGCGCATACATGGCCAGCCCTATAGGGAGGGCAGGGACAGGGAATAACAGGTAATCCCTTCCCTTCCCTGTTTTCTCTTGGTATTCCCTTCCCTTCCCTGTCTATTCCCTTCCCTGCTCCGGGGAAGGGAATAAGGGTTAGTTTTATCCCTTCCCTTCCCTGTTCCGCGGCGTAGTTAAATTATAATTTAATAAACCTAGTATATAATTTAATAAATATCTAGATACTAATCTCGTTCCTTAATATAAATTAAGTTTCTCGCGACGGTAATAATTAACCGAATTATATTTATTATTATAAACTCTTAAATATTCTTATCCGTTAATTCCTCCGTTATAATATTTCTTTACTATATATTTATATAACTTATCGTCGATCGCGATTATTTATTTTCTAAATATCTTAAAATCTTAAATATTGATTTTTATCTATAGAAATTAATTTTTAATCTTAATTTTTAATCTTTATCGATATATTATTATAAAAGCCGTATCGTTTTAATTCGTTAATATTATATAATATTAAAATTATATCGAGTAATCGGACGTAGACTTCCGTTATATTAAATATTAAATAATATAAATTATTATATTACTTTTATTAAAAAGTCTAAATATATAATAAATCTTAATTTTAAATCGAGAGAAATTCGTTATTTCAAAACTTTATTATTAAATTATTAATATTATTCGATCTTTTTATATAATACTTTAAAAATAATTTAATTTATTCCTATATATTACTTGTTATATAAATAATAATAAAAGTCGTTTATTTATTTATTTATTTAATACTTTTATTAAAGACGATAAATAATTAAAATTAAATTAAATAATTATTAAATCTTTTACGATCCTTATAATATTAATATAAATAGGAGACTTTAATATAATCTTTATCTTTTATAATATTATACTTTTTAATATTATTTTAAGTATTTAGAGTTAAGGTCTATATTAATTTTAAGATATTTATTCTAAAAAAATATAAAGTATTAAGGCTCTATAACTAATATTTTAATATAATATTAATATAATTTAAATTAAATTAATATTTATGAAGAGAAGTATAAAGGATTAATAAATAATAATCTTTATATAAATAATTAAATATAACTAGATAAATTCGATAAATTCAATTAATAATTTAATATATATTTATATTTAGAATTTAGAATTTATAATTAAAAGTTTTAAAAGAAGTTAAATACGAAGTTTTTATCTATTAAAAAATATATCATTTATATAATAAAAGGAAATTATATTATTTATTATATTTATCTTTATTCGCTCTATTAATTATTTATCTCTAGTTACAAATTAGGCGAGTATATTATATAATATTATTATTAAAATATTAAGTCCGGGCCTTCCGTAACGATTATAATATTATATTAAAAAAAAAGAAATTATAACGATTTATATTAATTTACTTTATATATATCGATTTTATTATTATTAAATAAAAGTATTTTATTATAAGTCTTATACGGAAATATTAATATATCGAGCGAAGAAATATAATAAATTAATATTTAAAAGAGTTTAATAAATTATATATAAAATAAAATAAATATTAAATTATATAAAACGGCTTTAATTCGTAGATATTCATTTAACTCCTTTTTACTCGACTCGAATTCGGTTAATTTTTTTAATTCTATTTTAATTTCTTTATTTATTCGCGTTAACTCGATTAAATAATAATAGAAAATATTAATTCTTTTTTTCATAAAAGGAATTACTACTATCTAATTATATCTTTATTATAGAATATATATATAATCACGATCTTACTTCTTTAGGTAGTATTTTTATAATAATTCTTTTTTTTATATTTACTCTACTCGATTATATAAATTTATAACTTTTACGTTAATGAAATATATTTATTACCGATAATATAAAGCTAGTCTCCGCGGTTTTTAATATAATAATAAGAGTTTTTTACTTTTAATTATTCTTCGATAATACCGAGAAATTTTAATTAATTTTAATTATTATATTATACTAAGACTAGCTTTATAATAGTTATTAAATATAGTATATAGATCCCCTAAAGAGAGTATACGGCGTGGTTACGCTATTTATATTATAGTATTATATTATAGTTTTTAATACTTCGGAGTCTTTTTAGAAATAAAAGGTTTAAAGCCCCTCGCTCTAACTCTTTAAAAATTAATTCTATTATTTAAATATAAAGATTATTTTCCTATTAAGGCTTTATATTTATTTTTATATTATTATAAATATTTTAAGTATTATAACTTAATAGTTTTAATCTCTTTTAATTTTCTTAGGTAGTAATTCGTTAAAAGTATAAAAAATCTCTCTAAAAATAATTATCCTAAAGGTAAGATATACGGGATTAATATTTTAGACGAAAATATAAAAGATTTACTAAAGAATATTAATCTTATAGTGGATTAATAATTTATAAAATTAAAATATAAATAGAAAGCCCTTAAGAAAGAGGCCTCTATTATTATAATTTAAAATAATATTAAAAATTTATAATATACTATCGTAGGTAAAAGAGATAAGGAAATTAAAGATAATTTTTAAAAATTAAATATAGAAGACGAAAACGGCCCGACGGTAGGTTATAATTAAATCATTTATAATATAAATTAAAATAATTTACGGTTATTAAAACTACGGGATTTTTATATAAAGAATCCGTAAAATTATTAAGAATAAATTTATAATATAGAGACTATATTCCGTTTAATATTTATAAACTTTTAAATAAATAAAAAAAAGATTTTATATATAATACCCTATTTAAAGGGGTAAATTAAGAAGTTATAAAATAAATATAACGAACTTTATCTAATAAATATATTAATATAAAAGTTCTTTACGAACTATTTATTTAATATAATTAAAGACCCTTTAAACCGAGTTATAAATATAAATCTTAAATATTAATATATACGTTAGAGAAATAATTAATTAATATAAGATTTTAATACCTATTTTAATACTATAAAAACCGAATTATCTCTTTATAATAAAGAGTAATAAATAACTTATTTAATAACCCGTTTGAAATTTAATATTTTAAAAGAAGTTAACTAAGCCTAAAGTATTCCTACTAAACGAACCGAATTTATATTATTTACGGCGCGTTATAAACGTAATCTTAATCAAGACTTTAAGATATAAAATAATAATTAAGATAATTAATTAAAATCTTAGGAGAGGTATAAAAAGGGGTTAAAAAATAGAGATAATAAAAATAAATCTAATATAAAAAGATAAGGTTCTAATAGTAATAATCGTAGTAATATAAATAAAATATATATAACTCACGCGAGCGATAAGAATCTTAAGGATATTAAATATTTTAATTATTATAAATTCGGCTACTAGTCTAATAAATATCTAGAGAAGAAAATAAAGATTATTAACTATATCGACGATTATACCGCCGAGTTAAAAAATAATAAATCTTTAGGGAAGTCTTTATCCCGAGGGAATAAAAAAAAATAAAAACCCGACTAAATATAAATATTAATAACGAAGTTATTACGAACCTAATTAATATTAATATAAAAATTATTCGTATTAAAATAGATAAAGATCTAGGAGCGGAGATAAATATAATTAATAAGATATTTATATAATAGTATAATTTAAAGTATCTTAAAAGCGAGCCGCTACCGACTCCTAAATAAATAAGCGGGTAATCTATTTATTACTATAATATTTATAATATTATCTACTAGTTAACCGACTTATAGGGATAAACTAAAAAGTATAATAATATCTTTTACTCTATTAATAAAAAAGGCTCGTTTATTATTATAAATATACCGGTTATAAAAAAGAAAAAGATCTAAACTAATTATAATATATATATCTAGCGGTTCGGTATCGCGTTAAATATATATATATTAGAATTATTTAAGGATTTTACGAAATTATTAAAGACGTAGTTAATTATATATATATTAATTTATATTAAGACTAGTCCCTTTAATTTAGATCCTATAAATAAAAATAAGGCTAGGAAAAGCGATATTATTATTAATATAATATTTTTTAATAGTTTTATTATCGTACCGCCTACGCTTCCTAACGAATTTATAGATTTTAACGATATCTTTTTAAATAAAGAAATAGATCGATTATTATTATATAAAAGCGGCGATTATATAATTAATATAAAGAGTAACCCGTTATACGGGCCTCTTTATAATCTATCGAATTTAGAATTAATAAAGTTAAGGAGATACCTAGACGATACTCTAATAAAGATTTAAATTAAATACTCCGTAAACCTCGCCGGGGCTTTTATCCTTTTTAGTCTAAAAAAGAATAATAAACTATAACTATATATCGACTACCGAGGTCTTAATAAAATTATTATTAAGAATCGCTACCCGTTACTTTTAATTAATAAAATACTAAACCGCCTAAATAATATTATATAATTTACGAAATTTAATTTAAAAGATATTTATTATCGAATAAGAATTAAGGAAGGCGATAAATAGAAGATAATATTTCGTATATAATATAACCTTTTCGAATATATAGTAATATTATTTAATTTAACGAATATACCTACTACTTTTTAAGCCTATATTAACAAATCGTTAACGGGTTTAATATATATATTTTATATTATTTATTTAAATAATATCCTAATTTAAATAAATTTAAAAGAGGAGTATATTAATTATATATAATAAATACTCGAATATTTATAAAAATATTCTTTATTCGCGAGTTTTAAGAAATACGAGTTCTTTACTCGGTTAATTAAGTTTCTAGAGTTTATTATAAATACCGAAGATATATTAATAAATAAATATAGGATTAATATAATTTAGTCCTAATTAAAACTAAAGTCCTTTTATAATCTATAAGTATTTTTAAACTTTATTAATTTTTATCGTCGATTTATTTATTATTATTCGTAGATAGTAGGCTTATTAACGGGTCTATTAAAAGGTAGTTAAGATAATAAAAAATTTAGTCTATTTAAATAACTTAAAGAGGTAGAATAAATGTTTTACCTACTTCGTAATTTATTTTTATATATATTTATTCTAATATACTTTAATCTAGAATTAAAAATTCGGATTAAAATAAATACTTCTAATTTTACTATAACTACGATTTTAATATAATTATAAAATAATAACGAATAATATCCCGTCGCTTTCTAGTCCCGTAAAATATAAGGTCTAGAAATTTAATATAAAATTTATAATAAAAAACTCTTTATAATTATTATAATATTTAAATAATAACGATACTACCTTAAGAGTAATTTATATAAAGTAGAAATATTAACCGATTATAATAAGCTAAAGGGTTTTATAAATATTAAATAATTAAATAATCGCTAGGCGCGCTAGGTAATAAAACTCTTATCTTTTAATTTTTTAATTTTATATTATTTTAAAAAAAGTAACCTAGCCGATAACCCCTCGCGTTATTTTAATTATAAAAATTAGGATAACTTTTTAGATAATATATTATTTATTTTATAATAAAAGTTATTAAATTTAGAAAGTATTAATTAAGACTTTATTTTCGCTATAATATAAAATATATTTATAGATATAAAAGATCTAGATATAGATAATACTTCGCCGGCGTTAAATAATATATCCGTAGATATTACGTAAAATCTAATATATATAAAATTTACGTTACTAGGGTCTTTAAAATTTATTATAAAAAAGATATATTCTTTAATAATAAATTTATCTAGGTCTAAGGAGTTAATACCTAAATAAAAAAATTTAAAAAATTTAAATAAAAAATTTACTTAAATCGATTATAATATAATAGAGGAATTATTTAACTCTATCGCTAGAACTATAAATTATAGACTATTTATTCTACGTATTATTACTAAATTAATAGTATTTTACGAAATAATTTATAATATTAAAAACTTATTAATAGTTAAAATAATTCGCGCTTTATAAAAAGATAATTTCTTCTCGTAAATAAAAGTCACCGAAATTATATAAGCGGATTACTAGTATTCCGCCGGAGTATAAATTTTAAATTCTATATTAATTCTTAAATATAATAATAAGATCTATATATTTAAAAAGGGATTAATCCGCGAAGAGTTATTAAAATAATATTATAATAATATATTAACGGGGTATTTTAATATTAAAAAGATAACGGAGTTATTTATTAGAAAATATTTCTAGAGTACTCTTAAGGCCGACGTATAAAAATATATCGATATATACGATATATACTAGCGGGTTAAGGTATATCGATACCGCTTTTATAACGAGATTAATTCTCTATTATATTCTATAGGACCGTAGAAAGAAATTATAATAAATTTTATTATTAATTTACTTCTAAATAAATAATATAGGCGCGTTTATAATACGGTCCTTATAATTATAAATAAAGATATAAAGATATTATAATATATTCTAATTACTAAAATAATCGACTTTATAGAGTTAATAGAGTTGATTCGAAAAAATTATCCTAAAGTTTAGAGTTCTTAATAGGATTATTTCTAATAGAGGTTCTATCTTTATAAATACGTTTTAGTTAAAGGTATATTATTTAATAAAAATTAAAAAGCGCCTAAATACCGTATTTTATCCGTAGATAAATGACTAGATAAAACGCTAGAATTAAACCCTAGAATATTATTTAAAAACCTTTTATTTAAGCGAGTAAAATAACTAGGTAGTACTTTTACTTATAATAGAATAAATATATTATAATATATAATATATAATAATAAAATGAATATTATTTATAATTATATATAGTTATAATTTATTTTTAGAACCGCGTCTCGAGGGCGAGATATATAAAGGAGAAATACTATCGATATAAAAAAGAATTAAAAAATTAAATACTTTAAGAGAGTATTTAATGAAAGCGTAGGCTATCGCGGTCGAGGCGTAGAAATATAATTATAATAAAAGATATAAACCGAAATTATTTAATATAAATAACTTTATATTATTATTAACTAAAAATTTAATATTAAAATAATTAAATAAGAAGCTTTCTTATAAAGTAATTAAATTATTTAAAATTTTAAATACTATAAGAATATAAATATACTACTTAGGATTATTAATTAGTTATTATATTTATAATATTTTTTATATATCGCTTCTAGAGCCGTATTATTAATAGTAGAGTGATATTTCGATTCTTAATATATCTCTACTAGAGTAAAGCGGTGAGCCCGTATTCTACCGAAAAAGGCGGAAAAGGCGCTTAGATCTATTTAGTTTATATACTAGGCCTAGAGATCGATTTAATACCTACTTTCGTCTAAAGTATTTAAATACGTATTTAGTACCTCGATTTATTTTAAATAAATTTAAATAAATAGGAATAAACTAGTCTAAATAATACTAGTAGATAATTAGATATATATAATTATAAGTAAATTATATAGTTTATAATACCGCGCTAACTTAGGGGGTATTACGCGCGTATATAATTTTTATAAATCGACGTAATTTAAAATCTAAATTAAATTAATATAGTTATAGCGCTCTATATAGTCTTAACGAGCTACCTAGCGCTAGTAGAAAATTACGGATTTAAAATTTTAAATCCGAAGTTACTATTTTTAGGTTTTTTATTAAAAAAAAATTTTTTTTTTTTTTTTTTAAATATTATCTTTTCGTTATTTTTCCGCCTAAAGCCGGTAAAATACGTATTTAATACCTCGACTCTTCTTATACGGTCTCCCGTTTTACCGATATACTAGAATTAATAAATAATACGAATAAATAAAAAATAGAAGAGGTATTAAAAAAAAAGAAAATAAAAGGCGAGATATTTTATTTTATAAAATAACTAGAATAACTAAAGACCTTTAATAAATAAATTAGTATAAATATTTTAGATAACGCGCTAGAATTATAAGAAATATTCGAAAAGAATACGAAGATAAAAAAAGTATAGAAAGTAAAAAATAAAAAGAGGAAATATTATTAATTATTAACTACTACTAACTACTTTTTATTAATAAACTTCGAGCGAGATATATCTTTATAGTTAATAGGGCGTTTATAGATAAATTTATATTTAAGGCGGCCAGTTTTCTTAATATTAAAACTCGGTTATTTATAAATAGGGCCGGGGCCGGGAATTCGAATTAAAAATTAAAGGGTAAAAATTAAATTAAAATTAAAATTATTAATTTTATCTTTAACTTCTTCCTTAAAAACCTCGCGAGAAGATATTAATTTATTTAAAATATAACGATTTATACTCTTTATACCGCCGTATTAAAGGCGAGGCTTTATAATATTTTTAATTAAAAAAGTTTTATAATTTAATATTATAACTCTTTATATACCGCTAAAGAATAAAGTAGGATCGATAATACCGAGATCGTCGATAATAAATATATTAAATTAATCGGTAACGGGATTAAGGTTAGGAGAAAAGTTATATTCGGAGGCGTTTTATATATAACGCGTATAAACTTCGTCTTCGTTTTTATTATTAACTTTATTTTTATTTATCGATTTAAAAAGATCGTTAGATTAATATTATATAATTTTATTTTAAAATATATTTATATCCCGGGTAATAATCCCTCCTTAAAAAATTATTAATATATAAATTATATCTAAATTATATTAATTTATAAAAATATAAAAGATATTATCTATACCCTCGACGTTTATAATAAACCGAGATATTAATTATAGTATATTCTTCTCTTTTTTAATATTATTACTTTTAAATTTAATCTCCTGAAAGAAAATTATAATATCTTTTATATATTTAATAATATACTCGCGAAGATAATTATTAGGGCCTCGGCGTTTTAGACGGTTAAGAAGAAAATTTATAAAAATTTAAAATTTAAACGGAATCTAAATACGTTAATATAATTTAGTTTCGGAATATTAACGATATATAAAATTATATAAATACTTATTTTTTACGTAATAAATATATTTTATATATAATACTTTATTATATAAAATATAATTATCTAGGCCTATCCGCTTAAAGTAACGGAGGTATAAAAATACGGATAAAAACGGAGTAAAAGTAGAGCGGGCGATTATTTTATAAAGAATAGAAATCGGGGATATATTAAATATCTAAATATTATTATTAATATCGTATACTATAGAGATTAAACTAATATATTAAATATTAAAATAGTCTAGTTATATACGTATTATTAATAAAATAAAATTTAAAACTAATAATTTAAAAATAAAATAAATATTACGATAATATTAATTTTTTTGAAATATAAATAAATACCTTATTTAAAGATAGAATAAACTATTTATTTATTTTAATAATTATAAAATTAAAGAAAGAATTTAAAAAAAGAAAAGAAAAACTTATTTAAATTATAATATATTAATTTTAGCCTTACCTACGGAATATATAAATAATATTTATAATTTTAAAAAAAGAGTTTAAAGATACGGCCGAGATTATTATAAATTAGTAAAAGTTTAAATATAGTATAGCTTTCGATAGTAGTATATAGGAGTTTATATATATAAAAAATAATAGGATATTATAAAAGAAGAAAAATTTAAAGATTAACGAAGGTTTTATATTTATATTAAAATCGTTACCCGTATATATTTACTCCTATAACTCGAGTTCTTCCTAAATAATAAGGTAGAATAATATATACTACCGCCGATATCGCTAAAGCCCTACTAATAGTAAAGATTTATAAATTTTAATAATAATTATAATATTCTTTCTCTTACTTTTCCCTTCGGGTTTTAAGATTTTTATCGAATATTTAATATAATCTATAATTATATAACTACGCCGATTACGAACTATACGCGATATATTATTAATTTTAAAATATAATTTATTTCCCTCCCTTTTTCCTACTAGGTTCAAAGGTTTTTTTTTAATATATTACTATAATAAAACTAGGAGATTAATAAAATTAGGTAGGGGGTATAAATATTACGTGTATATTTTATTTAATTTAGACTCTCCCCTATTATACTTTTTTATAGAAAATATCGAAATATTAAATTAATATTTACTAGTTTCGAGGGCGAAACCCCTAGAAGGGGAGGTAATTATTATATTATATTAAAACCAATTTTATAATAATTACTAAATATAATATATAGATCCCCTAAAAGGAGTATATAGCGTAGTTACGCTATTTATATTATAGTATTATATTATAGTTTCCGGTACTTTAGAGTTTTTTTAAAAATAAAAGATTTAAAGCCCCTCGCTCTAACTCTTTAAAAATTAATTCTATTATTTAAATATAGAGATTATTTTCCTACTAAGGCTTTATATTTACTTTTATATTACTATAAATGCCCTAGGTACTATAACTTAATATAAACGAAATAAACTTCGTTAGAGAATATATTAAAAGATTTTTCTCGGGAATATTAATTATTAAAATTATATTAACGATCTTTAAAAACCGATATATAAATAATATTAAATAAGAATTACGGATATAAATATAAGAGTATAGTTTTATATAAATAATATAATATGTATTAATAAATCGGAAACCGGCTTTAATAACTCGGGGTTTAAATATATTATTTTAAATATCCGAAAAAGATTTAAAATACTTTTAATACTCGACGATAACCTAAAGCGCCTAATAATAACCCGATAATAACTCGATAATAACTCGGAGTTAATATATTATTAGTTTCGGGCGCTTAACGCGCGTAAATAATATTAAATATATATTTATTTTAAGAGTTATTATAGGGATTAGATTACGTAATTTAGAGCCTAAAATTTTTAAAATTCTTAATATATTATAATCGTCTTTATCGACGATAGCGACTCTCTAGAATTATTTTTAATACTAGTAAATTTTAATCCCTAGAATTAATCGATTTAGGCGAAATCCTCGCGGGGGTAATATATAAACTATATATTAAAATATATACTATAGTATACGATTACGGTAAGTATCTTATAGTAGCGATAATAACTATAATTATAATAGAGATTATAGTTATAACTATAATTATAACTATAAATAAAATTAGGTATAGAGGTTATAATTATAATTAGAGGTTATAAATAAAAATAAAATTTAATAATATGTCTTTAATTTAGCGCTCGTTAATAGTAGTTTTAAATTTATTTAATATATACTCGAGTAGTTCTAGGTTCCTTAACTATATACTTTAAATATATATCGAGTTAATAAATAAATATAAAGAGAGATAAACAAAATATATTAAATATAATAAAATTCTCGGCTATATATTTACTTTAAAATTATTTATAATATAAATCTCTTTTAGAGTAGTTTCGGTTAAAATCTTATTACTATCTTTATCTTTCTTAGGAAAATATAAAGAGATAATAATATATTTAATAATAATATAATAATTAGTATTAATATTACGAATTTATAATAGACTTATTATAGTACGGATTTTTAGTTCTAGAAGAAAATATATTATAAATTTATAATTAATATTAATTATTCTATAATTAATATTTTTATAACTCTTTTTTATTTTAATTCTAGAGTCTAACTCGATTTAAATATCTATATAATAATATTTTCTAAATATTTATCTTATTCTCGTAGTTTAAGAAGAATCCGAATTATAGTTTAATTATAAATTTCTACTTTAGTAATTTAATATCCGATTTAATTTAATAATAAATTTCTATATTCTCGTTTATTATTAAAAATTATTAAGGGTAGTATTATAAAGATACTCTCTTTATTTATATAAATATTTTTTAGATTACTAGATAAATACCCCCTCTATATCTAGTTAATATTATAAATTATTTTAATTATTAATATATTTATTATAAACGATAGAATTATTAAATTTTTAAAATTATAGATATAGTAATAAACTAGCCCCGAGGATAAACTTTCATGAGTTAATTTAGTAACTAAGTTAATTTAATAATATTAAAATACTTTTTTTTAATTTAAAGACATCGGATTTAAATAATTTAAAATCTTTTAAATATAGATTTTCGACTAGGATAAAAGTGAAAATAACGAAAATATTATTTATATTTAATTTATAGCGATTCTATTAATGAACTCTCTCTTTATAACCTAGTTATATCGATATTATATTTTAACTCGAATTTATATTAAATAAAAATATAAATAAATTTTAGAATAATAACGATTATAATAATAATAAAAAGAGGGTAGTAATAAAGTAAATTTATAGTAAAATAAGGCTTTATAATATTTAAATAACTTTTGATTTTACTACTTAAGGTAGATCTATAGTATATCTACGTTTATATCTTATTCTATTTGACGTTAGTGGTTGCCCGAGGGCGTAAAACAGAAATTCCGGCCAAGTAAAACCTAGTACTCATACCCACTCACCCAAACGATGTGGAAAAAGCTCGCGAAAATTCTAGACTTAGTTTAGAGTCTAGAGATAAGCCTTATTGAATCTCAAGTTCTGCTTCCCACTATATAGTGAGGAATGAATTATTAAAAGTCTGTGTTTTTGGTGGTTTAGGCGTCGATCATCTTTTTGCCTGGCTGGAATTTCTGTTTTGCGCCCTCGGCCCTACCCAGATTCTGGTGCGCGGGCCATCCGTTTAGCGTCGGCGTCAATGGTTCCGCAAAATTCTGTACATACACTATCTGGTGTCGTTGTTTCAAATGACCGAGGAGATTCCATGATTATATTGCGAAGAAAGTGCAGGCATGTTTGAGAATAAATCTAAACTAAAGTACACTAAAATTGCCTAGAGCTATTGATAGTACATTACCTCCTTTCCCTTCCCTTCCTTTCGCCTTCCCATAGATATTACATTTGCCCCATTCGAGGACAGTCGCTCGATAAAACATCCACGCATCCATCTCTCTCATATTCTGCTAGACTTAGTACCACTACTCATCGTAACTCAATGAAACCCATTCTGCTCCACCTTTCCCCTCTCCAAACCATCCCCACCCTCCCCCTGCTGGACAACCATAACATTCTCCTCCCCCCCAACCTCCAATTTCTTCCCCACCGTCCCCTCCCCCGCCGGCTCCAGCGCCCCATCCCCACACTTATTCCTGCCAGACGGCTGAATCGCCTGTGGCGTAGGCCTCAACCCGCTCTGAAAGATATCATTCGCAATCCCAATCCCCAACGGAACCCCCCCAATCGGGAACAGCTGCCCGGGCCGATCCGCCCTCGGGCCCATCGTCGTATACCTCACCATATCACTAGTCTTATAATCCGTCGTCCCATTCGCCTTCACACTCACAGAATTGAGGACGTCTTGGGAGGCGAAGGCGTCGAAGCGCCAGTGTACCCCCAAAAAGACGCGGGAGAGCGCGGCGTCGAACATCGCGTCCCAGAGTCCTTTGAAGTGGCGCGGCACGAGGGTGCGGACGGTGCCGAGTTGGGATGTTATTGGCAGGGTGGGGTCGTAGGGGTTTCGGAGATCGCGGGAGATTCCGTTTAATTCTTCGGAGATGAAGGTGAAGCTTAGGTTGTCTGGGGCGTCGTCTGCGAAGGGGAGGTTGTCGCGGCGTTTGTAGTATAGGCGTGCGGCTTGGAAGCCGGCGCCGGAGAAGGTTGCGTGGCCTGAGGGGTCTAGGGGGGGGATGAGGTTAGTTGGGGTTTTTTTTGGGGTTTGGGGGTGCGGGTAGAGGGGAAAGGGTGAGATTGAGATAGAGGGGGCGAGGGGGGGGGGTGGAATTGGGATTGAGGGAGGGGATGAGGGGCTTACAGGATGGGAAGGGGGGTTTGAGAGGAATGAGGTTGCTGTTTGTCTCCGGGGCGCCGAGGGTTAGCCAGAAGGGATCGGCGAGGGGTCCACCATCTTCGCGCACGCCGGAGAGAGGGCGCCAGAATTCGAAGCAGTATTTTTCCTGCCAGGCGAAGATGCCGGCGTCGGCGAGGGAGGCGTTGAAGAGGGCGAAGAGACGGGCGAAGTCTGCGTTTGTCTTCTCATCCGTGGTCCCTGCTGGCTTCTTGCTGAAGGCGACTTGGCGCATGATCTGGTTGAAGAGGCGCAGCGGGGTTCCGATGATGTTGGAGCCGTCGTAGGCCCAGAAGAGGCCGTTGCTTGTTTGCTCTGGAGTGCGGCGCGTGGTGTCGAGAGTTTGGGCGCCGCCTTCACGGTAGACGTCGTCGAATGCTTGGTAGTATTCGACCGGGTCTTTGGTGGGGGGGTCGGCGATGATGTGTTCGACGGATGCGCCGTTGACGGTGCCTTGGACTGCGACGCGCTTGGCTGTCATGCCGTAGAATGGTGCCGAATAGACCTTGATGGCTTTTGTTGGTCCATTTGGGTTGTTGATATCCACAGGCACAATCCTGACTGGGTTGGTTGGGTCGTCATCGAACTTGAAGCGGCCTGGGATGGGGCGGTAGGAATCTTGATCGAAGCCTGGTTCGGTTGACTTGATGGCTAGGAGACTCAGGATGGCGTTTCCAACGGCGACACCAAAGCGGTAGCTTCGAGAGAGAGTATCTAGATTCGGGAACGCTGTGACTGCATCCTGCAAGAACTGGGCCAGCTGCTGAGTCGTGGCTGTTGCAACGCCTGCGCTTGGAAGGGTGTATTGTTGGATTAGCACCGTGTTGGCGGCAGCAGCTACCGCTAGACGGGCATCTTTGGCACCGCCTAGGTCAGGGAGTTTGGGGTCCGTGGTGGCGGAGAGGTAAGTTGGGTTCTTTGGGTCTGGGTTGACGGAGAAGTAGGCGTCATTAATCGCAAGGTGCAGGATTGCAAGTGCGCGTGAAGCGCCAGGGGGACTATTGTTAGGGCCTGTGAGCGTGGTCACAAGACGGTTGAGGTCGAGGGCGACGCTGTTCCAGTAGAGAATGTAGTTGGTGTTAAACTCAGCTGGCTCGTTGACGGGGGGCAGGACGACCATGATTGTAGTGTTATATTGTGTTTAAGGAGTAGAATTTGTTGAGTATTTAGTGATGATGATATTACAGTGGCTTTGGTTCAGTCGACTTGTTGGAGACTTGATTGTTGTTTCTGTGATTCTTGGATCAAAAACTAGTGCGAAGGACAGCACCTAATATATGGATTTTCTCACTCACCAAGCAGAAGCTGCACCGTAAAGCCTGCCGTCAGCTCTAGGTATCTCTCCCAGCCGTATTGCTGACCACCCATACATTGTTCCTCAAGACAATAGTGGCGTTCCACCATTGCAACATAAGCGAAGTCCCGACGGTCACAGATTCGAGGCTGTGATGGACATCGGACCAATACAGAACGCCGAGAAGAAGCCACGGTAGACTGATTGATGGCCATTTGATGAAATTATTCGTTCCGCGTAGGAGTTTTGCGCAGCATAAGTTGTGAATACGGGATACGAGCCCAGTCACGGGGTCGGTGACGCCCCCTGTCGATAATCCATGCAAAATATTTTGTTTCTGCACGTAAGATAAGACTACGAAAAGCAGAGGAATTGGTCAGCCTACATCTTCATGCTCACGGAGTGCAGGCGTTCGCTTAATCCTTTACAGGGTTCCTCAGCTCAAAATGTCGAGAGCACCTGAACCGCACGTGCTCGTATTTTTGCAACGTTCATCCTATGCGAGCACTTTACTAGCGCTCAGAGTACCTTGCGCCTTCTTTGGGTCTAGAATACGCCTCGATATCGCAGCCCTACCGCATATTGTTAGGAGGATGTAGATGTTTCTGACAATTTGATTTGATCCATTTGCTCCAGTGACATGCCCGTGGTCATGCAAGTCATCCAAGGGGCGTAGCTCAACCACCCAATCATATGTCGAGGATGCTGTCAGCACCGTTGTGGGATGACCATGCAGGGTCCGTCTCGGACTCTTCAGCCTTGCAGGTAAGCGACTTGGCTCCTACGGAGATCCCTATGGAACGTGAGATTCATCCACCCCTCCACCCAGAACAGGTATGAGCCGTTTATTTTTAAGAAGGATGCAGCTGGATACAGCCTTGTCGGAGTTCCTAGCTAGATCGAGGTAAAAGGGGAAAGGAGGTCACAAACGGCAAGAAGCCTATCTGAAGACAATGGATCAATTTTGCGAAGAAATGTAGAAATGATTCACTGCTGCAAATTTGTCGTTTGACCTTTGAATATTGAGTAGGAAGAAAGAAGCGCATACGGCAACAAAGGAGAGTCTTGTATTTTGAAGTGAATAGAAATAGAATGAAGGAGTCGCAGTTGTAGAGTACGGAGCAAACTAGATTTGGGAAATGCAAACCAGGCGACTGCAATCTCCTTTGAGACACAGTTGCGACGAGCTGTAGGTCTTAAGCCACTCATACCGAGTCAGCTTTGCAGTACATCTCCAAGCTCACTCACCTCGAGCCTGAAATCTAGAAGTCTGATGGTGATATCGTCAGCAGTGCGCATGGCTTGAGCACCACAAGTAACACACGCATACGATGCATGTTCAAGGTACATTTAAAAATTTCCGTTCTGTAGAAGATGTCAATACCTGGTCCGATGTCGCAAAATGGTCGCAAAGATGGAAACGACCGTGTTGATGGTCACTTTGTGCCAAGCGAAGAAAAGCCGTCCATTATAAAGAGCCAGAATGACCACAATCACTAAAAGGGAGACTACGCTGAGACTGGTGGAAATGATTTCTACGAGCCAGGTGTCGGCCAGCAATACTCATGTTCTTCATGCACAATGATCTATGGGAGGAGGCTATCAAGCAGGAAAGATAGGATTGAATCAAAGCTGAGGCTTGCTGTCCAGCTGAGGTGCTTCAGCTCTTACCGCACGGCCCTGCTGCATCAGCAAATTACTGCAAGTAAGCATTTAGCGTATCCAAAACCTTTGTAACTTCTTGGCAATGTCGATCCATGCCAAATACACCCGTTTTATTAGCAACTCCCATGAAATCGCATTGCCAGTCTTTATAGACAGTTTACATCTATACATACATATATTGCTCGGCCTATAAACTCACGTCATCGACGCGGGATCAACGTATTGCCCCTTTTGCTCCCACACTAATGACAGTTTCATCTTTCTGCTCCCCCTGCTCCCTCGCTGCCCCCTCGTACTCCCTCTAAAGCGGCCCTGCTCTCTTTCCTGAACGAAAACGGTGTATGTAATATATATATATAGTTTCCCAGTATATAATTGGTCATTAATTATAGCAATGCCACTTTGCTCCCGCGCTAAAGACCTCTCAATGCTCCCTCGGTGCTCCCCCCTACTCTCTCGATACTCTCTCGGTGTTCCCCCCTGCTCTCTTATGCTTTCCCTCGGCCACTTCCTATTGCCTCACCTCTCGTCTACGCTATTGTGTCGCGTGGCAAGTTTAGACGATAAGGCTCTCTTCAGCTCGTACGAAATCGTAATTAGAGAGGAGCCGGTAATAGCTCTATTGATTTCTTATCTTTCTCTCTTCTTTTCTCCTCCTATTTATTTCTATCTCCCTATTTAAATTTGTCATTATCCCCTCCACCGGCAGAGGGTTCGTTTAGCGCGGAATTTATTCCTACCGGTAGAGGGGATACTCGATGTATTTTTATGACGTTTTTTTCTTACATTAGATTTATTTATCTGTCCTTCTGCCTCTCTCCGCCCCTAGAAGATCTTATCATACCAATCGTTAGTCTAATACACAAGTGTCTGTAAATGCCTAAAGTGGCAACCTGCGGACCTGCCGGCTGGCCGACATAGAGAGAAATTCTTAGTACGGCTAGCACAACAACGGTGACAGACAGATATATAATTCGTGGTGGACGCATCTACGTTAAGAAGGGTATAAGACCTCTTACTCGTCGGTAAGGTTTTGGGATTCTTCGTAGCATCAGTGGATTGAGGAACTGTAAAGCCGTGAAAGGAGAAGGGCAGTGCAAATCTATGACGAGGGGCGTTAATGGAGTTGTAGTCCTTCTTATTCAGAAACGGGGATCAGCCACTGACTCTTGTCATGTTACAACGTGCTAGCGGAGTCCACGATGCAAATAAGCACTAGGGTAGAATGACGCCAGACCCTCATTCCCCAACCTTAAAGTCATACAGTAGATCTCAAAACCATCGAGACTTGCGCTAAACGGATGGCCCGGACACCTTAATTTATATGGGGGAACCACCAACGTTAAGTAGAAGAGGATATAGACCTATAATAGGGTCAAAGACGGGTATATAGTAGATTTATAGAAGGGTATATAGTAGCTTCATAGTAGGGCCATAATTAGTAGTATAATAGAGCTCTAGTA
>JAABUS010004791.1_pt1 | contig 18900 bp, 16 predicted proteins | sample 5560161 | NCBI WGS metagenome assembly JAABUS01 (sample SAMN10711885, study PRJNA513376) | rock metagenome | isolation source: Antarctica rocks | place: Antarctica: Victoria Land, Trio Nunatak nord | collected 2016-01-04 | reverse complement strand
ATGTCATCAGACGGCGGGTCGAGGAGGTTGGGGTACTGCTCGCGCAGCCGTCCCACCGTCTGCATCGTCTCGTCCACCGACAAGGTGGTCTGCGACAGCCAGGCCACGCGGTTCGGGTCGCGCACCTTGACGGCCGCGGCGTCGTCGGGGCTCTGCACGAGCGTGATGTGGCGCGGCGCCTCACCCGCCGTACCCTCGACCTCCTCGTGGCCCTCGTGGCCGATCAGCAAGATGTCGTAGTCGTCGGCGGCGAACCGGCGAGCCTCCTGATGCACCTTAGTGACCAGCGGGCAGGTGGCATCGATGGTCTTAAGCCCGCGCTGCTCGGCCTGCGCGTGCACGGCCGGAGAGACCCCGTGGGCGGAGAACACCACGGTCGAGCCCTCGGGAACCTCGTCGAGCTCCTCCACGAAGACCGCGCCGCGCGCCTCCAGCGCGCGCACCACGTGCTTGTTGTGCACGATCTGCTTGCGGACATAGACGGGGGCGCCGTACAGGTCGAGGGCCTTCTCGACGGTGATCACCGCTCGGTCGACGCCAGCGCAGTACCCCCGCGGCGCCGCCAGCAGCACGGTGCGATCGCCCGGAGACAGCACACCCGGATCGGGCGCTGCTGCGGTCGTTTCACGAGCGGCCATGGCTCCATCCTAGGTGTCGGCGCCAGCGACTAGCCTCTTGGAGTGTGGCGCTAGACACCAGCTTCGACAAGCCTGCGCCCGTCCGCGTCATCGCCAACGCGCTTACCGGGTACGTCGACCGGCTAGGCCCGGTGTGGGTCGAGGGGCAGATCACCCAGCTGACCAGGAGGCCGCAGACAGCCCTCGTCTTCCTGACGCTTCGCGACCCGCTGGCCGAGGTGTCGGTGCAGGTGTCGTGCCACCGGTCGGTCTTCGACGCGTTGGCCATCCCGGTGACCGAGGGCGCCCGGGTGGTGGTCTTCGCCAAGTTCCAGTACTACGTTCCCCGGGGCTCGCTGACTTTGGTGGCGCGGGAGATCCGGCCGGTCGGCGTAGGTGAGCTGCTGGCCCGGATCGAGCAACGGCGGCAGCTGCTCGCCGCCGAGGGTCTGTTCGACGCGGCTCGCAAGAAGCCGCTGCCGTTCCTGCCCCGGCTCGTGGGCCTGGTCGTGGGGCGCGACTCAGCGGCTGAACGTGATGTGGTCGACAACTCGCGGAGACGTTGGCCCGGGGTCGAGTTCCGCGTCGAACACGCGGCTGTTCAAGGGCACGACGCGGCTAGGCAAGTGATCGAGGCGGTCGCCGTACTCGCCAAGGACGCGTCGGTTGACGTGATCGTGGTGGCGCGGGGAGGCGGCGCCTTGGAGGACCTATTGCCGTTCTCCGACGAGGGCCTGCTGCGCGCCGTCGCCGCGTGCCGCACCCCCGTGGTCAGCGCCATCGGCCACGAGCAGGACTCCCCCCTGCTCGACCTGGTGGCCGACCTGCGGGCCTCGACACCCACCGACGCCGCCAAGCGCATCGTTCCCGACATGCGCGAGGAGATCGCGAAGCTGACAGCGATGCGCGGCCGTGCTCGCTACGTCCTCGCACAACGGCTGAACCGTGAGCAGCAGGGGCTCGCCACCCTGCGCTCCCGCCCGGTCCTTGCCGAGCCGCGGCGCACGTTCGACGCGATGTCTGAGGTGATCGACACGCTCGCCGCGCGTTCGCGGCGCTGCCTCGACCACCGCCTGGTCAGGGCACACGACGACATCGACCACCGGCTGGCCCGAGTGCGAGCGTTGTCGCCGCTGGCTACGCTGCAGCGGGGCTACGCCGTCGTGCAGACTGCCGCCGGCACCCTCGTCACCGCATCCACCGACGTAGCGCCGGGCGAGCAGGTGGTGGCTCGACTGGCATCGGGCAGCATCCGGGCTACGGTCGACAGCACAGCCGGCGCTGCCGACCGGGTGAGCGACGTGAAGACAGCAGTCCCCGCCGAAGTCCCGGCCGAGGGCCACCCGAACGAGAAACCCTGAGGACACCGATGACCGACACCCCCAGCTACGAAGACGCGCGGGACGAGCTCGTCGCCATCGTGCAGAAGCTCGAGACAGGCGGTACGTCGTTGCAGGAGTCGATCACGTTGTGGGAGCGCGGCGAGGAGCTCGCCGCCATCTGTCAGCGCTGGCTCGACGGAGCGAGGGCCCGCCTAGACGCGGTGATGCAGGTGTCGGAGCCAGCTGAGGCGGCTGAGGCACTGGCTGACGAGCCAGGTCCGGAGGATCCAAGCGAACACCGAGCCCCCACCGATTCGTCCGACTCAGCGCGGAAAGTTTGAGCGTCGTCGGATCGGACGAATCGCGCAGGTGTCGCAGGTGTTGTCACTCGGCCGTCAGCGACTCGGCGAAGGTGACGAGCTCCTCCAGGGACGCGGTTCCCGTCACCAACGTCGTGACGCCAGACTCCCGCCGTACCAGGGCGTGCTCCCGGGCGTCGTCGGACACCAGACCCTGCCAGCTCTCACCGGCGACCTCGACCGCTTCGGCCGGCTGGGTTGCGGTGGTGGTGCCCGCGACGAAGTCAGCCACCGGCGCGTTGCCCTGCTCGAGCCCCACGTACTCCCCCGTCGAGGTGAGAAAGCCCAGGTGCCACGACGCCGCCTCCGGGTCGGCGCCGTCCCATTGAACGCTCGTCGCTCGCCAGCCGGGCGGCACCGGCGATGGAGCGAGTACGTCGAACGGTGCCGACTCGCGGGCCTCGGCCAGCTCGGCGGTGTAGCCGACTGTCCTGGCCGGGTCTGTCGTACCGCGATGCTGGAATCGCGACAGCACCCAGACACTCGCGATCAGCACCAGCACCACGATGAGCGCGCCCAAGAGACCCGGAACGCTCCTCTGGTACCCGCTGCGCGCCTCAGCCACGTCGCCATTGTGGCTTGTCGACGGCCTCTCTAGGTTCGCTGGATCGAAAACGCTAAGGACAACTCCGCAATGCACGGCTTGACAGGCGTAAGACGATGCTGAGGTGGATGCTGTCTGGCAGGTAGTGATCGGGGCGGCCGTAGGACTCCTGGTGCTCTGGCTGGTGCTGATCGCGGCGCTGCTCGTGGGCGGTCGGCGTTACGAACGCCCCACCCTGCGCGAGATGTTGCGACTGCTGCCCGACCTGTTGCGGCTGCTCAAGCGGTTGGCTGGGGACGGCTCCCTGCCACGTCGAGTGCGGGTGACGTTGTGGCTCCTGCTGGGCTACCTGGCCATCCCCATTGATCTCATCCCCGACTTCGTGCCAGTGATCGGCTACGCGGACGACGCGATCATCGTTGCCCTGGTACTGCGATCGGTCGCCCGCCATGCGGGAGTCGAGGCCCTGAGCCGCCAGTGGCCAGGAACCCCTGAAGGGCTCGACGCCGTGCTGCGAGCGGTCGGGATTCCGCATTAACGGTTTGCGTTCGGTGTTACATAAAACGCAGAACTGCATAAATGACGCCGCCCATGGCGGGGCCCCCCAGTCCCGTGAGTACGAGGAAAAGCAGCAGGAACATATGATGAATGTACTCCACGCCCGATCGTGGCCGCATTCGCGGAACTCCTACTGCTCAGATTGTCCGCTTCTGCGGCGTTACACTGTCTGGCATGTCGACATACCGGTTCGCCGAAGCGGCCGCACTGCTAGGCGTAACTGACGACACGCTACGCCGATGGGCTGAGTCTGGCCGGTTCAACGTGTCCCGCACTCCCGATGGTCGTGCTGGCATCGACGGTGCTGACCTGGCCCGGCGCTAGGCCGCTCCGCCGTACCGAAGCCGCTCCCGCTGACCGCCGACACCGTTACGATCAGGCTCACCCCCAACTGAGGAGCCCGCGGTGACCGACCAGGACCCCATCGAGATCAGCCCGGAGTTTGACATCCCCTCCAACGCGCCGGACCGCAACCTCGCCATGGAGCTCGTGCGGGTGACCGAGGCGGCCGCGATGGCGGCCGGCCGCTGGGTTGGGCGAGGCGACAAGGACGGTGCCGACGCAGTGGCGGTGAACGCCATGCGCGCGCTGATCGGCACCGTCGGCATGGACGGCGTGGTGGTCATCGGCGAGGGCGAGAAGGACAACGCTCCCATGCTCTACAACGGGGAGAAGGTCGGCGACGGCACAGGCCCGGCGTGTGACGTGGCTGTCGACCCGATCGACGGTACGACGCTCACGGCCAAGGGCATGTCGAACGCCGTCGCGGTGATGGCGGTCTCACCGCGAGGCTCGATGTATGACCCTTCGGCAGTGTTCTACATGGAGAAGCTGGCCACCGGTCCTGAGGCGGCAGAGGTCGTCGACATCAGGCTCCCCGTCGCGGAGAACATCCGGCGTACCGCCAAGGCCAAGGGCAGCTCCCCTGACGACATCACCGTCGTGGTGCTCGATCGGCCACGGCACGACGATCTCGTGAACCAGATCCGCGCGACGGGCGCCCGCATCATGTTCATCACCGACGGCGACGTCGCCGGCGCGATCATGGCGGCCCGTCCCGACACCGGTGTTGACCTCCTGCTCGGAATCGGCGGCACACCCGAGGGGATCATCGCGGCCTGTGCGATGAAGTCGTTGGGCGGCGTTATCCAGGGGCGGCTATGGCCGCGGGACGACGCTGAACGCCGGCGTGCGCTCGACGCCGGGCACGACCTCGGCCGAGTGCTGTCGACCGACGACCTGGTCTCAGGTGACGACTGCTTCTTCGTCGCCACAGGCATCACCGACGGAGAGTTGCTGCGCGGAGTCCGCTACGCGCGCAGCGGTGCCCGGACGCACTCGCTGGTCATGCGCTCACGCAGTGGCACGATCCGGTCGATCCTCAGCGAGCATCGGCTCGAGAAGCTCAGCAAGTACGCCGCCGTCGACTTCGAGCACGCCTAACCGAGTAGGAGCGGGAGGAACCGGGGGTAAACTGGTGGGTAACAAGCGGATGCCCAGCCAGGAGGTCCACGCCGCGCATGCAGCAGCAGAGGATCGAGGAGTTCGCGCATCTGCCTAACGGCATCGACCTGTGTTACGACACCTTCGGTGACCCCGCGGATCCGGCCCTGCTGCTCGTCATGGGACTCGGGGGGCCGTTGACCTGGTGGGCCCCAGACCTGTGCCGCCTCTTCGCCGACCGAGGCTTCTTCGTCATCCGCTACGACAACCGCGATGTCGGCAGGTCCACGAGGCTGCGCGGGGTCCGCGGCCGCCGTACGGATGTGATCAAGACCTTCGTCCGGACCAAGACCACGCCGCCGTACACGCTCAGCGACATGGCCGCGGACGGCATCGGCCTGCTCGACTGTCTAGGCATCCACAAGGCGCACGTCACCGGTGTCTCGATGGGGGGCATGATCGCCCAGACTCTGGCGATCGACTCTCCCGAGCGGGTCTTGTCCCTGGTGTCCATCATGTCAACCACCGGTCGGCGATCCGTCGGGTGGCAGGACCCGAGGCTGCTTCCTCGGCTCATTGCCGGCAGGGCATCCCGAGAGCAGTTCATCGCCCAGTCGACGACGACCTGGGCGGCTATCGGTTCTCCGGCGTACCCGACACCGCCAGCCGAGGTCCGGGCCAGAGCAGCAGAGACCTTCGACCGGGGCATCGGCGCATCGGGTGTTGCCCGGCAACTGCTGGCGGTCCTGGCGCAGCCTGACCGGTCGCGCGCGCTGCGGCGACTCGACATACCCGCTCTGGTCATTCACGGGACAGCTGACCGGCTGGTGCACTCGTCGGGCGGTCGGGCCACAGCGAGGGCCCTCCCCAACGCCGAGCTGCTCCTGGTCCCCGGCATGGGTCACGACCTGCCGCGAGAGCTCTGGCCGGTGTACGCCGACGGCATCGAGCGGACCGCCAAGCGCGCCGAGGTCGAGTCGGCCAGCTGAGCGGTTCCAACCCTCTCGCTCACCATCCGTCCGACTCAGGGCGGGCCGTCCACACGGAAGCGGATCGGACGAATCGCGGGGCGGCCGTGCCAGAGGGGGCTGTGGTCAGGCGTCGGACAGCGCCACCAGCTCGTCGAGTGCGTCGTGAAGGTAGCCGATCAGGTTGCCCACGTCCGGGACGAGCTCGCGACAGGCAATCAGCCCGAAGTCGAGCGACCCGTTGTATGAGAACAGCGTGATGTTGAGCGCCCCCGTCAGGTCGGTGATGGCCGACGCCGGGTAGATCCCGAGCACACTGGCGCCGCCGATGTAAAGCGGCACCTGAGGACCCGGGACGTTGGAGATGAACAGGTTGAACGGATAGCCGCCCGCCGTCACCATCGAGAACACCGCCCGGGCGGCCAGGCCCGACAGCGCCGTCGGGACCACCGCGGTGAGGTCCTGCAAGATCGTGGCCGGCACCACTTCGAAGTGCTCCTTCGCCTCGGCCATCGCGACCTGTACGGCGGCCAGCCGCTGCTCGGCATCGGCGAGATGCGTCGGCATCTCGGCCAGCATCACCGACACCTGGTTCCCGGTCTCACCCTTGCTGTCCTCGCTCCGGACCGACACGGGCACCGCGACCACGATCGGCGACTCGGGCAGCCCGTCGTGGTCGAGCAGCCACCGGCGCAGTGCCGACGTGCACAGCGCCATCACCACGTCGTTGACTGTCATCGAGTAGGCGTTCTTCACCTGCTTGATCGCTTCGAGCGGCAAGGAGCCGTACGCGAACCGGCGGTGCGCGGTGATGCGACCGTTCAGCGGTGTGTGAGGGGTCGAGAGCGTACGTCGCTGAACGCCGCGGCCCTGTGCCCCGACTCGTCGCACGACGGAGTCCGCCATATCGCTGAGCACCTGGACACCTGGCACGAGCGACGCCCCCGGGATGTCGGCGAGATGCGGCAGGGTGCTGGGCAGGGTCCGCATCACCTCCATCGGCTGCGCTGCCATCGACGCCAGGCCACGGCGTACAAGACTGAAGGAGTCGGGCAGCTTGCCGGGGTCCCAGATCTCCGGCGGCTGCTCCTCGACCCGCGGCTCGACAGTGACATCCATGATCGTGGCGAGGATCTCCGCGCCCGTGACGCCGTCGATCGCGGCGTGGTGGACCTTCGTGTAGAGCGCCTGCCTGCCGCCCTCGAGGTGGTGGATCAGGTACATCTCCCACAGCGGTCGAGTCCGATCGAGCGGCCGGGCGTGGATGCGCGCCACCTGCTCCCCGAGCTGCTCGTCGTCCCCCGGCCCGGGAAGCCCGATCTCGCGCAAGTGGAACTCGATGTCGAAGTCGGGGTCATCCACCCAGTAGGGCCAGCCGAGCCCGAGCGGTACGCCGACCAGACGCTGACGCAGCGGTGGGACGAGGTGCAGACGGGGCTCGAGCACCTCGCGGATGCGGTCGAGTGTGAGCTCGCCGTTGGGGGCAGTCGAGGAGTCGAGGAGGATCAGGCTACCGACGTGGCCGACAGTGGTGGCGTTCTCCACGTTGAGGAACTGCGCGTCGAGAGAGGAAAGCTGCTGCATGGGCACAGTGTGGCGCACCCCCGCCACGGTTCGACAGCCAGGAGGAGCTCAGGAGGAGCAGAGCGTGACCAGCACGGCGGAAGTCGCTCGGGTATCGTCTGAGCGCGGCGAGGTCATCTTGCTGCGCCGGGAGCGCGACGAGGCGCTCGAGCTGCGGGTCAACGGGGTCTTTGTGATGGACACCGTCGAGACGGCGACCGAGCGGCTCCTGGCCCGCACCGCGCTGCACCGTGTGCACGCACAGCGGCGAGGGAAGGCGGGGCGACCGCTACGGGTCTTCATCGGCGGCCTCGGCCTCGGTTTCACCCTCGATGAGGTGCTACGAGACGCCACGGTCACCGACGTTGTGGTCGTCGAGATCGAAGGTGCACTCGTCGACTGGCACCGAGCCGGCCTCATCCCACACTCGTCAGGTTTGCTCGACGACCCGAGAGTGCGCATCGTGGTCGGCGATGTCGTCGAGGTGATCGGGGCGGAGCGGCCAGAGTCGGTCGACGTCATCTTGCTCGACGTCGACAACGGACCGGGGTTTCTCGTGTACGACGCGAACGCCGGGGTCTACGAGCCGCCTTTCCTGCGCGCTTGCCATCGAGCCAGCGCGCGGGGTGGCGTCACCGCTCTCTGGTCCAGCGACACCTCACCTGCTTTGTCAGCGGCGCTGAGCGACGACTTCGCGGGAGTCAAGGAGCAGGTCGTCCCGGTGAGGCTGGGCGCCCGCGAGACGACGTACCACGTGTTCCTCGCAACCAAGCAGGGCCGCGGTGAGAGATACGGTGAAGGCATGAGTGACGACCAGCCCGACCAGCCTGACCAGTACGGCGACCAGCCCGACTACCGCATCGAGCGCGACACCATGGGCGAGGTGCAGGTGCCCGCCTGGGCGAAGTGGCGGGCGCAGACCCAACGGGCGGTGGACAACTTCCCGATCTCCGGAACGACCCTGGAGCGGGATCTCATCGGTGCTCTGGCCTCCATCAAGGGCGCGGCCGCCACCGTCAACGCCGAGTTGGGAGTCCTCGACGACGATGTCGCAAAAGCCGTGCACGACGCGGCTGCTGAGGTGGCGAGCGGCGCCTACGACGAGCACTTCCCGATCGACGTCTTCCAGACCGGATCCGGCACCTCGTCGAACATGAACATGAATGAGGTGATCGCGACCTTGGCCGCCGAGCGGCTCGGACGCTCGGTGCATCCCAACGACGACGTCAACGCCAGCCAGTCGAGCAATGACACCTTCCCGACCGCGATGCACGTCGCCGCGACGCGGGCTGTGGTCCGGGGGCTTCGTCCGGCGTTGGAGCACCTCGCTGGGACGCTCGAGGAGAAGGCCGCGGAGTTCGAGGACGTCGTGAAGGCGGGGCGCACGCACCTGATGGACGCAACGCCGGTGACGCTCGGCCAGGAGTTCAGCGGGTACGCCGCTCAGGTGCGGTACGGCATCGAACGGCTCGACGCTGCGTTGCCGCGCGTAGCGGAGTTGCCGCTCGGCGGCACCGCCGTGGGCACCGGCATCAACACGCCACCCGGTTTCGCCGCCGCGGTGATCCAGCGGTTGGCGGACGACCTCCAGCTGCCGCTCACCGAGGCGCGCAACCACTTCGAGGCGCAAGGCAGCCGGGACGCCCTGGTCGAAGCCAGCGGCCAGCTCCGCACCATCGCGGTTGGCATGCACAAGATCTGCACCGACCTGCGGTGGATGGGCTCAGGTCCTCGCGCGGGCCTCGGCGAGATCCGGCTGCCCGACCTGCAACCGGGGTCGAGCATCATGCCGGGCAAGGTCAACCCCGTGCTCGCCGAGGCCACGTCGATGGTCTGCGCTCAGGTCATCGGCAACGACGCGGCCATCGCGTTCGCCGGCGCCTCCGGCAACTTCGAGCTCAACGTGATGATGCCGGTGATGGCGGCGAACCTGCTGCAGTCGATCCGGCTGCTCAGCAACGCCTCCCGCCTGCTGGCTGACCGCTGCGTCGACGGCATCGAGGCCGATGTCGAGCACTGCCGCGACCTGGCCGAGTCGTCACCTTCGATCGTGACGGCGCTTAACCGCTACCTCGGCTACGAGAACGCCGCCGCGGTGGCCAAGCGCGCCGTCAAGGAGCGCCGCACGATCCGCGACGTCGTGATCGAGGATGGGTACGTCGACTCAGGCGCGCTCACCGAGCAGCAGCTCGACGAGGCCCTCGACGTACTGCGGATGACCTCCCCCTGAGAAGTCGATCGACTCAGTTGAGGACCGGGTGTACTAGCTCGACGGGGATCAGTTGCGGCGGTGCGCCCTCGAGCTCGAAGGTGGCGAAGACATCGCTGTCGAGGTCGATGTCACCAGCGGGCGCGGGTATCCGGCTTCGAGTCGGCCCGTAGTCGTCAGTGCACAGTTGGTCCTTGGACCGCTCGCCGAACCTCACCACGATCGTGTGCGAGTCGGCGACGACTGCCTCGTCCGCCGTGGGCCGGCACGTGCTGCTTCCGAACGCGGTCACGATCAGCTGGTCACGTTGCCAGATGACCTCGGGCGCAAAGTCGCCGGGTTTCACCGGCTTACCAGTCCCCGGCGGCACGGTGACGGTCGGCTTGGGCGACGCCGCGGTCAAGCCGGGTGACGTCGGTGAATTGGGCGACGTTGGCGAGGACTTTGCCGGTGCCTGCCCAGCGTCACCGGCGCTGGTCTGGGTGCCGCAGCCGAGGAGCAGGACGAGCCCTCCGAGGGCGACAACACCCGACCACATCCGTTGAGATTTCATGACACTTGGACTCCGTTCCGCCTCGTGCGGTTCCCTCGGTCACGACAAGCTCGACCGACGGCAGAAAGCGACCGCCCCCGGGTTTGCACCCGAGGACGGTCGCTGCTGTGAACGGTACCTACGTCGTTAGTTGACCGTGACGTAGGTACGGTCGCCGGTCCGGTTGCCGTTGGCCTTGTAGCTCACGTAGCCGAAGTAGCGCTTGTTGATGTCGAGGTTTGTCCACCTCGCGGTGTAGTGGAACCGTTCACCGACCGTCACCTGCACGGGGTCTGGTCGGACGCTGAAGTTGCCCTTGTTGCGGTTCGGGACAGCCCAGCCGGTGTGGATGTAATTGGCTCCATCGCTGTCGTTCGCGGCGTAGCCGAAAACGTAGATGTCGTAGTTACCCGGCTGCGGATTCTTGAGCGTTATCTGCTCATCCGCCGCGCCCGTAGCTGACGCCGCCACAATGGTGTTACCGATGGCGGCGTACAGGTCAAGGTCATCAAGGTCGTTCTCGGCGTTGAGATCGAAGCGAGCGACAGACGTCCGGTCGGTCACCTTCACCGTTTCGATGTACTGGAACTCACCCTGTTGGACCGTCCCCTTAGTCGGGGTGGCACCGTCGAGACCCACCGGGCGGAGATCGAGCAAGCCGGTGAAGCCGGCCTTGCCCGAGATGCGCTTCTCGCCTGATGTGGTGTTCGCCGGAACGAGCACCTCGTCCTCCACCGCGACAGCAACTGGCTCGACGACAATTGGGCTACGCACGACGTGGCCCTTGTTGCCTCTCAAGACCAAGGTTCCACTCGTCCACTTCCCGAGATCGGCGCCGTCTTGCGTGGTGAAGTTCACCGCGAACTTATGGACCCGAGTCGACGCCACCCTGAACCTGGCGGGCTCCACGACGGCATTGACGCCTTCGAGGCCCCGCACGATCGCGGTGTAGGTCTCTCCCTCGTCGGAGACGTTGGTGACTACGCGCTTCACCTTCTCCTTGCCAGCGAGCTCACCCACGGCGATCGACGCCTGGTTGACGTTGCTCGCCTTGACTTCGCCGTTGAGGAAGCTCAGATAGTCCGCGGGGCCGGCGTCGTAGGTGAGTCCCGGGTCGAGGAACCGACGAGGGTTCACGTGACCGGCACCTTGGATGAACGGGTTGTGCGCACCCTTCAAGTCGTACGCCGTCGTCATCATGGCCGACTTGATCATCGCCGGGGTCCAGATTGGGCGAAGGTGCGAGATGAACGCACCCAGTCCGGCGATGTGAGGGGACGACATCGACGTACCGGAGTAGAGATCGAACTTGTGCCCGAAGTTGAACGGCGGTGCGACAGCTGCCACCACGCTGACACCCGGCGCCGAAAGGTCCGGCTTCAGAATGTCACCGTTTCCAGCGATCAGCGGACCGCGGGACGAGAAGCCCGCGATCCTCGGAAACGACTCGTACGGCTTCGCATCGGGGTCCAAACGGGCCCGAGCGTCCCTTCCCGCATTGTCGACGTAGTTCTTGACCTTTGCACCGTCGGTGTCCGTGAGGTGGACCGTCGGCACTGCGTGGAAGTCGGCGACAATGCTGTCCGGAGTGGTGTTCACGAGCACCATGCCCACGCCGCCTGCCCGCTTGACAGCAGCGCTCTTGGCAACCCGGTCGATGACGCCACGGTCGCACACCACGATCCGGCCCTCAACCTTGGCGCGGTCAAGCGAGCCGCGCCGGCATAGCCGGGCCTGCTCTGCTCCGGCGTCGGCCGCTCGGGCGTCAGACGACAAGATGATGCGCCGCATGCTGACCGCGTCGTCGGAGATCATCGCTCCGGTGTAGGACTTGCCGTTGCCAAGCACGACCTTGCCTGGGAACACGTGGTGCGTGCTGGCTGCGACAGTCGCGATCCATGGGCTGGGGTGCGCCACCGTCATCCGGAACGGTCCGCTGTTGCCGGCCGAGGCCGCCACGAACACGCCCGCCGAGGCGGCACCGAGGAACGCCCGCTCAACCGGGTCGTTGAAGTCGTCCTGGCTGCCGCTGATCGAGTAGTTGATCACGTCGACGCCGTCTTGGGTCGCCTTGTTGATGGCGGCGACGGTGTCACTGGTGTAGCAGCCGCTGTTGTCAGGATTCTTTGCTTCCCAGCAGACCTTGTAGACGGCGATCTTGGCGGCCGGAGCCATGCCCGAGGCCTTGCCAAGGTACTGGCCCTCGATGCGCACTGGCACACCATGGTTACCGGCGGAGGTGCCAGCAGTGTGCGACCCGTGACCATTTCCGTCTCGCGGTGAGATGAAATCGTCCCTCGAGACGTTGCTCCTGCCGATGCCCTTGATGAAGTAGCGGGCGGAGATGATCTTGCTGTTGCACGTGTCGCGGGGAAAGCGCTCGCCCTGCTCGCAGCGGCCTTCGAAGCCCGGCACATCGGCCACCCGTGGGGTGCCTTCGAAGGACTTGCTCTCAGGCCAGATGCCGGTGTCGACGATGCCGACCACAGTGTTCTTGCCTGCCTTCGCGGGACCGCCGTGCTGGGCCCACTCGCCGTTGGGACCGCTCAACCCGAGGAACTCCGGAGAGTCGACAGTCTCGAGCTTCACGAGCTTGTCGCGCGTGACGCTGACGATGTTGGGGTTCTTGCGGAGGCCGACGACCTGTCGACCGCTCAGCTGCGCGGCAAAGCCGCTGACCGCCGTCGTGTAGCTGTAGATCTTGGCCGGCGAGCCGACTCGAGCCAGCGCCTGGTTCTGGCGGCTCTCGAGGTAGCCGCGGTAGCGCGCGACGTCGGCGCTGGCGGTCAACTGCTGACCGGGGTTCGGCCGAGTCGCGGCAAGGCCAGGGACGTGTCCGTCGTAGGCGGCTTCCGGTTGGTCACGCATCACGACGACGTAGCGCCCAGCGGGCGGCGTGCTTGGAGCGGTGACCTTGTCGGAGAAGGACTGGGATGGATGGGAACCGGTGGACGGGGTGGGACTGGCGGAAGCCGGAGACAGTGCAGCTGTGCCTCCGGCGGCCAAGGCGAGGGACGCAACAGCGCCCAGGAGTCGGCGACCGACTCGATGAGTTACAAGTGACACGAGATTGGAAACCCCTCTAAGACAGAGCATGAGCGTGACAGGGCATGAACGCGACAGACTCTTCGCGTCACGCTAAACCAATCTCACTTCGCGCCCCCCGACCCCATGTTTGACGTAACCGTTACCGATTCGTTACGCCTAGTCGCCTTAGCTACGCTCAGTAGAAGTTGTTGGCCTGCTTGAAGCTCCAGGCACCGCACGGTGTGCCGTAGGAGAGGTCGATGTAGTTCAGACCCCACGCGATCTGGGTGGCCGGGTTCGTGCGCCAGTCGTCGCCGGCCCTTGCCATCTTCCCCGGCGGCAACGACTGCGGGATCCCGTAGGCACCGGACGAGGAGTTCACCGCCCTCGGGTCCCAGTCGCTCTCGCTGATCCACAGATAGTCGAGGCAGGCGTACTCAGCGCTGCCCCAGCCGTACGCCGGCAGCATCGACATCGCGATCTCCCGCGGGTCGGTCGGAGCGACCTTCCGAGTGAGCGCCCCGGCCAGGGCTTGGGTCGTCTCCGGCAGAGCCAACGACTTGATGGTCCGCTGAACCGCAACGGTGGGCGGACGGGCGGCCGACCGGCTGATCGCCTCCGGCGAGGTGGCGTGACGCGCCAGGGCAGCGCGGACCTCTGCGGTCGCGCTGCGCCCGGCGTTGTTCGACTCCTGCTCACCAGCGCCCGACGAAGCGGCGTACGCACCGAGCCCGGTCGTGGCGATGGCTGCGCCGAGAAAGCCAACCGTCGCGGTGGCCAGCGGGCGTCGAAGAGCACCGGTTGCGGTTGCGCTCGCAGCGACGCGGTTGAGAGATCTCCTGAGCGAGCGGGGCGCCTTGTGGCGTGGTGCGGCGAAGCGTGCGGGCACGCAGGGACACTCCTTCGGGCAGGGCAGACCCCCTACCCTGTCGGAATGTCAGTGCCGCTTGCAAGCCCGCCGACCGGCATGTGAGCTATGTGACGCAGCTGCTAGCCGGAGACGTCCTCGAGCATCTCGGTGACGAGCGCGGCGATCGGCGACCGCTCGGAGCGAGTCAGCGTGACGTGGGCGAAAAGCGGGTGCCCCTTGAGCTTCTCGACGACAGCGACGACGCCGTCATGGCGTCCGACCCGCAGGTTGTCGCGCTGCGCCACATCGTGGGTGAGGACGACGCGGGAGTTCGCGCCGACCCGCGAGAGCACGGTGAGCAGCACGTTGCGCTCCAGCGACTGTGCTTCGTCGACGATCACGTAGGCGTCATGCAGGGATCGGCCTCGGATATGCGTCAGCGGCAGCACCTCCAGCAGGCCGCGGCCGAGCACCTCCTCGATCACCTCGCCACTGGCTACAGCTCCCAGCGTGTCGAAGACAGCTTGCGCCCAGGGCTGCATCTTCTCCGACTCGTTGCCGGGTAGATATCCGAGGTCTTGGCCGCCGACGGCGTACAGCGGACGGAAGACCACCACCTTCTTGTGCTGCCGCCGCTCCAGGACGGCTTCGAGCCCGGCACACAACGCCAGCGCGGACTTGCCGGTCCCGGCGCGTCCCCCGAGCGACACGATGCCTATCTCGGGGTCGAGCAAGAGCTCGAGGGCGACGCGCTGTTCAGCGGAGCGACCACGGATGCCGAAGGCTTCCCGGTCGCCACGCACGAGACGCACCTGCTTGTCGGCTGTGACGCGTCCCAGCGCGCTGCCGCGGTCGGACAGCAGCCTGACGCCGCAGTGGCACGGGAGGTCTCGAGCCTGCTGGAGGTCGACGACGTCCCCGGCGTACAGGTCGTCGACGATGTCGGCGCTCACGGCGGCTTCGCTCATACCCGTGTAGCCGGTCTCGACGGCGAGCTCGGCGCGGTACTCCTCGGCTGGGAGTCCGACAGCCGAGGCCTTGACCCGCATGGGCAGGTCCTTCGACACGAGGGTGATGTTGGCGCCCCCTGCCCGCAGGTTCAGCGCGACGGCGAGGATGCGGCTGTCGTTGTCTCCGAGGCGGAACCCGGCTGGCAAGACCGCCGGGTCGGTGGAGTTTAGCTCGACCCGCACGGTGCCTCCCACATCACCGATCGAGACGGCGGAGTCCAGCCTCCCGTGCAGCACCCGCAGTTCGTCGAGCTGGCGCAGAGCCGACCGGGCGAAGAAGCCAAGCTCGGGGTGGGCGCGCTTGGCCTCGAGCTCGGTGATCACCACCACCGGTAGCACCACCTCATGCTCGTGGAACCGCTTCAGCGCCCCCGGATCGGCGAGCAGCACGCTCGTGTCGAGCACGTAGGTGCGGGGCGCTTCCTCAGCGGGCTTGAGCATGTGGCCTCCCGAGCCGACAGGCGTTGCTATCTGCCGTCAGATGAGACGCTACGGCCGAAGCGCTCCCGAACCGGTTGCGACACGCATAGGCGAAAGTGACGGTCAGGCGCCGAAGCGGCGGTTTCGGGCGGCGTAGTCACGGATCGCCCGCAAGAAGTCGGTACGGCGAAAGTCCGGCCACATCGCCTCACAGAAGTAGAACTCGCTGTGGGCGCTCTGCCAGAGCAAGAAGCCAGACATGCGCTGCTCTCCCGAGGTGCGGATGACGAGATCGGGGTCAGGCTGACCACGGGTGTAGAGGTGCTCGGCGATGTGTTCTACGTCGATGACCTCGGCGAGCTCCTCGAGCGTCGTACCTTGGGCCGCGTGGTCGTGCAGCAGCGAGCGCACCGCGTCGGCGAGCTCACGGCGACCCCCGTACGCCACCGCGATGTTGACCGCCATGCCGTCAACCGTGGCGGTCCGCTCAGCAGCCGACTTGAGGCGGCGAGCTGTCGCATCGGGGAGCAGGTCGAGAGCTCCCACCGGCAGTATGCGCCACTTGCCGGTCGAGGCCAGCTCGTCGACGAGATCTTCGATCACCCGCAGCAGCGGCCCGGTCTGGCCTTGCGACCGGCTGAGGTTGTCGGTGGACAGCAGCCACAGGGTGACGATCTTGACGTGCAGCTGGTCGCACCACCCGAGGAACTCCTCGATCTTGCCGGCGCCGGCGACGTACCCGCCCTCCAGCTCAGCACCCCAGGCCCTGGCCCAGCGACGGTTGCCGTCGCACATCACACCGATGTGGTTGGGGATCTTGTCTTGGGGAAGGCTCCGCATCAGGCGACGTTCGTAGAGGTCGTAGGCGAGGGACCATACGGACGCCACGTCAACCTCTCTCGGCCCTCGCTGAACGTGGCCGACCCGCCAGGGTCAGCGAGGTCACATATCCCTAGGGAGGTTACCCGGCTCAGGCAGCAATTTGGGGCATTACCGTGGTGTCATGATTGAGCACGGCCAGGAGGGGCTCAAGGAGGCCGCGACCGAGCGGATCAAGGAAGCCGCCAGGGAGATCAAGCCGAAGCTGCGCGGCTGGCTGCATCTAGGAGCGTTCCCGCTGAGCGTGGTTGCCGGCGTCGTACTGTTCAGCCTGTCCCCGGACACCAAGACCAGGGTCGCCACCGCGGTCTTCGCGCTGACGTCGTCGCTGCTGTTCGGCGTCTCGGCGCTTTTCCACCGCGGACAGCCTTGGTCGCCACGCTGGCACGCGGTACTGCGCCGGCTCGATCACTCCACGATCTTCCTGCTGATCGCCGGGACCTACACGCCGTTCGCGATCATGCTGCTCGAGAGCTACAAAGCCCGCGGGCTCCTCAGCCTCGTCTGGGGAGGCGCATTGGTGGGCATCGCGTTCCGCGTGTTGTGGATCGGGGCACCGCGGTGGCTTTACCTGCCCGTCTACGCCGCCCTCGGCTGGGCCGCCGCTTTCTGGCTTGACGACTTCGCGGCGGCGGCAGGACCCGCCGTACTGTCCCTCATTGTCGTCGGAGGCCTGCTCTACTCCCTCGGTGGGCTGGTCTACGGCATCCAGCGTCCCAACCCGATCCCGCAGTGGTTCGGCTACCACGAGGTGTTCCACAGCCTGACAGTCGCCGCGTTCGCGGTTCACTACGTCGGCGTCTCGATGATCGTGTACGCCGCCCGCTAGCCGCGCCTTCCTCCGCCCCGCCCCGCCCCCCGACCTGTCCCGCCCCCCCGGAAGGATCCGAGTTCTACGCTGCCATAGCGACGTCAGACTCGGATCCTTGCGGACGGCCGTGGGGCCTGGCTGGGCGCGCGCTAGTCTCCGGGTATGGTCGTGTGGACCCCAGACAGATAGGGCAACGACAACTCATCGAGCAGCGCCTTGCTCGCTAGCAACTGGAATTGCCCGATCCGGGCGTTGCCGCACATCACCATACGCATCGGCACAACGTCTCCCCAGGTTGTCATCACGTATGTCGTGCCAGACACGACGGCTGCCGCAGAGCAGAGGTCGTAGTCGAGCGGCTGGTGCGTTCGCAGGTCTCGGGCGTGAGCCGCCCATTCCTGGTTGAGCAAGTCGATCGCAGCGTCTGAGGCTCGCGTGGCCAGGAGAACCTCGCCTCGCACTAAAGGGTGCCTCCAGGGTGGACACGTGATCGCCGCTATGAATCGCGTCTGCGCCGTAACCTCCGACATCCACCCTGGATGGACATGCGGGCTGGCGACGAGGCACTGCATCGTCGTGTCGGCCACCTGTGGCTGGAGGGTTGCTCGCTGAGCCGTCAAGGCCAGCCTGAACACCTCCAACAGACCTTCTGTCGACACTCGCTTGGAGTTCACGGTGACCGTGCCGCAGGTCGTCAGCAGGCTCGTCAGCGTTTCGGTCTCACCCGCCTCGTCGGTAACCTGCAAGGCAAACGGCTGCGGCGCTGGACGAGCCGTTGGGCAGTAGTCGACAGGAGCTGCAGGCAGCTCCGCGACCTTGGCTGCGAAGCCGTCGACATCACTCACCAGCGCATCTGCTGGCGGATCCCAAGCCGAGACCTCGCCTGCTGCCCCGGCTCGGCACAGCCGCACGATGACGTCGGTGGGCTGAAGTTCGAGGACTGGGTCACTCGCAGAGCGGATCTCGATTGGAGAGTCCGGGCAGGGGTTCGCGTACGGGTTCAGATGCGAGCCGGCCGGCGGGTCGCTCGGACGGGTGGCGACCCCGTTGCTGGGGTCGGTGGCTTCGTTCGTCACCGGGCTGCTGTCGATGAGAGAAGGGCCGATGATGACAGCGGCGGCCGCCACCCCGACCGCGAGAGCGCTGACGACGCCACGGCTGGTGCGCGCTCGGCGACCGCGGCGTACAACGCTCTCTGCGCGGCACAAGGCGTGGGTGTCCTGCGGAGCAGCTTCGTTCAGCAACTCCCGGACCCGCTCGACGTCGCGGCCGTCAGGTCGCTGATCCTTCATCGCTGTTCCTCCTGGTCTGCCAGCAATGGCGACGATCGCAGCGCCTTGAGAGCGCGTGCCGCCTGGCTCTTCACGGTTCCGACGCTGCACCCGAGTGCCTCGGCGGTCTGTTGCTCAGTGAGGTCGTCGAAGTACCGCAGCACCACGACCGCCCGCTGGCCGCGACTCAGCTGCGCGAGCGCCGACAAGACGTCGTACCGGACACTGATCTGATCGGCACCGCTGCCTGCCGCCTGCTCGGGCAAGGTCTCCGTCGGCACCTCCACCCGCCACTTGCGCCGCCACCAGTCGGTGTACGTCGTGACCAGCGCTCGGCGTACATAGCCCTCGACCGCCCCGTCACGGGCGATTGTCGACCAGTTGCGCCATGCCTTGAGCAACGCTGTCTGCAGCAGGTCTTCAGCTTTTTGCGGGTCCCCGGTGAGGAGCCAGGCGCTGCGCCACAGCGCACCACTGCGCGCGGCCACGAACTCCTCGAAGCTCATGGCGCCGACCG
>JAABUS010004790.1_pt1 | contig 18903 bp, 24 predicted proteins | sample 5560161 | NCBI WGS metagenome assembly JAABUS01 (sample SAMN10711885, study PRJNA513376) | rock metagenome | isolation source: Antarctica rocks | place: Antarctica: Victoria Land, Trio Nunatak nord | collected 2016-01-04 | reverse complement strand
GCTATTATGCAACAATGCTAACATCGGCCTTACAAAGAGCGTCATAAAAATAATCTGTTTTTAAAATGGAAACTGCATTTCTAACGTTAGCTTGAGAAGTAATTTTTGGTTCCAAAAAAAGGGGAATAACCGCTAACGTTTTAAGTATTGCCGAACGGCGAGGTATTCATTGAATGCCCCGCCCGGAACTGTTGATGATTTGTAAATTTAACGATTAAGATAATAACAAATGCTGATTAGAATTCTGTCTGCCTGAACAAAAAAAAGATTAGCGAAACTAAAGTTGATGAGATGACCGTTTAGCCCCGCTTTTGGTAATACCATCTTGCATGGCACTAAAGTGAATTTATGTTTTAAAGCTAATTGTTTATTTTGTCCATAAATGTATAATGCCAAGATTTATATATACAAAGTGCATCCTTATTTTCGTCTTTATCGAATTCACTTTTTATTATTTGAAGAATACTTGATTTACCACTTCCCCAGTCACCAAATACACCAATTGTAACAGGCAGCACAGTTTCGTCGTTTATAACATTAATCAAGAGATCTGCATGTACTTTAAAACCTAAAAGGTCTTCAGAAGTCTCATTATCTGCCCACATATATTTGCTTTGATTTTTAATTGTTTAATTCAATCAATTCCTCAACCAACTGCCATACCATCGTACACGGATTATGATTTGCATAATCCTGCCTATTTTCAAAATTTGCTGCCAGCCGCTTTCCATTTCTGATAGCATCATCCAGACTTCCATATTCTTTAAGTAGAGCGTACATCTCCGTGCTATTCTTTTTGTACTGATAATTATTACCTACAGATGGTCTCAGGTTTTCTTCAATTGAATCCTGATAGTCTTTTCTACTCATTCCATGATTGTAAAAGTGAAAATGTAGCAAGTACCATAATTCAAAAGCCTCGTTGCTCCAAGCGCAACCAATTTCTGGTTTTGAGTTCTGGCAACGCCACACTGCATTATTGAAGTCATTGGCAGAGAAACTATCTCTATCAAAAAGCACCCAGAGCCTGTCAATAGGTCTATTACTTTCTTTTTCATAGAGCTTTTGCAATCGTAAGGCTTCGTCTACCAATGATTCCGTATTTCGTCCAGTACCTTCAATATCAATTTGGTAATAAATTAGAACACCTTTCGGAAGGTCTTCTTTAAGTCCTTGAAAATAATTGGGTTCTGTTTTTTCTCCCTCGCATACGATAAGGTAAAACCTACGTTTTTTCCTAACATCCCTTTTTCTTTTATGTTCTTCCCTTGCAAAGCGTTTTAAGTGTTCATTGGGTATCTTTATCTTTCTTGCCATTCTGTAATCACATTTGAAAGGTTACCAATAAACGGGATGGCACCATAACGGCCTTCGATGTAATCTTTTTCAAAAGAACGGTCTTTGCGAATGGTTTTTCCTTCTTCTTTATACTCAACCAGTGAGTACATTTCAGAAGCTCCATATTTGTTTTTTTCTACAAAATATATTTGATCTCTGCGGTAATTGCCGTAATAGAGCAAATTAGTATCATGAGTAGCGAATATCAATTGAGCATTATTACAATTGAACTCTTTGGAATTAAACAGTTTTGTGATAGCCAGAGTAAGCAGGGGGTGAAGGCTGGCGTCCAGTTCATCCACAACCAATGCACCACCATCATTCAACACATCAAACACAGGCCCAGAAATGTTAAATAATTTATTGGTGCCTGAAGATTCCTGGCTACGCATGTCAAATTCTATTTTTCCAACTATCTTATCTTTACTATCGTACTTTTTATGAATAGTCTTAATATCAATTTTAAAAGCGCCCTCTAAATCAGTAACCAATTGCTTCAACAATCCTTCCGGCATATCGCCCGGAAGTTCTTTAGGGTCGAAAGGTTTTTTTGAAATGGCTAAATCGTCAAAACCGAGGTCCAGTTTTTTGTAAAAATCTAAGAGGGTCTTCTGCGTTTCTTTATTCTCCAACATACCAAAAGTTACACCTTTATAGCCCTCATGGCTCAATCCTGAAATAGTAATAAAGTTATTAAACCACTTCATAATCTTTTTGGCAATCTTGCCATTAAACTGATCTACCACTGCAAGGAATAACGCATTTTCCCTAGTACGTTCTTCCAAATCCCTTCCTTCCGGAAAAGACTTGGTCATGACTTCGATACCCTCTTGCTGACGGATAAACAAGGGTTTTTCAGCTTGCTTTTGAGCCTCAAAAAGCCATTCTGCGTTAACGTTATTATTATTCACTTCAAATCCATAACGGTAACGGATATTATCGACCAGAAAAACAGCTTCAAAAAAAGAAGGCTGGTCTTCTGTTTCTGTACTTAAAAGAAAAGGAATTATATCTAATTCATCTGTAGAGGATTGCTCAAATGACTGCAGCACCAAACGCCTCATAGTAGACATAGCTTTAATAAAATTGCTTTTGCCACTTGCATTAGCACCATAAATAACTGCACCCTTTAATAAATCATATCGTTCTGCAGAAAATATATTAGCATCTACATGCTCCTTAATGGGCGTAGCAAATAGACTGAGCGTTGTCTTGGTTTTAAATGAAAGATAGTTGGCCACTGAAAATTCGAGTAACATAAACTTACATTATTATGAGAAATATTCTCAAAGTTATGAAAATATTATTTACGTTTGATAATAAAATGAGAATTTTTCTCATTAAAACTAAAGATTATGACAACGCAAGAGCTTGAACAACTTATAGAAGGTCAAGCAGAGAGTCCCAATCTTGATTTAAACAAGATTGTATTTGGAACGCAAAAAAAATGGCTAAAGATTTTATTGCCATGTCTAACTTAAAAGACGGGGGTTATATCGTGGTAGGTGTCCGGGAAGATGGCCCTAACTTTATTGGCGAAGGTGTGTCTGAAGAAAATATCAAATCTTACAAGGTAGATATAATGCGAGACCAAATGTTGAAATATGCCGACCCTGCTGTTGATATAAGAGTTGACTGTCCATCTGACTCAAAAGGAAATAAATATGTAGTAATTAAAGTCTTGCCGTTTAAAGAAATTCCGGTCTTTTCCAAGACTGATATTGAAGGAGAACTGAAAGCAAATATGCTTTATTACAGAAATACAAATCGAAGAGTTGAAAGTGCCCCTGTCTCAAATCCTCACGATCTTCGAGACATCATAGAACTTGCAGCAGTGAAATTAATGCAAAGAAGAAAAAATTATGGGTTTAACGTTGAGTCACAAGAACTTCAAATTCTTGACCAAGAAATAAGCAAACTGCCAGAATCTGAAATACTCAATAAAATCAAAAGCAGAGGATATTGGGAAATTAGGTTTCAGCCATTACAACTCGGCGACCTTCAAAAATTATCAGATTGCTTGGAAGTTGTAGAAAAGTCACAAGTAAGGTTGAACTGGAGTTTTCCTTGGATACCAACAAGGAATGATGAGAAAGAAAGACTGTATCCATCCGATAGATGTTATGAAGCAGAATCTGAATGGGGAGCAAGGAAAGAATTTTGGCGAATGTACCAATCTGAACAATTTATCATGTATAGTGCATTAACAGAGGATTGGTATGAAGAGGATAGTTTCAGGAAAAATCTTGTCGATAAATATCCTTCGGGTAAGTTAGTTACGTTATACGCTTCTATAATACATTTAATTACTCAATGTGTTTCTTTCGCGGAAAGATTAGCCGGGCAAGGATTATATAAAAATGGATTAAAAATCACAATGACCTTAAATAAAACGAGGGGCAGACAGTTAAATTTGGATGCTTCTGGTAGATATCCATTTATCGAACCTAAAATAACAATGGCTACTCAGGTAAAATTAGAGGAAGATCTTTCAATTGAGCAACTAACCCAAGAAATGACTTCAATATCAAATAGGTACATATTGAAGACATTAGATCACTTTGGATTTCACCCTGCTGCCGATGGAATTTTAAAAGAACAGATTGAATTCTTAAAAGGAAATTAAATATAATTAAAATTCACCTCCTCACTATCAAATCCAGGTGCTTAATAGCCGCCTATTTTGTAACAGAAAGGTATGTAAAATTCGATTGCATAGGGTAAATAAGGAGAAGTTTCTTGCAATTCACGACACTATATTATACTCTCTGCTCTCCGATTGAGCTTTCCTTTTTGCGGTCAGGTTGGTCTGTTCATCTATACTTCCATAACAAAAGCCAAGAATAAAATAGGCTCTTGGGGACTTTGGTCGCTGGTAGTCCTACTTAATTTAATTACTATTAGCAATACATTCGGTCCTACACCCACCGACGCTAATATGACATTATTTATATCCTTAATTATTCTCATGGCCATCATCAAGCCGAAGGGGTTAAAAATGTAGAAGCGGTAGCGTTAGACGTAACCAATCAGGAATCGGTAAATGCCGCCCGTGATGAAATAGGCAAAAAAACAGAAGTGTTGGATGTGCTTATCAATAATGCAGGTATCAATGGAATAATATTTAACGGCAATACACCTATAATGCACACTGCAACAGGAACAGGTGTAGATGTGTACAAGCAAGTTTATGAAGTGAACGTGTATGGCGTAATAAGAGTAACGCAAGCATTTTTAGATTTATTACGAAAATCACCCGAACCACGTATTGTAAATGTAAGTTCCAGCCAGGGTTCGCTTACTTTGCACAGCGACCCAACCCATATTTATTACAAACATAAAGGTGCTGTGTACCAGTCTTCAAAATCAGCCTTGAATATGTACACTCTTGTTTTGCCATACGAACTACGAAATATGCCTTTTAAAGTAAATGCAGTTAGTCCTGGTTCTACCAAAACAGACTTCAGTCGTTATCTTGGTAAAGGTTCTGTTGAAGATGCAGGGAAACGAATAGTTAAGTATGCTTTAATTGACAACGACGGACCAACAGGTAAATTTTTCTCTGAAGATATGAATACTGAAACAGGAGAAATTCCATGGTAGAAAACCAATTAAATTTACAAGATGAAAAAGGACGAAAAAATTCCGTATAAATTTGAATCTCTGTCTGAGTTGCACCGGATGCTTGGGCTGCCAAAACCTTTGCACCCGTTGATAAGTTTGGTTGAAAATAATGACAACAATATTGATACAAGTAAATTACCGAATCCCCGTATCTCTACCTTTTATAAAATTTCGTACAAGAATAAACTCCAGGGGAAATTAAAATATGGTCAACATTATTATGATTTTGATGAAGGCGGTTTATTTTTCGTGTCCCCTAACCAGGTAGTTGCAAATGATGCTGATAATAATGGAGACCATTCAGGCTATACATTGCTCATCCACCCTGATTTCTTTTTGACTTATCCGTTAGCAAAGAAAATCAAGCAATATGGCTTCTTTTCTTATTCTGCCGATGAAGCATTGCACCTATCAGATAATGAAAAGGCAACCATTATTTCAATTTTTAAAATAATTGAAGATGAGTTAAAAAGCAGAATAGATGATTTTAGTCACGATGTAATTATATCACAAATTGAATTATTGTTGAATTATAGTAATCGTTTTTACAAGCGACAATTCATAACACGGAAAGCAGTAAATAGCGATTTGTTACAAAAGCTGGAAGAAATTTTAGATGATTACTTCAACAACGAAAAATCATTACTACAAGGGTTGCCGACGGTTCAATATCTTTCCGAACACATGAATATGTCAGCAGGTTATTTAAGTGATATGCTACGTTCCCTTACAGGACAAAATGCACAACAACACATACACGAAAAGCTGATTGAAAAAGCAAAAGAAAAATTATCAACCACCAGCTTATCTGTAAGCGAAGTTGCATACGAATTGGGATTTGAACATCCGCAATCTTTTAGTAAACTTTTCAAGACAAAAACTAACATTTCGCCATTAGAATTTAGACAATCGTTCAATTGATGAACTGTAAACACGAAAAGACCACCTACACACAACTTCATTAACTGACAAAGCATAACATCAGATTTGACTACGACAAAGATAGATTTGACTACAACCAAGTTTTGTTTGTTGCAGACCTTTGCAGAGCAGTTTTGCAACAACTCAAAAATAAAAAAATGAATAAAATCCTGGTAACAGGTGCCACAGGACAAATGGGTAGCACAGTTATTAAAACTTTGTTGAAAAAAATACCGGCTCAAAAAATTAATGTTTTATCGCGTAAAGAGGAAAAGTTAGCCGAGTTAAAATCAATTGGATTAAACACCTTTGTAGGTAGTTATGATGATGTGGTTTCCCTTGAAAAAGCAATGGATGAAGTTGATACAGTTCTTTTAATTTCATCAGGCGACCAGGGCGACAGAATGCAAGAGCATAGAAATGTAGTGGACACCGCAAAAAAATGTGCGGTACAAAACATTGCTTATAGCAGTAGAGCATTACGAGACAGGACTACGCTTCAAAACAAATTAATGCAAGACCATTTTAATACCGAAGATTATATCAAGGAAAGTGGCTTAAACTATACAATTTTTCAAAATGGCTTGTATATGGAGTTTCTTCAATTTTTTGTAAATAAAGACAGTATTGAAAAAGGAATTTTTCTACCAATAGGCGACGGCAAAGTTGCATTTACTTTGCGGGCAGACCAGGCTGAAGCTATGGCAAATGTATTGATGAATGAACCATTTGAGAATAAAACATATCAATTTACCAACAACGAAACCTATTCGTTTTTTGATGTAGCAAATATCCTATCCTTACTTTCGGGTAAAGAAATAAAATATACACCGATAGAATTAACTGCGTTTATAGAAACAATGAAACAACGTGGATTACCAGATGCAGCAATTAATAAAATGGGTGGCTTTTTATTAGATATAAAAAACAACCAGGAGGCTGTTGTAACCAATGATTTGGAAAATAAATTGGGTCGTAAACCGGCTTCGCTTAAGGAGGGATTAAAAATCTTATTTGAATTTTAAGAAAGTTAGTTTTGTATTATGTCAGCATTATCACCACAACATATAAAAACCATTTCAGAATACCACCGGTTTATGGAACTACCGAAACCTGAACACCCATTGATTAGTGTAGTAAAATTTGAGGAGATAAAACGGCATCCTGGCAACGGACCAAAAAGTATTATACATGCCTTTTATTCCATTGCCTTGAAAAAAAACTTCAAGGCAAAAATGAAATATGGTCAGCAGGAATTTGACTTTGATGAAGGAGTGATGCACTTTATGTCACCCAAACAGCTTCTTTCTTTTGAAACAACATCAGAAGAAGAATTTAAACATACGGGATGGTTATTACTCATCCATCCCGATTTTCTTTGGAACACACCTTTATCTAAAAAAATAAAGCAATACGAATATTTCAGTTACAGCGTAAGTGAAGCTTTGCACCTTTCAGAAAAAGAGGAAGCAATGGTTACAGGTATTATTGAAAATGTTGCAAATGAATATCACACCAATATTGACAGCTTCAGTCAGGATGTAATGATTGCTCAAATAGAATTATTACTGACTTATTCAGAACGGTTTTATCAACGACAATTTATTACCCGAAAAATAGCCAACCATAGAATACTAAACCAGTTAGAAGAATTGCTGACGTCCTATTTCAACAGTGAAAGTTTAGCCATTAAAGGAATACCTACTGTCCAGTTCATTGCCGAAGCATTACACATTTCTCCCAATTACCTAAGTCGCTTACTTAAAATATTGACAGGACAAAGCACAAAGCAATTCATACACGACAAATTAATCGACCTGGCAAAAGAAAAACTATCAACAACTGACTTATCTGTAAACGAAATCGCTTATGAATTGGGCTTTGAACATCCGCAGTCGTTCAGTAAATTTTTCAAGACAAAAACCAATCTTTCGCCTCTGGAATTTAGACAATCCTTTAATTGACACATCGCCACTTTCTTGCAAAAGCTTATATTTATAAGCTTATGGATGCTCTTATAAATTTCATAAAGTCAAAAATAAAAATTGATGATAGGAACTTTAGAACACATCTTGTCTTACTTCAATGAAATAGCTTTTAAAAAAGATAAATATGTTTTAAAAGAACAACATTCTTTCCTTTGCCGTTCTCCGGGCTATGTGTATGGCGGAACACGGCAGCAATGATAACGCCGTGTTCTTGCTAAGCTAAAGCCATGCAAAGAGACACGGCTAAGAATACAAAGGCTCAGGGTTAGATTGAAAAAAAAACAACGTGACATGCAATGATTTTTGAATTTACTGTTCATCCATCCTTTAACTTCTTAACGAGCTTCGCTGAAAAGTTTAATATTCCTGTGTTTAAAAATGAATTGGAAATTCCGGCTTATATGGGGAAAGGTTTTCTTAAAAAAATAGTTATAGAAGCTGATTTTAAATTCGTATTGCATCATTATACGCTTAAAGAAGATTTTCGGTTGAGACGTATGGCATCAAAAGAAAAGAATGACCTCATCTCTATCCTTTTCAACAGCCGCGAAATTCCTACAGATGTTGCCACATTAACACAAAGCGCCATTCAATTTTTGAAGAAAAATGGCTCTGCTATTCAGGTTGGCTCAAGTTCTTTAGGCACCGAAACGTTTTTTCCTGCAAACACCGAAATCTACTTTGCTGTAATCGGTATCAAACCTCAAAGGCTTGCTTCAGTTCTTAATATTGAAAAACCAAACAGCATTGTAAAAACTATACTTAATGGAGATGATGCATTCTTTTATCATGAAAATATGTTTGCTGAAGAGCAAAGAATTTTGAAGCAACTTTCTGAAATCAACGAGCAAAATAAACTGAGCAATTTATATTACAGGATGAAGCTGCAGGAACTGCTTTACCTTTTGTTTAGTAAATTGCTGAACAGGGAATCCAGGCAGCAAAGTCCTGTAAATAAAGCAGACCTCGACAAGCTTTATGCAGTAAGAACAGCTATAATTGCTGATATGAGCTCGCCTCCCCGCCTTAACGAACTTGCTAAAATGGCTGGCATTAGCGAAACAAAAATGAAGCAATTATTCAAACAGGTTTTTGGTGATACTATCTACAATTATTATCAGCAAGTTAGAATGGAAGAAGCGGCTTTTTTATTAAAGCAGGCTGGTTACTCTGTATCTGAAGCAGGCTATCACCTTGGCTTTTCCAATCTTAGCCATTTCAGCAGGCTGTTCCAAAAGCATCACGGGTTAACTCCTAAAAAGTTTGCGCTTGCCGGATAGGACTATTTTTCAGCCCTGAAGCGTTATTTTAAGTTTATAGGCGATTCTACTTTTATAGTATCAAATCAAAACAGATTAATACTATAAAGTATGAAAAAGATTTTAACAGCCTATCAAAAAAATGGTTTCAAACTTAAGAACCATTTGGTGATGGCGCCCATGACCCGAAGCAGGGCAATTGATAATATATCCAATGAATTAATGGCAGAATATTATGGGCAGCGAACAGGCGCAGGCTTAATAATAACAGAGGGTACTTCACCAACAGCAGAAGGTTTGGGTTATCCCCGCATTCCCGGAGCGTTTAGTGATGCACAAATTGAGGGATGGAAAAAGACGACCGAAGCGGTTCATAAAGGCGGAAGTAAAATTTTTCTTCAGTTAATGCATACCGGACGCATTGCTCATATTGACAATTTGCCCAGGGGAACAACACCGGTTGGTGCATCTAACATAAAAGCAGCCGGACAAATGTTTACAGACAGCAAAGGCTTACAAGACCATTCAGAACCTGTTGCCTTAACAACTGAAGGTGTGAAGGCGGTAATTGAAGGGCATGTTACCGCCGCAAAAAATGCTATTGCTGCAGGTTTTGATGGCATAGAATTGCATGGTGCAAATGGCTACCTCTCAGAACAATTTTTAAATCCCAATGTAAATAACCGGACCGACGAATATGGAGGCAATATCATCAACCGCTCCAGGCTTCCACTTGAAATAATTGAAAAAATTGCACAGGCAATTGGAAAAGAAAAAACAGGTATCCGCCTTTCACCGTATTTAACGCTTGGAGACCTGCAACCATATCCTGAAGAAGAAGTTCACGAAACATATACGCACCTTGCCAAAGAATTGGATACAATTGGAATTGCTTATATCCATATCGGCTCAAACCCTGCAATACCACAAAAAACTTTTGATGCGATTCGTTCTGGTTTTACAAATACTATAATTCTATGTAACGGTCTTAATCCGGAAACTGCGGAAGCCGCACTCAGCAATGGTTTTGCAGACTTGACAGCTTTTGCAAGATTATTTTTGGCAAACCCTGACCTTGTAAATCGGATAGAAGAAGGCGCTATATTAAATCAACTTGATCCTACCACTTTATACACGCCCGGTGCCAAAGGATATACTGATTATCCCAACCTGAACTGATACCAATTGTAAAAGCTTTTAAAGAAAGTTGATTAAAATAAGCATTATGGAAAATAAAAAGAAGCCCCTCAAAATTGTTGGGGCACAAGAGGGACAAGCTCTTTCAGTTGTCGGCGATTCTTACCGTGTTGTTATTTCCGGTAAAGAAACTGCAGGCGCTTACGCTGTTATCGAAATGTTGGTTCCGCCCGGTGGGGGTCCCGGACCTCATGCACATTCAGCTTTCGAGGAAACTTATCACGTGCTGGATGGTGAAGTTGAAATTAAAACCGAAGACGGAACTTACACAGCATTTAAAGGTTCTTTCGCTACTATACCCTCGGGAGGACTGGTTCACGGCTTTAAAAACAAGACAGATAAAATTGCCCACTTATGGTGTGTGGTTGTGCCAGCCGGTCTGGAAGATTTTTTTGCAGAAGTAGGCAAGCCTGTTCCCTTCGGAACATTTGTCCCCCCTCCGCCTATGAACGCAGAAGCAGTGAAAAAATTAACGGAAATCTCAGAAAAGCATGGTCAGCAAATCTTTCCGCCAGACTATTTGGATTGATGCCATTGTTACCGGTAAAATATATTACTGCGCAAGGGATAAAAAAGTGAGGTGAAGTTTTTTGAGCCAGGCTGAATTACTACTATTAAACAGCCGTTGCGTCGCACACTTTTACTTTTTTTCCTTTATTGACCAATAATACTAAGTGACTAATTTATCCCCTGTCAAGTATAATATGCCTTGGTATTTCCATTTTTAAAAATGACAGTGATAATAGCAAGGGAGGGCTTTACATAAACTGACGAGTAGGCAAGAAGTAAAATTTAAATAGATGAAAATCAAAATAGATAATTCAAAAAAAGTTGGCAACAGCCATATAAAAATAATGTATCCCGGACAAAGTGTAAATGGTAAGGATACAGGTTTTGCAACACTTGGACGAATTGACCAGGCTATATTTCCACCCGGTGCAATTGTGCCAATGCACCCACATATTAACGACGAAATATTAACCTACTTGCGTTCTGGGAAAGTAAAGCATACCGACTCTGAAGGTTTTTCAGAGTTCATAGAGCCAACCCGTTTGATGTTGATGAAAGCGGGTAAATCATTTTATCACGAAGAAAAAGTATTGATTGAAGGCGGCACGTTAGAAGCGTTGCAAATTTTTATCCGACCTAAAGAAAAAGACCTGAAGCCAGAAGTTATTTTTTATGAGCTGGATAAAAAGTACAGTGAAAATGAATGGCGGTTAATTGCCTCACCAATTGATATCACACCTTTGCAATTCAGCAGCAATACCTGGATTTACGATATGAAGGCTGATGATAGCACCAGGATGTTTCAATTACCGCTATCTGCAAATGATGATGACAGTTTTCTTTTATATGCTTTTGATGGAGCAATAAAAGTAAATAATGGAATTATCCTCACAAAAGGAGAAAGTTTATTAATAAAAAATGAAGCTGTCAGTTTTATTGCAAACCCTTCTGCAGAACTGGTTTTATTTATCACCAATGAACATGCTGCTTATTATGCCGAAGGAATGTATAGTGGCAACCAACTGTTACAATAAATAATTTTAGAAACAAAATTCCATTTACAGCAAGCGTACCGAACCAACCTGCTAACACAAACGACACAAAAAATACAGGACTCTTTTCTACCTTTGCGAAATGGAATATGATGTTTCCCCACTCATAAAATACGTTACAAAACAACTTGAACTCACAGAAGAGGAACAAGAGATTTTTGCTTCGCTTTTGCGAGTAAAAAAAATAAAAAGAAGACAGTTTATAGACCAGCCGGGCTTTGTGTCAAAGAACTGGAATTTTGTTATACGAGGTTCTTTGAGAGGCTATTTTATTAGCAACGATGCACAGGAACATACAATTTCACTTGCTATTGAAGACTGTTTTATTGGCGATGCTGGCAGTTTCCTTTTACAAGAGCCTGCAACCTTATATATTGAAGCCCTGGAAGATTGCGTTTTGGTACAAATGAGTTACGAGAATGAGGCTTTGCTTTTGGAAAAAATACCAAAATTTGAACGCTTTTTCAGATTAAGGTCGCAACACATTGCAATATTGATACAACAAAGAGTAATCTCAAATTTAAGCCTGACAGCAGAACAGCGTTATGATGAGTTTGCAAATAAATATCCTGCCTTCATTCAAAGAATTCCTTTATATATCATTGCGTCTTACTTGGGCATGACCCGTAAGTTTCTTTCTAAAATCCGTAATCAAAAAATCAACTCCAACAAATAAAGTGAACCAGTTCACATAAATTTGATAATCTACTTCATTTTTTAATTTTAATCATTGTCGGACTTTTACATTATCAATAACGACAATAATTAAAATACTATAAAAAAATGAAAGATTACGCAACAGAATTCAAAGGGAAAAGAGTCCTTGTTACCGGTGGCTCAAGAGGTATCGGGGCTGCTGCTGCACAACGTTTAATTGACGGTGGAGCAAAAGTTGTTGTTACAGCTCGTTCTCGCCACGAAGCAACTCCAGCAAATGCAACATTTATTCAAGGTGATATAAGCACACTGGCTGGTGCAAACGCTGTCGCAGAAGAAACACTGACAGCGGCGCTATTAGAACTTATTCAGTAAATACAAAAGGTGAAGAAGCAACAATGTACTTTTTCAGAGAAAACCAATTTATAGTTGACCTGGAAAGTTATTATAGTCATAAGCCGAGTGCAACTCCTTTGCAGGCAGTAGTTAACTGCCGTATATTTTGCGTAAAACGTGAAGATTGGGAAAAACTAACTGAAAAAATACCAAGATTATTTATTCTTACTAAAAGTTTGTCTGAAGCTACGCTGCTTAATAAAATAAAAGATAATGATTTTCTTAATTTCGGTACAGCGGCAGACAAATACACAGAGTTTATAAAAAGATACCCTGAGCTTGCATTGCGCATTCCACAGCAATACATTGCCTCCTATCTTAAAATAACACCGCAGTCACTTAGCAGGATACGAAAAAAATTAGCATCTTAAAGACCGGGAAGAAAAACAAACACTCAATAACAAATTAGCATCAGTTACCTGGCTTAAGTGATTCTATTTCTTGCACCTGGGCAATACTTTTCCGTTAGCTGTAAGTCTGACAAAAAATCTCCCCTCCAACAAGAACAGTTTTACATTTGGACTTCTCAACAAACCAAAATTGGACTTCTTAACAAAGTCGTAATTAAATTTTATGCTCAACTTTGCAGTATAAAATTTAAAAACAATAAAAAATGGAGCAAAATGTGTTAAAGACAAATCGTAAAGCATACATCATCACTGGACCGACCTCTGGCATAGGTCGTGCAACGGCACTTGAGTTAGCTAAGCATGGCACTATCGTGCTTGTAGGACGTGACCCGGAAAAGCTCAATGAGGTGCAGAAGATTATAAAGAAGATTAAGGGACAAAATGCAGTTTCGGTCGTTTGCGACCTATCCAATATCTTGAGTGTGCGGAAAGCGGCTGCGGAGATTATCGCACTTAATCTTCCAATCGCCGGACTTCTTAACAACGCAGGTATTATGCCGATGACCCCTTCAAAATCCGCACAAGGATGGGATATTGCCTTCGCCACAAACCACCTCGGTCCCTTCGCATTCATGGAAGCGCTGATTCCACACCTTCCAGACGGTACGCATGTCGTGTTTACTTGCTCCGGTGTCGAGGATCCCGTGCGTAAACCTGCCGTAGCTGCCGGCTTTCGTGGTGGTCGCTACATCTCGGCAGAGGCAAGTGCACGAAGTGAATGTCAGTCTGGTGGCTCGTCCAATCGTGGTTTTGATGCATACGCCACCACGAAGCAGTGCGAACTTGCCTCCGTTTTTGTGTTTTCACGTGAGAATCCAAAGCTTCGATTCAACGCAGTTGAACCGGGTTTCAGCCCCGGTACCAGTCTTGGTCGTGATGCGAACATAGTCTTACGCCTGCTGGCAAAGTACATTTTGGGTTCACTTGCACCCTACATCAAGTATTGGAGCACCCCTAAGATTGCCGCTAAGATGATAACCAATGTGCTGACCGAAGATTCGAACCAGACAGGAGTGTACTTTGACGAGAAAGGCAAACCTATGCTTGCATCAGAACAAGTACGTGATACGAACTTTCAAAATCGTGTTGTAGCCGAGACCCGTGCCCTATTGTCGAAAGTATAATTAAATTGGGAACTTAAAATGAGAGCACCAGTAACAAAATCCTTTCGCGTTGGACCCGAAATAGCTCCTGAGCAATTTATCGCCGAACACCTCTTTTTCTACTTGGTAACAGGAACATTGAACGGCGATTACGGAAATAAAAATTACACGTTAAAAGCGGGCGAATACGGAATTGTTCGTAAAAACAGGTTGGGCAGACAAAGCAATCAAGAAGAGAATGATAAAGTTGAAAAAGTAGTTATTGTTTTTGATGAACCCTTTCTTAAAGCGTTTCAGGAAAAACAGAAAGTAGTGGTTACAAAATTTAAATCTACCGAATCGTTTTTACAGATAGCTAACAACAAATTAATTCCAAATTTTATTCACTCTTTAATACTTTATTACAATGGACAAGGAAAAATTGATAACGCATTTGTTGATGTGAAACGTGAAGAATTGCTACTTATTTTATTACAAACGCAACCTGAATTATCAGGCGTATTCTTTGATTATGGTATCCCTTCAAAAATAAACCTGGAAGAGTTTATGAACCGTAATTACAAATTTAATGTAAGTATGCAGAGGTTTGCTTACCTGACAGGACGCAGTTTATCGTCTTTTAAAAGAGATTTCAAACAAATTTTTAATGACACTCCAGGCAATTGGTTAATAAAAATGCGACTTCAGGAAGCTTACTTTCTAATTGATAAAAAGAGTAAAATGCCAACAGATATTTTTGTTGATTTAGGTTTTGAAGACTTATCCCATTTTTCATTTGCCTTTAAAAAAATGTACGGACAAAATCCGACAGACTTGACATGGAAAAAAAAGACGAGCAGCTAACAATACTTATGTTCGTAGTGTGCATCTTCTATAAATCCGGATAACTTCTTAATGAAGTTCCGGTTTATACTTATCATTTTATAAAACTCTGCCTTGGCGGTAGAGGGAACAAAGAATTTATCAATAAAACTTTGTATTCTTAGCCGGGTCTCTTCGCAAGTTTTAGCTTAGCAAGAACACGGCAAAGGAAGAAGATGGAACATAAAGCCGCCAACGTTATACGCAGTCCTAACAGACGACACCGACAGACCAACAATCATAAAAAATTATTTCATCGTTTTGACTAATTCAGCTAGCACAGTAAAATAAATTTTAATTGTAAATACCAATTTTCATGAAAGAGAAAATAGATTTATCGCAAAAACAAACACCCGAAAGGTTGATTTATGAATTTTTCAATCGAGTATGGTGCCCACCACACGAGTTAGATGCTATTGACGAATTAATGACCGAAGATTATTGTATCACCACAGCAGGTGTAGAAGTAAAAGGAAGAGCAGAATTTAAAAAATGGGTGGATGGCTTTCAAAAACTTTTATTAGAAGGTAAAAATGAAATCATAGACATTTTCTACAATGAAGCACATAATAAAGTTGTATCGAGGTGGATATGCACAGGAAAAAATAATGGTCTATTTGGGCTACCTGCAAACGACAAATTTATTTCTTTTTCGGGCATAGCTATTTGGACAGTTAGAGATGGCAGACTTTCAGAATGTTGGGTTGAAAGAAGTGCATACGAACTTTACCAAAGTCTAAAATCTGAAGATAAGAAGAAATTTGTTTGACAATTAAGAAGACAAAAAGGACTGCACATAAAATTGAGTGGACGAAAAGCCCCAAAACGAAGCCCCGGTAAGAACGACTTATCGGGGCTTTTTGTTCTACTCCATATTGACCGAACCCTCTGCAACTGTAGGGTGCAAACTGGCTCTCCTGAAATTGAGCCTGCCGCTATAGGATTAGCAGCACTCCACTATAGCTGTATGGCTTTTAGCCACATTTTGTTTTATTAACCCTGTTTGTAATCTCATTGCATTGCTTGTTTTTTCATTTTATCAGCCTTGTATTCTTAGCCGTGTCTCTTCGCTTGGTTTTAGCTTAGCAAGAACACGGCAAAGGAAAGATAAATACAAAGTTAGGTTAGCTCACCTGTTTCCATTATCGGTCTTTCATTTTACCAATCGTTTCATCTCACAGTCCGTTTGCTTGCCAGGCACCGCTTTGCACTAATAATCCGAACCAATCTTCAAGATGCCAGGTATGAGTTAGTTTGCCATCTTTTAAGTGATGAAATTCGTGCAGGGCAAGGGCTACTTTTTTGTTTGTTGCAGGAATACCCAATAACTCGTTGTTGTGTGTAAATGTAAGTTCTGCCCGTACACCAGCCCGTTCATGAGTTCCATAAATTTCATGTACTATCACTTCCATATTGGGAAAAGCTGCTATAAGCCCACGCATAATTATTTGCAACCCTTCCGGTCCATCTGCCTGATTTGGTGCTAATGGAATATCCTGCCAATCCGCTGTACAAACTTCATCCAGCAATTCCGGTTGTTTCTTTTTCCAGGCCCTATAAAATATTTCTATTGCCCTGCGTTCCCCTGCTGTTAAGGCTTTTGCCATCTCTGGCTGTTCGTTATCTGTTGTCATCATTTAGGTTTAAAAATTATAAATTCATTCCACCCGAAACTTCAATGCGTTGTGCATTTATCCATTTTGCATCATCGGTACATAAAAAAGCTACCACTGCACCTATGTCGTCAGGAAGTCCAACACGCCCCAAAGCGGTCATTGAAGCAAGGTATTTATTTAGCTCAGGATTATCACGAACGGCACCGCCTTGTATGTCGGTTTCTATTGCACCGGGGGCAACAATGTTTACTCTTATTTTTCTTACCCCTAATTCTTGTGCCTGGTACCTGCTTACAGTTTCCATTGCAGATTTCATAGCAGCATACGTTGCATATCCAGGTGTTGCAAACCGGGTTAAGCCGGTCGAAATATTTACAATTCCACCATTGTCATTTAATATGGGAAGCAGTTTTTGAGTTAGAAAAAACGGACCTCTGAAATGGATATCTGCTAACTCGTTAAACTGTTGCCCGGTAACATCGGCAAAGTTTGCATAATGAATAAAACCTGCATTATTGATGAAAAAATCAATTTTTTCAGTATTGAAATTTGCTTTTAATGTAGCGGAAAGGTTTTCAAAAAACCGGTCATAATTTGGAATGTCCGAACATTTAATTGAAGGGAAAAAGCCTTTTGACCTGTGTTTTGAATGGTTTGTACAACTGCTTCGGCTTCTTGTTTATTTGTGTTGTAGGTGAAAATTACATCAAGTCCTTTTTTGGCAAGATTAATAACCATATCTTTTCCAAGACCACGGTTGCCGCCCGTAACCAACGCTATTTTATTTTGCATCATTTGTATTTTTTTAGTTAGAAAATTAATGATGCAAAGCAAGCGTGTTTATATGTTTATGTTATGGTGAGTATCACAGTTTAATTGGTGAGTATTTCAGTTTTTTCAATTCTTTGTTGTTCAAAAAAAGTTTCCCGGTATTGTTTGGGTGTTTGTCCTGAATATTTTTTGAAAAACTTTGTAAAGTTGGAGGGGTCGTAGGTTAATAGTGCAGCAACGGAGGCGATAGAACTTTCATTGTTCTGCAACATAGACTTTGCAATGTTTAAAATCTTCTCTTCAAAATACAGGCAAGGATGATTTCCTGTTGTTAGTTTTACGGCATTGGTTAAATGCGTTGGGTGAATGTGTAAAATATTTGCAAAGTATCTTAATTCAAACATTTCAGTTTCCCGTTCTTCCACAATATCCAACAAATGCTTGTCCAGCTCTTTTAAAAAATTGGCGGTTATTTCATGTTGTCGTGTTAATATTTTTTTTGGTATGTTCATATTTTTATGGTGTCACCATACGCTTGAAGGTTAACGAATAAGTATCGCCGCAGGTGCGGCAAAAGCTTTCCGTTTGCTGCTAACAAAAGTACAGTAGAATTCAAAAATCTTGACGATAATTACTAAAGCTAAATTAATAATGTCCGCTCGAACAAATTCTACATTATATACAATAGAGGGGGTAACCTTCTTCGCCAAATGTTAATGTTGTGACCAAACATCCTTCACTAAAATCAAAGCTCCGTAAAGAACAAAGGTACAAGAGTGCCCTACGATTCATCAGGATAAACGCTGCCAATGAAGTTGAATAAAGATTTGTTGCCGGGACAAAAAAAATCTTACCGGGAACCTTAAAGAATCATTCCACAGAGACCTCAATTCGTTGTCCGTTAATCCATTTTGCATAATCGGTACACAGAAAGGCAACCACAGCGCCAAACCACCCGTATCATCTATCGAAGGTTTTAACTTCAAGATAGATATGTATATGTACTAACCAAGATCAAACGGTTTTTCGTTCCAGAATCATCTTCTTCTAACTCCATCCTGCGTTTAAAAAGACACTAAGTAACTGTTAAAAAATAAACGATACATTTAGGGGCTAATTTTATAATTCCAATCGCCTCTGAATTCCTTGTTTGTCAGATTTATTTTTTTCAATGCTTCATCATCTACTTTTAATCCCTTT
>JAABUS010004789.1_pt1 | contig 18904 bp, 19 predicted proteins | sample 5560161 | NCBI WGS metagenome assembly JAABUS01 (sample SAMN10711885, study PRJNA513376) | rock metagenome | isolation source: Antarctica rocks | place: Antarctica: Victoria Land, Trio Nunatak nord | collected 2016-01-04 | reverse complement strand
GCTAAATCGAGAAACTCTAGAATTATATAAAATTTAAAATTATTAATAATTAAGAGAATTTATTGTTTTTTATATTTGTTGCAAATATATCTAATAAAATAATAAGATTAATTAATAATAAGATTATTATTAGAATATCTAGTATTATTAATATTATTTGCAATTTATCTAGCTAGAATATTTACTCTCTTAGTAATAATTATAGATAAAATAGATTTATTAATAATACTAGTAATTTTTACAATAATAATATAGTTACAATTTTTAGAATTTATTATTTATAATATATTTCTAAGATTTCTAGTAATAATAATATATATTCTTTTGCAATCTATATAAAAGTTTATTCTATTTATATTTTAATAATTTTTAATTTGTATTTTTTTTTTATTTATTATACTTTTTAGCTTTCTAAAGTAAAGTTTTAGTATTTTTATATTTAATAAAATATTTTTGCAAATAATAGTAATAAATATTTAATAATAAATTTTAAGCTTAGAATATTTATTATAGAAGTATTAAAATTAATACTAATTTACAAAATTAATATTAAATAAAAGAAAACAATTTGTAATATTAATAACAAAATCTATAGTTAATAATATATTTATATTATCTAGATAAATAATATAATTAACAATTATTTATTTTTATATATTTGTATATTGTCTATAAGTAGAAAAGTATATTAATTTCGAAAATATATTGTTAAAACAATTTTGTAAATTTTGTTTATTATATTTAGATTTATATATATATAAGACAATATTAATAATTTATTGTTTTAAAAAACTTTGTAGACTTATATAATATATAATTTGCGCTCTTTATAATTTAATTAAAGTATAATAATAATAATAATAATTAATTAGATAGTTTAATAAAATCTAGTAGAAAATTATTAATATAAATAATATATTAATCTAGATAACATTTGTTAAGAAACAAAATATTGAGAGATAAATTTAGTTATTAACTTGCAATTAGTAATAGACAATTAATTGTTAACAATAAAATTTAATTAATTATTTATTTAAAACTAATTATTTTTAAGTTTAAAAGAATTATAGAGAGATTGCAAGAAACTTATTAAGAACAACAACAAAATTAATTAGCAATAACTATAGATAGAAGAAGTAAATAATATTTAATTTATATATAAGAAATAGTATAGATAACAACAACAAGATATTTGATATAGAAAACAATTAAGAACAATAAGATTGATGAAATTCTTGGAAATTTCGATAGTAGTGTTATCTAAATAAGCGGAGAGACGCAATTTGCACTAGTAGTATTAAAAATTAAGAACATCTAAGGTTTAGAAGCACCCAAATAGATAACGGCCTTGGCAGTCAGTGCTGCTTTCCACGAACTCCACAGATTTCTTCGAGAGACAGGATTGCTTCTATCTAGGATCCCTGTAGGAGAGCAAAGACAGCACTGCCAAGAACTCCTGCTCTAGTTGTAGCTGAACGCTAACCACAGCCTCGCCTGTAAGGCTGTAACTGTTTAACTTAGCTTAACTTACTCTAACAACTTCAACTTCAGAGGTTATAAGCTCGGATCGTGTGTCAACCGCCCCCAAACAACCTCTAGCCTCGTTGTTGATCCATCAGTGGGTAATCGTACATGTACCGATCACAGCCCCCACGAGTAATTGGGCTATGCAGAACAAATCAGTTCGCTGGATGATGGCGCCACGGATCCGACTCCTACCTTATTGGGTGCCGCCATCCAAGTTCTTGTTATCCCCTTCGTCTTCTAAACTCTCACAGCTTCAAGGCTTCATACAAGTTTTACAACGGTGTTGAATCGCCATGTTAATTCTCATCCTTCTCTTTTGCAAAATTGTCTTGGGCGCAATCCAGTTCTCTATCACCTCGACCGACTGCTCTGGGGACGGCGTTTTTAATCCATGCAATCATGTTTCTGCCGGCGGCTTGTGCGCCTTCACAGCCGACGTGAACAAGACTTGGTGCTGTGTTGCCGGGCAAAAGTAAGAGCTCTGTTCAGTGTTGTTTCTGGATACTTGTGGTTCTACTGTTCCAGCGGTGATGCCATTGTCCCACTCCGCTCGATTCCTGCGACTGCGGCTAACACTCAATGTCAAGTTGGTGCTACGACTGGGGCGAGTCTTGTACCGGAGTCGGCAACGTCGCCGGCAATGGCAGATTCTCTGTCAGAACGCAGGAGCAAGTGAGCCTCCATACCCTGCGATATGGTCGCCCACCTTTCTTACCAGTTGCGTGTGTGCAAGCCTGGTGTTGCAACGCAAAATACGAGGTCTGTACCCCAAAAGCAGAGCAGATCAACATATGCTTCGCCAACTTCAGAAACCCGTATCCGACCATGGCTACTGCAGTGGCTCTAAGCATCCAAAAAGCCTACTTGGCTTCGGCAAGCGCCTCATCGCAAAGCTCTTTGACTATCACCACTGCTTCCACGGCTCCCATACAAAAAACTACATCTTTAATGTCTACATTATCCAGCTCTTCCAATATCCCCACAGGTCTGTGTCGCCCCCTCTTACTCCTTTCTCCTCTCGCTCGGCAGTTGTAACTTTTGTTCTTGTCACACAGCATCCCCTAGTTCATCTAGCGCCCTCTCCCCTGATGCTATAGCTAGCATCGTCATTGATGCTATTGCGGGCGCCGCATTGATTGCCATTGCTTCTTTTCTAATCACCCGACGCTATATGCGCAAGTCTCGCGACAGCATACAACCAAATGCAGCGGGGCAAATGGGCTTACAGGGGCACCAAGACTACAGGTACGGGCTTGAAGTGAAGAGTGAGCTGCCAGGTTTAGGGATGCAGCGCCACCAAATGCAAGGTACTCAGTCTCAGTCTCAGATGAACGAGATGCAAGGAATGGATGCAAGAGAGCTGTCAGAGTAAGCTTGAAGTCGTGCATAGTCGTAGTATGATCTTTTGTTCGTTCATGTTCGAGAAACTTTTATGTCAGGACAAGCATCACCTCCCTTGAAATATAAGGACTGCCACCTTCCCCAGAGAAGCCCATCCTATTCTTCCGAATGATTGATGATTGAAGGAGTGAAGACGGCAAAGCAGTGAAGGAATAAGACAGCCTTCGAGGAAGGGCACAAAGGGTCACCTGACACGCAGAGTAGGACAGGGCTTATTGAAGGAAGGAAAGAACAATGGACAGGCCGAGGAGAGGATGTGGGGTTTTTCATATAGATTCGTCAGAAGCGGCCGGTTAGGTGAGCAAGGAGTTATACTGAACAAGGAATCAAGGAAAGATTCAGTGACGTGACAGAGATCTGCTGAAACCAGCAGGCACATTGAACCTGGCAGGTACGCTCTGGGTGGTGGCTATTGCCGCGGGTGTTCTGTGCAGCGGATCCATTACATTACATCCCCCTCGATGCTTGCGCCTCAAGAAGCCCATATTTCATATCTTCTACCCTAGCTCGTCCTCTTCGTCAGCACCAACATCCTCGTCCGTATCTGCTGGTGCTTTCGGGGCCTTGCATTGCGTCCGTGATTTCTTTGCCTTCGTTGCCTTCGCTGCTGCTTCTCGTTTCTTGGCCTGTGGTAACGTAATGGCCTTTGCCTTCATTGCGATCCTTGGCCTTATCCCGGTCGCGTTCAATTTTGGTCCCCTTTTCTTTTTGAATCCTCCCCCAATTCTCGGAGCGGGAGCGCTGGTGGACATAGTCCCACCTCCTGCTTTGGCGGAGTTTCTTGTAGTCCGTGGGGTTGCCGTGGTTGGGACTTGTGTAATTTGCATTGGTTGTATGACGACGGCAAAGTTTCGCGATTTGGTCGGAGTAGAAGGTAGGCTAGATCCGCTAAATTCCTAGTCCGCAGGCTGGTCTGCTTGGCGGAATTTTGTAGGTTTGTCCTTTGGTTTCTTCTCCTTTGGTTTTAGGGTTACATGGCGGCAGCCTAAACCGGTGGGCAGGTTCTGAGGCACAACGTTAAAAGCTTACTACCGCTAGCAAAACCCCGATTGCTGTTACACGTCCTCGCCACCGGATCCCAAGACAGCAAGCGTCAGACTCCTATCTCCGATCGGTTGTAAAGGAAGTGCTAAAAGGTATATTCGTGGTGATTCTCCTACGTCGAGATCTTCGATTCGCTCCTATCCCAGTACTGGCCCGGCTCGGGCACTTTGACGAACGGCTCCATCAGCAGCCAGCACTACCCTATTTCCCCTGACACAGCTCTCGACGTTGGTTCGGGCGGTATATACAGCCACAATGCCAACAAGTCATTCGGGAACAGCGTAAAGTTCTGTACATAGCTGGTCATACCATCTCTCCGCCACTGTTGAGGCAACTACACCCAAGAAACACCAGATTATGTTGCAAATGTCAAGACCGTACCATGGCGAGAGCTTGGCAACTTCCTGTGATACTCCACTTTCCGCAAGCATGTGGTGTAGATTGTCACCTCGACCCTTTGCACAGAATTCATCCAACCTTGAAGCATGGCCTTTGGGATGACCAAAACTCGGTCCCCACGGCCTAACGCGGTAAGCCATGTCTCTTTCTCACCGTTGCTGGGCTCGTAGGGTGTACTGTCGAAACCCGGTTGGTTCGGCCAGGATATCTTGAATTCCGTCCATTCTCTACGATGATGCTTGTTTTTCAATAACCGGACATGGCCACTCCTTCGTCCAGCGGATTCTCTCTCAACCGAGAACCAAGTGTAGCCGTCAAAGTCGCCAGGGCCTGATTCAGAGCTCTGGTCGTGGCTAGTGACGTGGAAGACGATTCGGCGGACTAGTTTTAACTCTCGACCTATTATGGGAAGACTTCGGAGATAAACGGGATCTGGGTCGTTTTCGTCATACCAGTGTTCGCCGTCGCGCTGAGAGTCTGTGGCTATCCAGTATTCAGCCAGCTCTAATATCCAGTTCACAAGGGGTAATCTCTCCCGTCGGGTTCCTTTTTCAAGGGGTAATATCTCCCATCGGAATGTTAGCGCACTGCTCAAGTAGAGCGCTGCTCGAAAGACCTCATCCGTCGATGACGGCGAGAATGAATCATCACCATCCGATTTGATGTTTTCCTTCGACGGGCTCGCTTTTTGCTGTGGTATCGAATAGTGAGGCCACCATGGTTGAGTAGCGAGCCAGAGTTGACATTCCTCGTCAAGCTGGGGAATCACCGAGCCAGACTGAAGCAGCAGCTTTGATGAGACGACATCTTTATTCTGCAACGCGCATGACAGTGGTGTTCTTCCGTTTTCGTCTACAATGTCCAGAGGACTCTGCGCTACCAGCAAAGCCCTCACCACAGAGCTCAGATGCTTGTTCGCAGCCAGATGCAGCGCTGTAGAGCCCTGCAGATTCTGAGCATTGACAGGAGTCCCTATTTTTAGTAGGTGGTGAACCACTTCGACATGCCCTTTCTCCGCTGCCATAAAGAGTACCTGTGTCAGATCCGGGTCGTTGGCTGCAAAGTCTATCCTTCTTGTCACATCTTCTACATTCTCTATTTTGCCGTTGTCCGTTGCGTGGAGTAACGTAGTTCTGAACAAACGTTGAGCATTAAGGGAACTACCGAAGAAGTCCAACAGTTCACAAAGAACTTCTGAATGACCTCTCAACGCAGCAAAACGTAAAGCTTCGTATTGAGTGAGGAGCCACCCGGGGTCCCTGACCCGGCCATAATAGCTCTTTATCACATTAAGTTCACCCGCGAAAGCGGCCCCCTCAAAAGGCGTTTGGCCTCGGTAAGTTTTTCCGTGAGCAAAAATTTGGCCAAGCTCGTGAGCTAGAATGAGTTCAGTAGCACGATGGTGACCATTGAGAGCGGCTTGATGGAGCGGATTTCGTCCCATGTCATCATTGAGGACCTCGACTTGGTGTTCGCCATCTATAGCCTGAGCGTAGAGCGGCAGGAGTATCCCAAGCGATTCTATATCGTCATATATACTGGCAATGTTCAAAGCAAGCCTTCCAAGATTGTCCCGGGTCCACAGCAAAATATCAGCGTTGCCTCGGTCCAGAAGCATTTTGACATGTTTGGGTGGCCCATGCTTGATTGCTAACTGAAGCGAATGCCAATGCGGCTCCCTTGCGACCGTCATCACAGGATCAGCATTGTTGTTTAAGAGAATCTCTAGTGCACGTGTTTTACTGAAGACAAGTGCGATGTGCAAGGGTCTGTGGGCGAGCTCGCTTTCTTCGTTGATAATTCGCTGAATACATGATTGTCCCATGAGCCGGTTTAGCACAGCCTCATGGTTTCCACGAGCAGCCCAGTGTAAAACATTGCCGAAAGGATCCCCTGACCGAAGATAGCTATCTGGCGATTCCTGGAGAATCCGAGCGAGGATATTACCAAGACCGTAGTAAGCGACTGGGTTGATTCCTCGCATTTTACCCTTGGTCCTCTGTTCCGCACCCCAGCCTCCCCATTGGTGGACCGAAATCCAGTCACGACTGGTCTTATACAGAAGAACGCGAGTCGCACATGCTAGGTTCTCATCCTTTTGAAGCAAGTTCATGATAGCTGTAACAAGGTGTTCATCATCGTCGATATCGAGTTCTCTGGCGTGATCGCCCCAGTAGACTGCTGCATATTCAAGAAACGGATACTTGAGAAGAAGATTCTGGATCTGATGGTTCTCCGACCAAAATTCTAAGCTCATAGCTGGGTCAAGCAGGTAGGCAAGGCATTTTTTGAGCAAAGCGGAACGCGCTTTCGCGATTCCATCGGAGTGAGATTCGTGGAGGTAGTCTCGAGTAGTCTCGTGGCCTAAACGGACGATCTTGGTCTCCTCATCAAGGACTGCTAAGCCCGCACAGCTGCCTACCACAGCGATGTCCAATACGAAGTCGGAAGGATCCAGAGGTACAGCGTTTTCCTCGAAAGAGAGAACACACCGCAGCTGTTCACATGTAAGGGGTGCCTTTGCAACGCATAACGTGTACAAAACCTCTGTGCCATAGAGAGGTGCGTCTCCATCCTGGTTTCTGATTCTTGAGAATGACGTGTCATAAGCTTCTTTGAGGCTGGCTGGAGGATGGTCTAGCTTATGTTGAACTGTGCTCGGCTTTGACTGGACAGCTAGATCGTCCATGAGCAATTTAGCAAGTAAGAACCTGAACAAAGATCAGTGTATCGTGGTGGAAAGCCCAACGCTGTAATAGAAGAAACAGGTGAATACTGACATCCCTTGGGAGTTCTTTAGCACTTGCTGCTTGATCTGATCCTCCAATTGAGGCTTTTGGCAAAATAGGCTCAAAAGTTTACGACTTTCCGAAACCCTCTTATTAACATATTTAAGCAGGTCTTCCTTATGTGCTCTGATCTCAATCGTCGCTATCTTGCCCACAATCTTTGCATCATCGATCCTGAGGTCTGGTCGTGTTGTAATCAATATATTAGCTACCGGAAGTAGGCCGACCAATTCTTCCACAAACTGGAGTGGGTCGTCAATTGTAGATTCGTCTAACGCGTCTGCAATGAGGAACACCCTCGAATATTTGCGGACTTCTCGAAGAAGCATTTCTTTCCATTCGGTCTCATCGGGCGTAATTTCTTCCTCGACATACCTTCTGTTCAGTGAGTCGAGCTCATCAAGATCGAATAGGGGTCTCATAGCCAGCTGTTTCCAGAGGCTTGCCAGGTACTGCTGGCTTGAATACGTGCGGGCATGGTCAAAAAAGATTGTGATAACCTGTATACCGACGTCCCCCGCGTAGCGGGCATTCAAGTCATCGGATATAATGTCAGCAAGAACCGTCTTTCCAGCGCCAGCAACTCCAGAGCACCACAGGAGACCACCTTCAAAATCCTGCCATCTCTGATACTCGTTCGACCTTTTCAACCACTCTCCTGATGATTCGTCGAAGTGTTTTTCAGTTTTGATCCCTTTTTTATGACAAATAGCTTTCGCATAAGGGGCCATATAGTCAAGTATAGCGTTCTGTTCGGGAGTTCGTCTCTGACCGATGCGAGCATTTTGTACCATCGTCTTTAAAGAGTTCGAGACCAGTATGAAGTTTCCGTCCTGAGGGCCGCGGAATTTGTTCATCATTGCGTGACGAACTTCTAGTGCAGTACGATCATGACCATGGAGAGTCGCTGTTTCTTTTGGCACAAGCTTCCGAGACTCATTAGTAAACTAACGTCAGAATAAAAGAGAACGTACTGTAATTGATGGATAGAAGTTCTTTAGCCATTTCGATACTGCGTTTCCGATCTGAGTTTCTCGGGTCTCGTAGAAGCACTTTATCTGAAGCTTCTGCAAATTGACCATTTTTGTAAAATCGTGAACAACATTGTCAAGGCTGCTTGAATTCTCTTCAAGACCCTTCAGGAGAGTATCGGATATCTCTTTGTTCATGAATTTATGTAGTATCCCGAGCCATTGCGCTATGCTCGCTGTTGCCGTTCCATGCAAAGGAGTGCCTAAGAAGACAATGCCGGAGGCTGAACGTAGGAGATTCTTATATTTTTCTTGGTCTCGAAAAGCTCGCTCTAGTGCCTGTGACCGTGAGTGTTAGCATAAAATTAGATGGCTAGATGCAATCCAGGACGCAGTGTAAACTGAAGTTCCAACCTGAGCAACTAAAACTCCTCCAAAGCATGAGCCAATGAAGATGATTGGTCGTTTCCCAATACCGTGTTCCTTCGCGCTATAGAGAAATTCCAGAAATGATTCCCCAACACCTAAGATGTCTACTTTCTGGGCATGGTCGGAGTAGCAGTTAGAGTTGTAGTCATACACCCAAATGCGTGCCTGAGGTACGACTTTGGGTAGCATGTGCTCGTCACGAAGCCAGTTTATTGCACGTCCTCTGGGGTCTTCATCCCGTTCGTAAGCAACCCATGTCCTGGAAGCATCTGTTTCAATGCCATGTACAGAAATAATGCTACCTTTACATTAGTATCAATCTCGGGAAGTGGAGAACTAAGCCCACTCAACGGTCGTTTTGTGTGCAGAATTGTCCGTTGGAAACAGCTGAAAGAGCTTAGGTAGTCCATCTCTGGAAGCCTGTTGTTCGGTAAGCTATTTGTAGCTTTGTAGAAGTCAACAGACTTACCATGAGGACTCTTCCTAATAATTGTATACATTCAAAGAACCATACCTTACTGTCGTTCAAGGTAGCTAATGTTGCTCAAGCCCAAGCTGTTGTCTTTAGCCTGATCTCCCAAACGGCGACAACCGATTACGTAGCTTACATAAAGACTACCTTATGTAAGCAAGATAAGATTACCTACCTAGGATCTATTGCAACGCTTTAACCTTGCAGTTGTCAATTGAATCCTTCTGTAGCTAGTTAGAAACATAGCACTTATGGATCAAATCCCCTTCCTTGAAGACTCTCAACTTTGCAGCCAGTTGCGACTCGACCGCTCGAAAACACCAGCAGAACTATGTCACAACAACAACAGTAGGACGACACTTCCAGGGCAGCCTCGAGTTCAACTGAACCTGAGGGAGCTTGAAAGCTACCTGCGAGAAGAGTTGTTAACTCCACAACTTGATCAATTGGCCCCAAAGCTCTGGCTGGTATGCCCGAATCCACATCACAAGATTACACGTGCCAAAACTAACAAATCCTCGCAAGGTCTCCACGCCTCGAAGCTCACATATCTCGCCGCTACATCATCAGGCTGTTCGAGGCCGAAACATTACTCTTACGGAAAACCCACAATTGCATCTAATATGGCACTATAACCAAATCTTTGTCAAACCGATCCCTAGATATATGCTGTCAAATGCATTCTGGCAATATCTCGCGATTCAGCTTCCTTGTTTACACGCAGCAGCCATTGGCTTTATGCGAACCTACTCTTACCTTGTGCGGTATGAGACCGACTTCACCCTTGCACAAGAAAAAGGCTTGATACCCAGGAATGAATCTTCTCCAGGCGGACAAGACCATATTACATGGGACGCCTTTGCAAGACTAGTCATATCTTTCGACAGATATCCTGATGCCGATGTGTCTCCAAGATATAATTATGGCGAGCTCCGGCTTACGCGCCTCAACTTCTACTCTCGCATCTTTCTTCGAAAACTTACGTTCCACCACATCGATGCGCAGTGGGGTACATTTCTTAAAAATGCTATTGCTCCTTTTATTGTGGTGTTCGTTATCGTTTCTGCTATTTCAAGTGCTATGCAAGTGGAGATGGCAGTTCAAGGTCCTGAGAACGTCATGTCAGATTGGGCTGCATTTGCACATGCATCGAGATGGTTTTCTGTCCTTGTCTTGGGCCTCTCTACATTCACGATAATATTTGTACTTTGTCTTGTTACTTGGATGTTCTTTCACGATTTGTGGTTTGCTAGAACTGTAATGAACGAGAAAAGAAATCCTTCTAGCGAAGAGTGGAGAACCATGAAGTCGGGTGTGATTTGAGATTATATTATGAGATTATTGCCAGGATGTTATCGTTTCTTCATCACATTTCGAGTTTCAATTTTGTAAGGCGATCCTGAGCAACCTTCATTTTATGCTAAAACTTAATGTATTAGGTATCTGCATGAGAAGCCAGATTGTTCTGCTATGGCTTCGACAAAAAGCAATAAACTGAGGACTAAGAACGCCTTTGATATCGTAATCGAACATATCAGATATACCACGCCAGCCCCGGACCGACGCCGCGCTCCAAAACGTAACTTAGACCAGCGCAGCTTTCTTCTTGATCCCGAGCGCCGCCAATAAATCCTTCTTCTTCTTGACCGTGCGCTTAAACACCGGCGGAGGCATCATTTCTCTCGCCTTCTCCTCACCCAACCCCACCGTCGACCCATTCCCAACACCACCCTCCCCCTCTTCTCCACTTATCCTCCTCACCTTCTCTCCCGACTCTGCCGTAAACGCTCTCCTCGCGGCCTCCTTATTCTCTCTCTCGACCCTCTTCCTCTCCTCATCCCTCTTCTCCCCAACCCCCACCTTCCCAGCCCCACCATTCTCCACTCTCTCAATTCTCGCATTCCGCCATCCAACGCATCCGCAATCGCCATCTTCCTCTTCGCATCCACCGTCTTACTCTCGAGCACACTTATCGCGCTTCTCTCCTTCTTCTTTCTCTCCAGCCGATCCAATCTCTTCTTCTCCGTCTTCTGCTTCTCCGCCTTCTTCTTCCGCCACACCTCGAAGTTGCGCTTCGCGCCCCGCTCGCACGTGTAGTTCATTCCCTTCGGATCCGTCTTGAACTTAATCTCCTCGCTGCACCGCGTGCATCGGATGTAGAACCGGTAGATCGCGATGCTGTAGTACTTCTCCTCCGTCGTCTCTTTGCGCGCGTTGAATTTCCGCCTCTTGTAGATGAACTCGCCGCACGAGGTGCATTTCATGCTGAACGGTTTGCACTTTTGGCCCGGCCGGTTTGGGACCCCGGGTGCGGGTCCGCGTGAGGAGAGAGGGGTCGAAGTCGGGAGGGTAGTATTTCAAGATGACTTTTCGTTCGGACATGGTGAGTAGAAGTGCGTGTTATTCAAGGTGAGGTTACTGGTAAGCTTGAAGGGGGCTTGCTTTGAGAGGGGAAGTGGATAAGGATGATTGTTGAAGAAAGTGGCGAATGCGCAGGCAACGCACGGACCACCTGACAGCACGTTTAGCGGCACAGCTCACACATCCCATTGGATTGGTATTGATTTACTGTTCTCCAGGAACATTCGTTAAATATTCATTGTCTTACCATACAGTTCTCAAAGTCTCAAGTGTGACTAAGTAGTATAGCTTTCAGACGACATTCAGCAGATCAATAATCTAATATACAAACACCCGACTCCATTCGACCAGGTATCAGATACTTTCCTTCCATAGACCCGTCAATCGCTCCACGTGCCTCACTACCCACACACCGGTCACCCTCCATCCGCAGCAAGAACTTTGTTCAAAATGGACTCGAACTTATCCTCTACCAACACCGCACCGAACCTGCAGGATACCCACGTGTCAGCCAACGATGTATCAGACTCAGACCCAGACTCAAGTTCCCTACCCATGACACTCAGCATTTTCCACCAGTTCATACGTAAGTTCCTCAAATGCTTGTTTGCTTATCCCACGCGGCCGGCAACGCTGGCAGATACGGTTCCACGCCTCCACCGGTGTGGTGTGACCCACCAAGTCGAGTTTCGAACTCAGCTCCAGGAGTCTTCCGATTTCTTGGCTGTTGCCAGCCTGGCAGCGGCGCGACTACTAAAGCTTTCGTGCCCATCATAGAACTTCGCTCCTCACTTGCGATTATCCTAGTTAACTAGTACCTTGAGGATATGCTCTTGAGGCCCCTAACATTACAATTACAAGTCAAACAACCCTCTATACTCGTCTTATAGCCTACGACTCGAAACAACTGGCTTTCTATGCGGGTTCTAGCGAATCCCGTTGACCCCCAGCAAGCTACCGATTCTGGAGCCTCTACAGCTCTAGCCTTCATATCGGACCTCAACCGCCTCCCTGAATGCCTGTAGAATATCCTTTGTCTGACGCCAATGCCTAGGGTTAATATGGATCAAGAACTACAGCAGAGGATTGGCTTGGGAGCTAATAACGATCGCCTGAGTACCCTACGCAACCGCGCTAGACGACGAATTTCCGTCCTTCCTGCAGAAGCCTGCGAAGAAACTAATATTACGGACGTATGGGGTATCAAAAAACTAGCTCAACTCCTTAACTTCGTAAAGCGTAGATCTACCGAGGTCTCAGATATGCTGAACACTCTCCGTGAAGGACATGACGCAAGCAAGGCTCTATCGGAGCAAATGGATCAAGATAAAGAACGGGCCGACAAAGCTATCAATATAGCTCGTAAAGCTCTGCAAGACGAGCAAGAAGCTAAGCAACAAGCTTCGGAATTTAGTGAGGAAAATATGAATCTACAAGTGCAGGTGGAGGAAGCCGACGAAACTGTTGCTTAGCTTCGTGATATCGTCATGTTAAATGTTGCGAGAGGTGTAGAAGGAGGTCTTCCGTTAGACGATTCAGCTCCACCTCCGTCTCCACTCGATAATCCACATATTGAAGGATTACCGACCTCTTCTACGTCGACGACGACCTCCTCGCATAGGAACAAGCTTCCAGATCCGAGAGAGTTTACTGGTGATAAGGTGACACTTGAAGCAGGTGGTGTAGTGCAATCATGCATCTATTGCTTGTCTATGAAATCTATAGTGTAAAAGATCTAACATACACGAGACTGCCAAGGCGCTAGTCTAATCGAATAAAAGTCTCGCACAAGACAATCGCATCTTATTGGCTCCAACACTCTTACTAAATGTAAATAAATCTTGATTTCTAAGCGAATCAATTAATTGTTGACAAGCAATTGCTAGATTTGCTTGTTTGTTTTTTCAATTTATAAATTATTTATTATCTATTTTGTTTGTTATCTCAATATAACATGTCTAATATATCTAAGAATCTTTAAAATTTTATTAATAACAATATCTTAGTAAAACTATTTGCGATTATATTTTTTGTAGATACGTATTTTAAAACAATTAGATCTAATTCGATTATCTCGCGAATTCAATAATATTAAACGTCGATATACTTCGTACATTAATAATGTTTTAAATTAGAAATTAAAACAATTGCTTCTTGATAATTTCTATATAAAAGAATTAAAATCTTAAAAATTGTATACAATTGCATTAATAAAAAGCGAAATTATATTATTTCTTTGCTTGTCTTTGCGACAACAATATACTTAGCTTCGCAAATAAATTAAGTAACAAAATCTTATTATTTAAAGCTTTATAATATAGAGTTATTAAATAGAAAATAGATTTATTTGTCTATTAAACAACAATTATTAATTGCTTTAACAAAGTCTATATTTGTATAATCTATTAGACTCTTGTTTTTATTGTAGTAAATATTATAATGTAGTGTTTCTTTAACATATCTTAGAATACAAGTAATTGTATAAATATATATAGAATCTAGATTAAAACAATAATAAAAAAGCATCAATAAAATAAATTCTAAATTTAATTGTATTATTATTATAATATATATTAATAATCTTATTATTAACGCATATTAATAAATAGTATTAATATTAACTTTGTAGAACTTATTTAAAAACATAATTATGTTAGAAAATCTTAAATTTATAGAAATTAACAATATCTTGCAATTTAATATCTTGAAGCGATTTAATATTGCTTGCAAATAAGTTGTTTAATTAAGACTAATTTAGTTGTTTAAATATATAATTAATATGCTTAAATAATATAAAATAAAGTTTAGATTGCTTATTTTAAAATATATTTTAAAACAATTTTTTATTAACTTTAGATAGATCTCTTTAGAATCAATTAACAATATATTATTAATATAGATATACAAATATATGTTCTAATTCTTTAATACAAAAACAAAAAAATCAATAATAATAGATGTAAATTTTAGACTTTTAAGAAAGTTTTAAATAACTTTATATTAAACTTGCAATAATTAATAAAGATTATAAAGAGCTTTTCGTAATTTATATATTAAAGTAGAATTCTTAATAAAGTTGTTAAATTAATTTACGTAAATAATTTTGTTTAAAAAATTATAAAGAAAAGCAATAATTATGTTTATTTAATAGATATAAAGATTATAAGCTTCTATTAATACAAATAGAGCTCTAAAGAACGCTAACTTTATTATATTTATTTAAATAAAAATAAAGTTTATTTTAGCGATTTGCTTATAGTTGTAAACTATTTATTGTATCTTATATTTAAGAATGTTGCTATTAAAGTTATATTTAATTTTAAATATTTATTAATTAATAATTATTTTTCGATTGTGTAATAATTTTGTAAGTATTTATGTATTGTTTTTAATATATAAAACGATTTTAGTCTTTATAATCTTTTGTTATTGCAATTATTTAAGTAATTAATAAGTCTTTTTATAGAATTGCGACTTTATAATTGATAGATTTAATATCTTTAATACTTTAACATTTAAAAGATCTAAATTATTATTAATAAATAATGCGCAAAGAACGCGTATTATATGCCTGTAATCTTTAGATTTATTACGACAATTTAGATCTTTGTAGTTAGAACAATCTATTATTTTAAAACTTCTAGTTGTTTAATTTAAGAACAACAATAACAAAGCTTTGTTATAAATACGTTTTAATAACTTTAATAATAAAAAAAACTTTGCAATAGTATTATTTAATATTATAAAATTACGAGATACTAGCAATAAAGTAAATAATAATATAGAATTTCTTAAAATAAGTTTATCTTTAATAGAATTTTTTTAATTTGATTTATTTTGACTTGATATAAACTAATTATTTGCATTGTATTTGTACTATTTTTTCTCTTTAATATTATTAAGAATTTCTATAGTATTCGAAGTATTCGCAAATATAGAATATCTATCTTAAGAGTGTTAAGCAATACTTATTTTATTATTATTTTTCTTCGTTTAAATATATTTTGTTTTCTTTTTATTAAAATTATCTTTAGTGCATTTTAAAGCTACTAAATTAGATATATAATAGCTAATCTTTTTATTAAAGCGTATATCGCGTAATAGATAAACTTGCTTAATTTTAAAATTGTAGATTTTTTATTAATTTAAATCTTTGTATCTTACGAAAACGTCTTTTTAGAAACAATTATTAAATTTATGTTTTATTGTTGTTTTTAACACATGTATATAAAAACGACATTTTAGTGCTCTTAAATTTAAAATATCTAATTTAATTTAATTTATTATTTTAAAGAGTATAGTATTAAATTTGCAAAACAACATTGTAATAATTCTATATTATATATAGACAATTGCTTCGATAATATAATTCTAGAATCTTATAAATATTTAATATATCTTATAAATTGCACGAATTAAATTAACAATTATATATATATTCTTTTTAATAACGTTATTCTATTTAGACGTATAAAAGACAAACAACTTTTATTAAATGCTTGTTTTCTTAAATTAGCTTACAAAGATATTGCTTTCTAGTTTATTATTTATTTGTATACATTTAATTTAATAACTTGTTTACTTTTCTATTTAAATACAAAATTTTTATAGATATAAAAGAATCTTATTCTTAGTCTTTATAACGTAGATAAAGAATATATTAAAAACGTTATTTTTAATTAATAGAAAATAATAATTACTATAAAATGTTATAGATAGCAACTCTTTAATATTAATATAAATTTAATAAAAAAACGCAATCGCTTTTAACATAAAATATCTAGAAGACTCTAATTATTATTTCGCTTTTAAATAAGATTTATATTTTTTTTTTAAAATAGATTTTTTAATTTTTATTTTAATAATTTTTTTTACATTAGATAGAACGTTTCGATAGCTTAAATAAGTAAAGCGACAATATTAAATTTTAATATTAATAATCTTCTTAAATATTTTAAATATATAGTAAGATTTCTTTTTTAATTAAATTTTTGTTTGCGCAAGTTGTTTAATCTTGCATAAATTTATTGCTTTAAATATTTTAAATCTTAAAAGATATTATTGTTTAACGTTATTTGCAAAGATTATATGCTAATTATTGTAATTAAAATATATAAATTGTTTAAATAGAAAGTAGCATTTAATATTTTTGTTCTCTAAAACAATTATATTAACAAGATTAATTTTAATATCTAAAACAAACAAAACTTGTATAAAAGTTAAATTATTATCTTTAAATAATTAAATTAAGCAATTACTTATATTTTCGATAAATAGAACAAAATTATTAGTTGTTTCGATTTTTGCATAGTTATAATATAGATTTTTGAAAAAATTTCGATTTTCGAAGATATATATAATAGCTTTTAAGTTAATAATTTATACAAATTTTGCAATTACAATAGCAAAATAATTAATCTTTAATTTATAATAAAAAAACTACGAAAAAAGAGAAATAAATATCTTATTAACGCGTTTATAACTTCTAATTATATTAACAAAAAAATTAGATATTAATTAATTGTTGTTTTCTAAGAGTTTTAAGACAAAGTTTTAACAATTTTCTTTATAATTGTATTTGCAATATTGTTATTTATAATTTGTTTTATTATAGTTGTTATATATTGCGTCTTTATAATAACATTTGTAGTTTTTATATATTTTTAAAGATATAGATTGTTATTGTTAACGATTATTGTTGTTATAATCTTTATCTTTATTGCGATCTTTACAACTACAATTTTTATCTCTTTTTTGAAATTTTTTACGTCTTTTACTAGATTCTTGATTGTTAATATAATTGTTTCTATTATAATTGTAATTTTAATAACTTTATTAATCTCTATTTTTTCTTTGTTTGCGTTTTCGCTAACTTTAATTTTTATTATTACGAACGAAATTAACTTGCTTATTTCGAATCTTTTAATAATATTTTTTTTGTTATAAATTTTAAAAGATTCCATCGAAATTAAGTAATTTGTTATCTTTGCTATTGTAAACTTATTAAACGAGATAAATTATTTAGATTTTAAATTGTTAATTAAAGAAATTAATTGTCTTAATTACGAAGTAGTTTTTAATTAAGATCTTAAGATCGACAATCTTTGTCTTTAGTTTATTTAATTAATTATAAAAGTTTGCAACATCTTTGCATTTAACAAATAATAAACTTTTTATTTTATTTATTAACTTTTATTTGTTATTTTAGTTATTAAAGATACTAATCTTTTTAAGATAATTTTATGTTTTTTTTGCGATTTAAACGAATTTGAGTTGCAATTAAATAGTTTTATTATATATAAAATCTATTTTTTCGCGTATCTTTATATTACGAGATTTTTATTTATTTATCTTATTTACATTTGACGTAGATTTTAATCTATTGTTATTAACGTTTTTTTACAAGTTTGTATTAAGTAAAGCGAACTTTATATTTCTAAATTAATTTAATTACGTTAACGATTCTATTAGCTTTATAAATATTTATTTGAACAATTTATTATTATCTTTATTTATATTGCGATAACGTTTAAGATTTGTAAATATAAGAAAAATAATGCAAAAACTATAAATATTAATTTATATTTAAGATAAATTTTTTCGATGTATAATTGTTTTGTAAATTCTCTTTATAAGTTAATTAAATTACTAATAATACTTTAATATTTAATATAATTAAAATGTTTATTTAATAAAGTTATCTTAAGCTTATAATTACTTGAAGCAAATAATATAATGCAATTATGCATCTATTACTTATTTATAAAATCTATAATATAAGAGATTTAATATATACAAGACTATTAAGACGCTAGTTTAATTAGATAAAAGTCTCGCACGAGACAATCGCATCTTATTGACTTTAATAGTAACAAGTTTAACTTAAATAAAATAAATAATAAAGTGAAGCACAACGTCGACTAATTTCTAACGTCTCTTTTTGTTGTCAAATACGTTCTAAGTTGTGTTGGCGATAACGAAAACGAAGTTAATAGTTACCTTAACGTTTATCGCTACTTTGATCCCAATTTCTTCAAGTTCTTAAGATAAATTTTTGATACACTTCGTGATATTTACGAAGATAAAGATCTTAAGACTAATGTTTGTCGCTTATACATCGTCTTACGTTTGAGAACTAACGATAAATTTTCCATCTTTTATGCTTAATTTAGACGATTCGTCAACATTCTAAGTTATTAAGACGATTAGCTCATCAATGATCTTCACGATAAATTAGTGAAGCGTTTTCGTGACGCTTTAGATAATAGAGGCGATAAGATTGAGTCTCTATCTACTATAGTTATCTATCTCCAAAGAGTAAACAATAATTAACGCTCTACTCTAGAGTAGAAGCGAAAGCGACTTTAGCTAATTGTCAAATACTTACAAGCGAATGCCAATACTTAGGGTTAGGGTTAGGGTTAGGGTTAGGGTTAGGGTTAGGGTTAGGGTTAGGGTTAGGGTTAGGGTTAGGGTTAGGGTTAGGGTTAGGGTTAGGGTTAGGGTTAGGG
>JAABUS010004788.1_pt1 | contig 18905 bp, 13 predicted proteins | sample 5560161 | NCBI WGS metagenome assembly JAABUS01 (sample SAMN10711885, study PRJNA513376) | rock metagenome | isolation source: Antarctica rocks | place: Antarctica: Victoria Land, Trio Nunatak nord | collected 2016-01-04 | reverse complement strand
TAATCCACCACCACCTCGCCGCCGAGGAAGACCCAGGTCAAGTCGCCCAGCCGCCAGACCTGGATCGGGTAAGGATAGCTCGCATCCAGGGTTTCCTTCGTCTCCATGGTCTTGAGGAGCGACCGGGCGCGGCTGGCGATGTAGAAGTCGCTCGACTTCGCATCGGCTTCCACCTGCTCGCGGGTCGGCACCTTCGCGAAGGCGAGGGGGATCTCCTCGTAGGCCGAGTCCAGCGGAGTGGCGATCGGCCGCATGGAACTCTCCAGGACGCGCCGGACGCCTTCGGCCAACTGGTCTCCATACGCCTGGGCCAGTTCGACCGTGCGGCGAGGGATGGGGTTCTGGTCGGCCCCGCAGCCGGCGACGAACATGGCCTGGGCACCGGGGATGTCCCGCTCCAGGGCGATTTGGGCGAAGCCGGCGTAGTCGCCGTTGAACTTGTTCAGGCCCAGGACGGTGCAGTGGCAGGCGTATCCGAAGACGACCGCCCGGGGCTTTCCATCGGGCCCCTGGACGCGGAGCACGGGCACGTCGTGATCGACGGGACCCTGGAGCTCCATCCGCTCGCGGAGCGCGGGGACCTGGGGTTCCTTATTATTGCGGCGGTTGACCGCGAAATCCGCCTTCCCCGTCCCCCAGCTCAGCTCGGCCGGCTCGATGTTCCCGATGGCTTCGTCGACGACGACGACGACGGCCTCGACGAACGTCTCGGCATAGGCGGCGATCTGCCGGCGCTGGTCGTCATCGATCTTGTACATGCTGATGAGGTTCGAGCCGATGACGGGCCCGCTATGCGTGTGCGAGCACGAGAGGACGACGCGATCGCGCTCCAGCCCGTGTCGACGCTTGAGGTCGTCGCGGATGCGCGTCGAGAGGTCGCGGCCGACCCCGCAGATGTCGAGCGTCACCAGCGCGGCGAGGCGTCCCGACGGGTCGCGGAGGACGAGCGCCTTGGCCCAGAGTTCGTGGATCGTCCCTTCGGACGGCTTGTCGCGCGACCCATAGCCGGCCATCCACGTCGGTGCCTTGGGCGTGATCGCCACCCTGGCCTTCCCCGCGCCCCAGCCCGCGCCGAGGGCGGGCACCGCGCCGACCACCAGGAGGGACGAGACGAGCAGGGCCCGGACGAATCGTGATCTCACCGCGCGTCGACTCATGTTCGCCCTTTCCTCAGCCCGGACTGCCCAGGCTCGTCAGCAATGCGATGTAAGGGAGGATCACGGCCAGGATGATGAACAGGACCACGCCCCCCAGGATGACCATGATCAGGGGTTGGAGCAATTGGCCCATATTACGGACCATGTACGAGACCTGCTCCTCGTACTCGTCGGCCAGGTGGTCGAGCGTCTCGGGGAGCTTCCCGGTCTCCTCGCCCGATTCGATGATCGCGATCACGTCCGGACCGAACCGCCGAGAGTCCGAGAGGGCCACGCTCAACTCGCCCCCCTCCAGGACGACCACGCGCGAAGCCTGCACGGCGCGCCGGAGGGGACTGAGCTGCATCACGCCGGCCGTCAGGTCGAGAGACGTCCCGACATCCACCCCCGCGCCGAGCAGCGCGGAGAGGGTCCGGGCGAACCGGGTCGTGTCGATCTTGCGGAGTAACAGTCCCACCACGGGGACATACAGGACGAGCTCGTCCATCGCACTCTTTCCCGCCTGCGTCTTGTAGAGCCGGAACAGGAAGAAGACGCCGCCGACGACCACGAGGGGGATCAACCACCAGCCCATCGACTGGACGAATGCGCTGAACCACATCAGGGCGCGGCTGGGGAAGGGGAGGGCGGCGGACCTGCCGGCCAGCTCATTCAACATCTCGGCGAACATCGGCAGCAGGAAGACCGTCAGCAAGGCGACGACGAGGGCCGCGACGAGCAGGACGGCGACCGGGTAGATCATTCCCGATCGTGCCTGGCGGATGAGCCGCTGGCGGGCCTCGTAATGCCTGGACATCCGGCGCAGGGTCTCGGGGACGCCCCCACGCGCCTCGGCGACCCGGATCATGTTCAGGAAGAGGGCGTCGAAGGCGTTCGGCTCGCGTGACATCGCCTCGGCCAGCGCATCGCCCCGGCGCACGGCCATTTGGATGCGGCCGATGACCGGCCCCAACGCCGTCCGGGCGAACTGCGTTTCCAGGCTCGCCAAGGCCTTGAGCAGGTCGACGCCCGCGTCCAGATATGCCGCGGCCTGGCGGCAGAAGAGCATCAGGTGTCCCGAGCTGACCCCGCCGAAAAAGATGCGCTCCGCCCACGAAGGCCCGCCCCCCACAACACGCGCGGGCGGGTCCGAAGGGCTTCGATCGGCGGGGCGCGACGCCGATGAATTCCTCGGGGTCGGCCGCCAGGTGTTCGCCTCGTCCCCGGCCCCCCCGGGGCGAGACGCCTTCGGGCGGCCGACGGGCGGGAACGGTGCGCGCGGCGGATCGGGCAGCTCGGGGTCTTGTTCCATGGCCGGCGCACTCCGCCTCTGGGTGCCGATCGGAGGAGTGGACATCGGAAGAGCTTTCGCATTCCTCTTCGCGTTCGATTATCGTGGCCCCGGGCGGCGTTTGCAACGATCCAGGTCCGATCGACACCGAGGTGCGCCGATGATTCTCGCCCTGCTCACGTCCCTCGCCTGGTTCGACGCCGGGGCGGCCCCCCCCCGGCGCCTCCCCGTCGTCCTGACGACCGATTGCGGCGCCGAGGTCGACGATCAATGGGCTTTAATGCACCTCGCGCTATCGCCCGAGCTGGAATTGAAGGGAATCGTCACCACGCACGCCCCCAGCCTGGCCCCACCCGCCGCCGAGACGTCGGCCCGCGCCGCCGTCGCGCTGCTCGACCTCATCGGCCCGGAGGCCCGGCCTCGGGTGGTCGCCGGTTCGAGCCGACCGCTCGAAAGCGACAAGCCGCGCCCAAACCCCGGGGTCGAGTTCCTCATCGACCAGGCTCGGGGCCGATCCGCCGACGATCGCCTGGTCGTCGTGGTCCTGGGAGCGGCGACCGACGTCGCCTCGGCCCTCCTCATCGACCCGACGTTCGCCGACCGGATCACGATCGTCGCGATGGCGTTCGACGGCTGGCCCGAGGGCAACGACCCGTGGAACGTCAAGAACGACGTGCGCGCCTGGCGAGTCCTGCTCGAATCACGTGCCCCCATCGTCGTGGGAGACGGTGCGGTCGGCAAACGTCACCTGGCCATGACCGTCGCCAGGGCGAGTCACCTCTTCGAGCGCGGCACCGAGCCGGGCCGGACCCTCGTGAACCTCCTCCGGAGCTGGCTCAACACGAACGGCGAGACGGCCCGCTCGGCCACCGGCTCCGCGGCCACATGGCCGATCTGGGACGAGGTGACGGTCGCTTATCTCCTCGGCATGACGACCTCGAAGACCTATCCCCGCCCCGCGCTCCGCGACGACATGACCTTCGACCACGCGAGGCCCCGGGGCACGATCACCTGGATCACCTCCGTCGACTCCGAGGCCCTCTGGGCCGACCTCGTCGCCAGGTGCGATCGCACCCGCCAGTCGCCTTGACCCGACGAGCCCCCCTTGTCTCGACGGTGGCAATCCCGTATCAACGACGGGCCGATCGGCGACGGTCGCCGCTCACGACGAGATGTGATGGCTACAGGTGGTGGAATCCATGGCGGACCGCGACGACGGGACAATCGGTGCCGTGGCGGACGAACCGGAGAGCCGGCCGGGAGGGCTCCCGCTCTACGTCTGGGTGATCGCCGCCGTGGCCGTGGCGATCCCCGTCGGCCTCTACTTCGGCGAACGCGCCGAGGGGCTCAACCTCCTCCCCAAGCTCATCATCCGGGCCTTGAATGCCCTGGCGGCCCCGCTGGTCGTCCTGGCGATCCTCAGCGCGATCGTGACCAACGACATCCGGGGGCGTCAGGGCGCCCGGATGATGGTCTACTACCTGATCAATACGCTGGTCGCGATGGGATTCGCGTTGCTCCTGGCGAACCTGATCCGCCCCGGCCTCGGGGCCGAGCTCGTCGACCTGGCCAATCCGCCCCCCCCGCTGCCGAAGAAGACCGTGACCGACCTGCTCGTCGAGCTGATCCCGGTGAGCATCGGCGACGCGTTCGCGCGGAACAACCTCGCCCAGCTGGTCCTCCTGACCCTGGCGCTGGGGATCGGACTGGCGAAGATTCGCAACGAGCAGCGGGCCCGGGGAGAGACGGCCTATCTTGCGGTGGTCGACCTGCTGACCGTGGGCTTCGAGCTCTTGATGCGGGTCTTGCTCTGGGTGGTCGCCCTGGTCCCGCTGGCGGTCTTCGGGGTCATCGCCTCGAGCGTGGGCCAGAAGGAGGGGCTCCGCGTCTTCCAGTCGCTCCTCTGGCTGATCGTCGTCGTGCTGGCCGGGCTCGCCTGCCAGGTGACGTGGTACCTCGTCCAGTTGATGGTCTTCGGGCGGATCTCGCCGTGGCGCTTCCTGCGCGCGGCGTCCGACGTGATGGCCAGCACCTTCAGCACGTCGAGCACCGCGGCCACCATGCCGATCACGCTCGGCGCCCTGACGAAGAAGCTGGGCGTCTCGCGCGAGTCGAGCCAGCTCGCGGCCTGCGTCGGGACGAACTTCAACAACGACGGGACCGCGCTCTATCAGGCCACGGCCGTCCTCTTCATGGCGCAGGCGCTCGGCTTCAGCCTGAATTGGACCGACCAGATGCTCATCGTCCTGACGACCCTGGTGGCGAGCATCGGGGCGGGAGGAATCCCCTCGGGGAGCTTCGTCACACTCCCGCTCATCTTCGCCGCCGTGGGCCTCCCCGCCGATAAAATCCCCGTGCTGCTGACGATCGACTGGTTCCTCGACCGGTGCCGGACCACCTCGAACGTCCTGGGAGACATGACCGTCGCCGTCCTGCTCGACCGGACCGCGGAGCACCCCTCGCCCTCCCCATCGGCCCCGCCGGAGGGAAAGGAAGTGGAGATCGCCGAGGTCTGATCTATTCTTCGGATCCCTGCCGGCTGCCCGGGTCGGGCCAGGTCCCGGCCAGCATGCGGCGATAGAGGGCCAGGTAGCGATCGACGACGACCGTCATCGAGAATTCCGCCTCGATCCGACGCCGGGCGGCCGCGCCGAGGTCCCGGGCGAACGTGGGGTTTTCGAGGACCTGCACGAGGGCACTCGACCAGGCCGAGGGGTCGCTCGGCGGGATGAGCAGGCCGTCGTGCCCGTGCCGGAGCAGGTCGGTGTTGCCGCCGATCGCGGAGGCCAGGCAAGGGAGCGAGGTGGCCATCGCTTCGAGGAGCGAGTTGCTCATCCCTTCGGCGACGCTCGGCAGCACGAAGGCGTCGGCCGTGCGGAGGAGGTTTGCGGGGTCCTCGACCCCGCCGAGGAAGTGGACGCGGTCCGCCACCCCGAGCGTCACGGCCGATTCTGCGAGCCGGTCACGCTCCGGGCCCTGGCCGACCAGGATCAGCGCCGCATCTGTCCGTCGGGCGACCTCGGGCCAGGCTTCGAGGAGGACACCGAGGTTTTTCTGGGGGTGAATCCGGCCCGTGAAGATCACACGAGGCCGAGGCGGGAGGCCGGGCTCGGCGACGTCCTTGCCGGGGTGGAAGTGGCCGGTGTCGACCCCGCTGGCCATCCGGACCATCCGGCCGGGGGGGACGCCGAGATTTCGCCATTGCCGCTCGATGTCGGCGGAGATCGCCGCGAAGGCCCGATTCCGCAGGATTGCACGGCGGAGGAGCGGGAAGCCTCGGGTGCGTGCCAGCTCTTCCGCCTCGCCATAATAGCCCGAGCTGGCCGGTTGGACCAGGACCGGGGCGTCTCCGAAGGCTCCGCGGCCCAGTCCTGTCGAAATCGCCTCCCAGAGCCCTTGATGGGTGTGAATCAGGTCATACTCGGACCGGAGCCGGCGCAAGGCGCGGATGACGCCCGCCACGAAGCTGATGGCGAAGAGCGGTCCCAGTCGGATCGGCTCGATCCAGCGATGGACGAGGACCCCGCGCACGTCCTCATCGCGCGGGAGGTCGCGGATCGCCTGCGTGACGACGTGCGCGGAATGGCCACGCCGCACGAGCTCCACCCCTTGCCCCAGTGCCTGGCGCTCGGCCCCGCTGGCGAGGGGGTGGAAGTGGCTGATCACATAGCAGACGCGTACCGGCGGCTCGGTCATCGCGGGGGACGGGTTCGGCGTCAACCCGACGCTTCGGATCGCGCCCGAGGGTCCGTCAGCCTCCCGTCTCAGCGGGTGATCGTCAGGCTGGCGACGGCCTCGCCGCGATCGTCGGTAATCTGGTCGCCGCTGACGGTGAGCTGGTAGACGTCATAGACCCGGCCACTGGGCATGGTCACCTTGACCGTCCAATCGCCGTCCGGGACCCGGACGGCATAACGGCCGTAGGCGTCGGTCGTGACGGTCCGGTCGACGAATGCCCCGGCGCGGTTGGAGACGGTCACGCGGACGTTCTCCTCGGCCAGGCCTCCCTCGCTGGAGACCACTTTCCCCTCCACGATGTTACGCGAGGCGCGGGGGGCGGAGACGTCGACGGGCTTCCTCACCTCGCGACGCACCGTCTCATCGGCCGGCCCGGGGACGGGGTCGGGGGGCAGGACGAGCGGGGCCGAATCGTCGGGAGGGGGACCAGGCCCCGGAGTCGGTCTTTCGGGCGAGGCGGTGTCGGGCGTGTCCGTCCTGGGAGGCGCCGTAGTCCTCGTCGCCGGGGCTGTCTGTGGGACCGGCGGGGTGGTGGTCCGTGCCGGCGCGGCGGGATTCGACGAGACATCGCCCGAGCCGGTCCGATCGTCCGCCGAAGGGGCAGGCTGGCTCTCAACGATGGGCGCCGGCGTTTGAGCGGGACCGGACGATCTGGTCGCGCGGGGTACGCGTGAAGACGCCTCGGGGAGCGACTCGGCAGCGACGGCCGACCTCACGGTCATCGACTCGTCACAGCAGATTGTCGCCGAGGACGCCAACACCGCGTAGTTCTGGACCGTCGGATAGATCACCGACGTGGGGTAGATCGCCGAAGTTGCGTAGTGGGTCGTCGGGATATAGCTCGCCGTGGGCCAGTAATAGCTCGTCTCGGTGTAGATCGGTCGCTCGGCCAGCCATCGACGTCTCCAGGGCCGTCCGACACGAGCGTACGTCGGCATTACGTAAGAGGTCGGCGACAGGGAATAGGTAGGCGAGACGTAAGGCATCGAGTATACGGACGGTACCACGTAAGACGTGGGGTAGAAGATCGGCACCGCGTACGAAGTCGGAAAGATTACCGAAGTCGGAGAATAGAGCGACGTGGGGTCGACGTAAGAGGTCGGGGTCGCGAGGACCGTGTCAGACGTCGTCACGACCATCCCCCGACCGCGCCCATGATTGCCGAGCACGGGCGTCGGTGATCCCGAGATTGCGAGCAGGGTCGCGCCGACCAACGATGCGCGGAGCCAGGGGGAGTGCATGGACTTCGTCTCCTTCGGAATCTTCGGCGGATCCTTGACCATCAGTATCATCGGCGCCTTCGGCGGGACCCTCACCACGGTACGACCTTAGCTTAACAGACGCTCCAGGGAGAACCAAGTCACCGCCGCCGGGGAGAGGCGATTGGCTACCGTCGATCGTCCGCACACGGGGTTCAATTTGCGTGCCGCCCCGGGATTTGGGATGATAGAGGGAGCCAGGCGTCATGACGTGGACGATGGATGCGATTTGCGGGAGAGGTCACCGCCATGCCGAGCCGACGGGACATGACCGAGGTGCTGGACCGCGACTTCCTGGAGACGAGGGGCCGGATCCTCGAACTCGCCGCCGCGCTGGACCGGATCGACCGGGCCCCTGGTCGTGCCCACGAAGCCCCCGACCGCCGCCTGGCGCAGTTGCGTCAGGCGATCGAAGCCCTCCTGGAGCCGGGGCCGGGCCGCGCCGAGACCGTCCAGCGCCTCTTCTCGCTCGATTACGACCCGAACTGGCGGGACCGCTACAAGCTGGCCCCGTGCCGCGCGGACTGACCCCCTGCCCCTGGGAGACCGAATTTCGATGCCTTACATCGACCCGCACGATAATTTTCCAAGGTAAGAAGCCTCGAAGCTTTATGATAAAGGACTTGGCGGCAGGTCACACAGGCCACGACATCGCCGGTACCGGGCCCGGTATCCACCGATTCCTTGCGAATGCCTTGCAGGTTTTAGGAAGGGGCTGACATGGTGCCGAAACCGGAAGAGTTCATCTTGGATCTGAGGCGGGCGGCGAGGACCGAGCAGAAACCGACGGTAGCTGCGGATTCTGGCCGGATAGGCACTGACGCCATATCGCGGGTACTCCAAAGAGCCGCGCTGTGGTTAACTCCTAAGGTGGTGGAGAAATACGACCCGAGTGTTTTTTCCTACTTGCCCGAAGATCAGCAGGACCAACTTCGCCGCGCGGTCGATGACTTTCGCGCCGTCGCGGGGACCGTTGCACCGGACAGGCCGGCTTCGGACGATGAGTTCCGGAAGGGGCTGGGTGCCTTCAGGGACCTTCAGGCGGCCGTGCGGAAATTTGTTTTGGATGAATGGATTGGGGCCGCTGGACGCTTGATCGACGAGACGGAGACGTGGTGCCAGGAAGTCGGCTGGCGGACTCGACACGATGAAAAGGAGTTGATGGAGTCGCTTCTCGGCCAGTACTCTCTTCAACAGCTCCACATCTACGCCGGACAACATATGTACGTTCTTGACCCAATAGCGCGGTTCGTGCCCGGTGCACTAGGGGCATTCGACCTGTCGATCCAGCCCTCCTTCTATGTAACCAGCGTGTACCGCTACTTCGATAACTCATGGAACGTACATTCTGATGTCGGCCAAGGCGTCAGGGAAGGCCGTGGCGTGCCCTGGGGGAAAGACTCGTTCTATCAGGCCATACGGGAGCTGAGGTCGTTGCTATCATCAAGCGGCAACAGCGCCTCCGGAGGATCGTGGACGTCTTCCAGGAGTACCTAGCCGCCAAGACCGCTGCGGGGTGGTTGGATGGTCAGATGGATGCGAATCCCAATTTTGGCCATCCGTACGGTTGGAATGCGAAAGGCGGCCAAGATTTCGTCCACAATTCGGAGGCGACGTACATCATTCGTATATATGCGGAGTTCGAGGCGGGCTTGCGGGATTACTGGGCTACCTACCGCGGGCGGGGAACTCGACCAGACATGGTGAGTCTAATCCGGCACGCGGTGCCCACTGAGGCGTTCTCCCAAGATTGTATCGACGACGCCGACGATGTCCGGATTTACCGAAACTTCCTTGTTCACGATATGGAAGAGGAACCACCGATCGACATGGTGAAGTTTACCGTTCTGGAGGCCAAGACAAAATTGTGCGAATACTTTTTTCGTTTAAACCCCAGGTGGCGATAGAACAGAGATTTTTAAATATGTCAATGTACATTGATCCTCACATCCACATGGTGTCCCGCACCACCGACGACTACAAGCGCATGGCCCTGGCCGGTTGCGTGATGGTCAGCGAGCCCGCCTTCTGGGCCGGATTCGACCGCTCGGGCCCCGAGGGGTTCCGCGACTACTTCCGCCAGCTCAGCACCTACGAGCCCAACCGGGCACGCGACCACGGGATCGCCCATTACTCCTGGCTCTGCATCAACGCCAAGGAGGCCGAGGACGTCGCCCTGTCGCGTGAGGTGATCGGGCTTATCCCCGACTTCCTGGATCGGCCCAACGTCCTGGGGATCGGCGAGATCGGCCTGAACAAGAACACGCGCAACGAGGCGACGGTCTTCCTCGAGCACCTGGACCTGGCCGCCCGCACCGACGAGCTGGTCCTGGTCCACACCCCTCACCTGGCGGACAAGTACCAGGGGACGCGGATGATCCTCGACATGCTCCGCGGCGACGGCCGGATCGCCGCCGGGCGCGTCTGCATCGACCACGTCGAGGAGCACACGATGCGGCTCGCACTCGACGCGGGCCACTGGGTCGGCATGACCCTCTATCCGATCACGAAGTGTACCCCCGCCCGGGCGGCCGACATGGTCGAGACCTTCGGCGCCGAGCGCGTGATGGTCAACTCGGCCGGCGACTGGGGACACAGCGACCCCCTGGCAGTCCCCGAATTCATCTACGAGATGCGCCGGCGAGGACACGACGAGGCGCTCATCCACAAGCTCGTCTTCGAGAACCCGCTGTCCTTCTTCTCGCAGTGTGCCCGCTTCCAGTACATCCCACGAGGCCAGGTGATTGCGAACTCCCCGAGCTGAGGCCATTTGCAGGACGACTCGTCGGCCTGTCACTCACGGCGTGGGCCGATGTCAAGCGAGCAGCTTCGAGACCACGTCTCCCGCGACGTCGGTCAGGCGGAAGTCGCGGCCCTGGAAGCGGTAGGTCAGCTTCTTATGGTCGAGGCCAAAGAGGTGCAGAAGGGTCGCGTGGAAGTCGTTGACGTGGACAGGGTCCTCGACGATGTTCCAGCCCAGCTCGTCGGTCTTGCCGACCACCTGGCCCCCCTTGATCCCACCACCGGCCATCCAGATGGTATAGGCGAAGGGATGGTGGTCGCGTCCGCTGACGGAGGGGAAGCCGGGGCGGTTCTCGCCCAGGGGGGTCCGCCCGAACTCGGAGGACCAGATGACCAGGGTCTCGTCGAGGAGTCCGCGCGCCTTGAGGTCTTTCAAGAGGGCGGCGACCGGCCGGTCGGCCATCCCACAGTTGAAGGCGAGCTCGCCGTCGAGGTTGCTGTGGTGATCCCAGGAGGAGTGGTAGAGGTTGACGAACCGGACACCACGCTCGATCAGACGGCGAGCCAGGAGGCAGTTGGTGGCGAAGGCATTGTATACCCCCTTGCCCCCGCCGCGGCCCCCCTTCGGGACCTCTTCACCGCGACCGACTCCATACATCTCGAGGGTCGCGCGGGTCTCGCCGGAGAGGTCGATCAGCTCGGGGGCGGCCGACTGCATCCGGAAGGCGAGCTCGTAGGCGGCGACCCGGCTGTTGATCTCGGGGTCGCCGATCTGGTGATGCCGATGGCGGTTCAGCTCGCCCAGGGCCTCGACCGTCTGGCGCTGCATGTCGGCGGTCAGGCCGGGGGGGTTGTCCAGGTTCAGGACCGGTTCCCCCTGGTTGCGGAAGAGGACCCCCTGATAGGTCGAGGGCATGAACCCGCTCGACCAGTTGGAGGCGCCCCCGCTGGTCCCCCGGCCGGCGTTGAGCACGACGTAGCCGGGGAGGTCGTTCGACTCGCTGCCGAGGCCGTAGTTGAGCCAGGAGCCGATGCTGGGCCGGCCGAAGTTGGCCACCCCCGTATTCATCATCAGCTGGCCGGGGTGGTGGTTGAACGACTCGGTGTGCATCGAGCGGATCAGCGCGATGTCGTCGGCGCAGGTGCTCAGGTGGGGGAGGTAGTCGGACAGCTCCATGCCGCACTCGCCGCGCGGGGCGAACGTACGCGGACTCCCCATGATCCGCGCCGTTTCCTTCTGGAGGAAGGCGAACCGGACGTTCTTGGTGAACGACTCGGGGAGCGCCTGGCCGTGCAGCTCGCGGAGCTTGGGCTTGGGGTCGAACAGGTCCATCTGGCTGGGGGCGCCCTCCAGATAGATGCAGATGCAGCGCTTCGCCTTGGGGGCGAAGTGCGGGGCCTTCGGCGCCAGCGGACCGACCGACGTCGCCTCGCCCGCGAGCAGGCCCTCCTCGCTTAGGAGCGACGCCAGCGCGAGCATGCCGATGCCGCTGGCCGCCGAGGTCAGGAAATCGCGACGCGACTGGTGGATGCGATTCGAGGTCGATTCCAAAGGTTCGCCCTCCCGAGGTTGCCGGCGCCGAGGGGCCTATTCCCTCGTCACGAATTCGTCCAGGTTCAGGATCGTCCGCCCCAGGGCCACCCAGGCGGCGGCCTCGGAGACGTCCACACCGGCCGACAGATGGGGGCCGACCAGCTTCGCGGCGGCCTCGGGCTGACTCCGGCACTGGCGCTCCAGGTCGCCCCACAAGCGGCCGAGGAGGGTCAGTTCCTCGTCAGAGGGCTCGCGGGCCAGGCAGACGTCGAACGCGAAGCGGATCCGGCCCTCGACGCCTTCGGAGCCCGACTCCTCGACGACCCGGCGGCCGAGGGCCTGCGCACATTCGAAGAAGACCGGGTCGTTGAGCAGGGTCAGCGACTGGAGCGGCGTGTTCGATCGCTCGCGACGGACGGCGCAGACGTTGGAGTCGGGCGCATCGAAGGTCATCAGCATGGGGTACGGGCTGGTCCGCTGGAACCAGGTATACAGCCCCCGTCGGTAGCGGTCGGCGCCCTTGCTCTCGACCCACTTGGCGCTGCTGGCGTAGGTGAGCTCGGAGATGCCCGAAGGCTGCGGCGGGCGGACGCTCGGCCCGCCGATCGTCGGGTTCAGGAGCCCGCCGGCGGCGAGCGTCACGTCGCGGAGGACCTCCGCTTCCAGCCGGAGCCGGTTCTGCCGGGCGAGCCAGAGGTTGCCGGCGTCACGGTCGGCCAGGTCGGGGCGGGCGTTCGACGATTGGCGGTAGGTGCTCGACGTCACGATCATCCGGATCATCGCCTTCTGGCTCCACCCGCGGGCGATGAACTCGGTGGCGAGCCAGTCGAGCAGCTCGGGATGCGACGGGAGCTCGCCGCGCGTCCCGAAGTCGTCAAGGCTCGCGACCAGGCCTCGGCCGAAGAGGTTGCGCCAGACCCGGTTGACCGTCACCCGGGCGGTCAGCGGATTGGCGGGATTGGTCAGCCATCGGCTGAGGTCGAGGCGGTTCGGCGACGCCCCAGAGGGCTCGAGCGGGTGGAGGGCTTCGAGGGTCCCCGACCGCACCTCCTCCCCCTTGCGGAGGAAGTCCCCCCGGAGGTGGATGTGCGTCGCCCGGGGCCTCGGCCTCTCGACGAGCGTCTGGACCTTCGAACCGGAATATTCCGGTTTCTTCACCGCGCGCTCGGCCAGGGTCCGTGCGAGCGAGCCGGAGTACGGATCGGACGCTCGGTGCGAGGCCGCCACGGCCTGCACCAGCGGTTCGCGCTCGGCCTTGTACCTCGTCAACGCCTTTTGGTAGACCTCCATCTCGCGAGGGAGGGGGGCCAGGAGGTCCTGCTCCTCCGCGGAGTTGAAGAAGGCGAAGAGCTGATAGTACTCCTTGTGGAGGATGGGGTCGTACTTGTGCGTGTGGCACTGGGCGCAGCCGACCGTCAGGCCGAGCCAGACCGTCGCCGTGGTGTTGACTCGATCGACGACCGCCGCGACCCGAAACTCTTCCTTGTCGATGCCCCCCTCCTTGTTCGTGAGGGTGTTGCGGTGGAAGCCGGTCGCCGTCTTTTCCTCCATCCCGGCTCCGGGAAGCAGGTCGCCGGCCAGTTGCTCGGTCGTGAACCGGTCGAAGGGTAAATCTCGGTTGAGCGCTTCGATCACCCAGTTGCGGTAGCGCCAGGCGTGGGGGCGGGGCGAATCCTTCTCGTAGCCATCACTGTCGGCATACCGGGCCAGGTCGAGCCAGTGCCTCCCCCAGCGCTCGCCGTAATGCGGCGACGCGAGCAGGCGGTCGACCAGCCGCTCGTACGCGTCGGGGTGGCTGTCCTGGAGGAACGCGCGGACCTCTGTGGGCGACGGCGGCAACCCCAGCAGGTCCAGGCTCAACCTTCGGATCACGGTGGCGCGGTCGGCCTCGGGAGACGGCTCGACCCCATTCGCCTCCAGCCCGGCCAGGACGAAGGCATCGATCGGATTGCGTACCCAGGCCTGGCCTCGAACGGCGGGCAAGTTCGGCCGGCTCGGCGCCCGGAACGCCCAGTGGTCGCCCCCCGGCTTTGCCGCCGAGGCCGGAGCAAGGGTCGCCCCGTCGGGCCACGAGGCCCCCTGATCGATCCAGCCCCGCAACACGCCGACTTCGCCCGGGGTCAGGCGATCCCCCTTCGGAGGCATGACGGTGTCGGGATCGAGGCCGGCCACATACTCGATGAGCAGGCTCTCCCCGCTCATTCCCGGTTCGAACGCCGGCCCGGAGTCGCCTCCCGCGAAGGCCCGCGTCTTCTCATCCAGGCGCAGGCCGCCCTGCCTCTTCGACGGCCCGTGGCACGAGAGGCAATTCTTCGCCAGGATCGGCTGCACGTCGCGGACGAAGTCTACCCTCGTCGAGGAGGCCGGGGGAGACGTGCCGGTCTCCTCGACGCCAGGCGCGGACGAGGTCAGGACGCTCGCCACGCATAGGGCGAACGCCACGACGACGGTGCATCTCGGTCGGACCACGCACGGACTCATGATGAACAGGCCTCCGAACCGGCGGGGGGGCCAAAGCGGGCGGGGAGGGCGGAATCGCGGCGGCGAGTGGGGGGCATCCGACCTTCACCACTCCATTTAACCCCATGACCTCCAACTCCACAAGAACGAACGACTCATGTTCGCTCGTTGGTCGAGTGCCTCGGTGGCTGGCAGGGATACGCGGCTTACCGGACAATAGGCTAATGATGCCCGTCCTTCCAGGGGTGGGAGAAGTGCCCTGTGGCTCCCCGGAGGGATTGGCGCGATGGAGATAGCCTCGGACGATATCCCGATGCCCCAGCCCACCGCGGCCACGGAGGTCGCCCGGTTGGTCGACGATGCCCGCGCGCTCTGGGAGCGGAATGCGTTGAGCAACTCGAAGGTCCCGCTCCGCCGTGCTCTGGAGCTGGCCGAGATGTCGCTCGGGGCCGACGACCCGCTCGTCGCCGTGGTCCTGAGCCACCTCGGCTGGCTCGCCTCCGCGTGCAAGAGGCACGACGAGGCCGAGGCCGACTACCGCCGCGCCCTGGCGATCCGCGAGGCCCGGCTCGGACCGAGCCACCCCGATACGCTTCGCGCCATCGAAGACTTGGCCGCCGCCCTCTTCAAGGCCGACGCATGCGACGAGGAGGCCGATGCCCTGGCCCTCCGCGCCATCGACGCCCACGAGGACGCCGGCCGCGACGATGCCGAATTCGCCGGGCTGATCGCCGCCGTGGGGTGGCGTCGCTACTGGATCGGCCGTTACGTCGAGGCCGAGCCCATGCTCCTTCGCGCCCTGGCCATGCGAGAGCGGCTGCTCGGGTATGGCGACCCCGCGACCGCCGACACCGCGAAGAAACTGGCCGTCATGTACGACCACCGTGGGTTCGACGTGGACCCCGAGCCCTATTACCGCAAGGCGCTGGACGGGTTCGAGGCGGCCCTCGGCGCCGACCACCCAGACGCCTTCGAGGCTCGCTACCGCCTCGCCGACTACCTTGATCGCCAGGGCCGCGATTACGAGGCCGCTCCACTGTTCGACGACCTGGTCGCCCGCATCCTTTCACCCGATCCCACGGTCTCGGCGGACCGGGCGCACTGGATGCTCGGGCCCTGTTGCGACCACCTCCGCGCCGCCGGCCGCGACGACGAGGCCGAGGCGATCGAGGTGTGGGCCGTCTCGGCCGACCCGTCCCTGGAGTTGTGCCGGGCGGACGCGGAGCAGGCCGAGAGGGCCTATGGGCCCGAATCGCCGGAGCTGGCCGACGCCTTGAGGCACCTGGCCAACGCCTACGCCGAGGCCGGACGTCTCGACGAGGCCGACGAGGCCGCCCGCCGCACCCATGCGATCCTCCTGGCCAGGCTCGGGCCCGACGATCCGGCTTCCTCCGAGGCGGCCGCCGGGATTGCGAAGGTCCGCGAATATGCGGAGTGGCACGCCGCGCACCGGCCCGCCCCCCGTCGCCTCGGCCGGGACCGGCCCAAGCTGTTCGACGGCGAGCCCTGGCGGGATGAGCGGCGGCCGGACCTGATCCGCACCTACCTCGCGTCCGCCGCCGAGGAACGGGACGAGGACGATCCGACCGGGGCCGTCGGCGCGATCGTCGGCATGAGCTTCATGGCCGATCTCGACGAGCAATGGGACGTGATACGCGAGCTGATCGCCGAGTCCCCCGACGACGACCGGGTCCTGCAAGTCATCGCGGCCGGGCCGCTGGAAGATTTCCTCGGCCGCTTCAATGAGGCGATTGACCGGGTCGAGGACGAGGCGGGGCGAAACCCGAGGTTCCGGCGAGTGCTCAGCGGGGTCTGGAAGCACAGGATGTCGGACCCCGTCTGGGGGCGGGTGCGTGCCATCCAGGCGACCGTACCCGACCCGCTGCCCGAGATGCGTCCCTTCGCCGCGGACTCTCCCACGTGCGAAAAGTGAAGACGACCGATGAGCTTGCCTTCGTTCTATAATACCCCGTTCCTGGCCGTTGGAGCGTCTCGGGGCTCGGCCCGATGCCGTTTCGACGATCGAAATTCCGCGAGCTGGGACCCGAAGGATGATCGATCAGGCGCCCGGGGAGATGTCATGAGATCACGCACCTTCGCGACCGACGCCGATGGTCCTCCTTCGCCTTCGACCTCTCGGGGATTCTCGACGAATCCGGGTCATCCTCGACGCAGGGCGGGGGTGGTCCTCCTCTCCACAAGCGTGGTGCTCATCTCCCTGATCTCCGGGTGCGGGGATGAGAACGCGTACGTCGCGCCCCCGCCGCCCGACGTGACGGTCAGCTCGCCCGAGCGTCGGCCGGTGACGAGCTACCTCGAGTACACGGGGACGACTCAGGCGGTCGAATCGGTCGACATCCGGGCGAGGGTCAAGGGATTCCTCAAGGCGCGGCAATTCAAGGAGGGCTCCGACGTCAAGAAAGGCCAGCTCCTCCTGACCATCGATGAGGAGCCGTTCCGTGTGCAGCTTGAGCTGGCCAAGGCGAACCTGGCCGAGGCGGAGGCGGCCTTGAAGGGGGCTGAGCAATCCAAGGCGCGTGAGGTCTCTGAGGCGCAACTGGCGCTGAACCAATCGCTCCTGGTGCTATCCCGGATCGAGGAGACACGGGCCCGCAACCTCGTGCAGCGACAGGCAGGCTCGCGGGAGGAGTTCGACCGGGCCGAGGCGAATCGCAAGAAGAGCGAGGCCCAGATCGAGTCCGACCGCGCCAGCGTGGAGCAGACGAAGGCCGACTACGAGACGAACATCCTCGCCGCCCAGGCGAAGGTGGACTCGGCCAAATCCGCGGTCCGAAGCGCCGATATCGACCTGAGTTATTGCAGGATGTCCTCGCCCATCGACGGGCGGATCAGCCGTGCCCTTGTCGACGTGGGGAACCTCGTCGGCGACGCACAGAACACGGTGCTGGCCACGATCGTCAAGACGAACCCCATCTACGCCTACATGAGCGTCAGCGAGGCCGACCTCTTGCGGTTCCGGAAGATGGTCCGGGAGGGGAGACGGGCGGATTATCGCTCCGAGACGATGCCCCTGGAACTCGGGCTGGCCAACGAGCAGGGGTTCCCCCACATGGGCCAGGTCGACTACACGGATCCGGGGATCGACCCGGGTACCGGCACCATCCAAGCCCGAGGGGTCTTCCCCAACCCGGACGGGACCATCGTCCCGGGGTTGTTCGTCCGGCTCCGCGTGCCGTTCGAGACGAAAGGGGACGCCCTGCTCGTCCCCGAGCGTGCCCTGGGGGCCGACCAGGCGGGGCGATACCTGCTCGTCGTGGGCAAGGACAACGTCGTCGAACGACGGGCGGTCGAGGTCGGGACCGGGGTCGGCGGCCTGCGAGTGGTCGAGGGGAAGATCGGCCCGAGCGACCTCGTCGTGGTGGAAGGGCTCCAGCGGGCCCGGCCCGGCCTGAAGGTGAACCCTAAGCCGGTCGCGGCCGACGTCCCCAATTCCGGCCCCACGCCCGCCGCCGCCGTGGCCGCCGAGACCCCGCCCGAGGGTGCGATCGCCACCGCGACGGCCGCCACCCCCTGATCGCCTCGACCCGGAATCCTCGACGAGAGATCGCATGTTCTCCCGCTTCTTCATCGAACGGCCGATCTTCGCCAACGTCATCGCGATCGTGACCGTGCTCGTCGGCGCCGTGACGCTCTACGTCCTGCCGATCGAGCAATATCCCAACGTCACGCCGCCGACCGTGCAGGTCGTGACGAACTATCCGGGCGCCAACGCCCAGGTCCTCTCCGACACCGTGGCTTCTCCCATCGAGCAGGAGGTCAACGGCGTCGAGGACATGCTCTACATGTCGTCGACCTGCTCCAGCGACGGGACGTACACGCTGACGGTGACCTTCGAGGTCGGGACCGACCTCGACCAGGCTCAAATCCTCGTCCAGAACCGACTCACCTCCGCGCTGCCGAGGCTCCCGCAGGAGGTGCAGAGGCAGGGGGTCACGGCCAAGAAGCAGTCGACCAGCATCATCCTGGTTGTCGCGCTGAGCTCGCCTGATGGCCGGTACGACAGCCTCTTCATGAGCAATTTCGCCACGCTGCAGGTCCGCGACGTGCTCAGCCGGATCTACGGCGTCGGCGACATCGTCATCTTCGGCAGCAGCAACTACGGGATGCGCGTCTGGATCGACCCGGAAAAGCTCCGGGCCCGCAACCTGACCACCGAGGACGTGCTCGCCGCCATCCGCGAGCAGAATGTCCAGGTCGCCGCCGGGCAGGTCGGGCAGTCCCCGACGCCCAAGGGCCAGAACTTCCAGTACACCGTCACCACCCTGGGGAGGCTCAGCGACCCCGAGCAGTTCGGCAAGATTATCGTCAAGACGGCCGAGGAAGGCCGGCAGGGTGCGCGGCTGACGCTCGTCGAGGACGTCGCCCGCGTGGAGCTGGGCGCCCAGGTGTATGACCAGTGGTGCGAGGTCTCGGGCAAGCCCGCCGCGGGCCTCGCCGTCTTCCAGCTCCCGGGGGCCAACGCGCTCGAGGTGGGCCGCAGGGCCCGCGCGGCGATGGCAGACCTGAAGAAGACCTTCCCGCAAGGGCTGGAATACTCCGTCCCGTTCGACACCACGATCTTCGTCCAGGAGTCGATCGCGGAGGTCTACTGGACCCTCTTCGAGGCGGGGGTGCTCGTCCTGATCGTGATCCTGCTCTTCCTCCAGGATTGGCGGGCGCTCTTGATCCCGGCGACGACCGTGCCGGTGACGATCATCGGCGCCTTCGCGGCGATGGGGGCCCTC
>JAABUS010004787.1_pt1 | contig 18907 bp, 11 predicted proteins | sample 5560161 | NCBI WGS metagenome assembly JAABUS01 (sample SAMN10711885, study PRJNA513376) | rock metagenome | isolation source: Antarctica rocks | place: Antarctica: Victoria Land, Trio Nunatak nord | collected 2016-01-04 | reverse complement strand
CTTCGAGTCTTTTGAAGCAGTTCAAGTAGAAAGCTCTTTTCATTCATATTGTATGTATTTTTAGAAAGAATCTTATATTCTTCGATTTTTTGCTTTACCTACCCTTATATTAGTATGAAACTAAACGGAATGAAGGCACTTACTAGGTCAAAATAAAGCTGATATTGATATGCATTATCAGCTTTCTTTCGCTCTAGATCAGCTTCTTGTAGAAACTTTGACTGTAGTATATCTGAATGACGTCGAACAAACTCATAAGACCAGTTTTTGCCTGACTGTTTTTCAGATATATTATACGCAAAAACACGAATCATGACATTGAGAGAAGGTATATCACGTTCGATAAGCTTGTTGATATAGCGAATAAGCTCTTTTTCTTGTTGGTTTGAAAGAATTGACGTCGTTTGCTTGCTTTTCTTGACGAAGGCGATTATATCTCTATGTCGTCGCGACAGCGTGCTTCGATTGATATTGAATTTCTTTGCAGTTGCAGTGTAGTTAAATGACTTTTGCAAAGCTAGATCTGCAAGCGCTGTCTCAATTGAAGTCATATTGAATTTGTAATTGATTTTTGAAGAAAGATGAAAGTAGTAAAGTGAGATGTGCACGAGATCGAAACGTGCATCGAGTCAAGAATACTTCTAGTCAAATGAGTCTGTTTCAAGAATAGTCTTTCTATTCTGATCAAAATGACGAAGAATAGAGACTTCAGTCATTCATTTCTTCATATGATCAAAGATCGTTTGACAAGCTTGATTTCATTCAAATGTCATCTCTTTTTGAATTAGTTGAATCAGAGAATGAACAATCTTCGAAAAGTTCTTTATAAAACGTCGATAGAAATTGCAGAAGTTGACGAAGAACTGCATCTGAGTGAGGTTTGTAGAAGTAGATCATTCAACTACTGCTTGTACTTTTCTGAGATTCATCTTTAGTTCTTCAATGAATAGCAATAGTCTCAGAAAGAAGATCTTCTGAACATGAAACTTGCATTTGTTTATATTCATCTGAAGGTCGATCTTTTGTAGTCTATGTAAAACTAGTCGTACGTGTTTCTTATGTTTTTTCAGTGTTTTGCTGTAGATGATAATGTTATCTAGATAGATCTGACAAAACTGATGAAGATAGTTAAATAGCACGTCGTTCATATAGTGTTGATAGAAAGTCGAGTCGTTGATTAATTCAAAAGACATCACGTGATATTTGTAGAAATCAAAAGAGGTAATAAAGATAGTCAAATCTTCGCTTCTCGAATGCATGCGTAGTTTGTTGAAGATGACTATTATATTCAATCGAGTCAGGTACTTGCTATCTTGAATACGAGCGAGAGTTTCGTCTATTAAGAGTAGAAAGTAGCGATTTCGTTTGATCAAAGCATTGAGCTTTCTATAATCGACGCAGAAACGCAGACTATCGTCTTTCTTTTCGATGAATAGTATGAACGAAGCGTATGAGATCGAGCTAGAAGATATAAAGCTCTTATTCAGATGTTTGATCAGATAATTCTTCATCTTTTGAAGCTTATAATCAGACATATGATAGAGATGACTTCGAGAAAATGTTTTCTCGTCGATCAACTCAACTTTATAATCGTAGAAGCGATGAGAGAATAGTTGATCAGTCATCGCTCGATTAAACACGTCTAGATAGTCATGATATTTCAAAGAAAGCTTAGCTTTGACTTCTTTCAAGATCTCTTCATGTGAAAGCTCTTGTAGATTTACATCTTTGAGTTTATTTCTAGCTGTTTTTAAAAGTCGATCAATTTTCGTGATGATGATCGCGAAAGTAGTCACATTCAACCGTTTGACTAGTGATCTATATGCTGCAGTCTCTATCATTGCTATGTTCATTGAATCGAAAGACGAAGCAAAGTTGACTGTGTTAAAGATCAGCATAGAGCGAGTCATATGAGTGTAATGTAACGAGTATATAAATGCTAAGGAAGAAAAGTATTTAGAAGGAAAGAGTCGACTATCTATATGACTCAGAAGAACATAAGCTAACTCTGAATAGAATTGACCTCGAAACAATTTTATAGCCTAGCGACGAGCGATCGACGATAGTCATCAACATAGTCATCAACATAGCTATCAACATAGATGCGTAGCTAGAATCGTAACATTACTTCCTTTCTTCAATGATTCATGTTTGCATGAATGTATTTTCTTAGCCTTGTGTAGAATCAAAATGTCTATTGTAGCAGACTCACTATGCGAGGTAGAATGATGTCATTGTAGCAGACTCACTAGTTGCACATGAACGTTTGATCAGATTCACTGATGAGTAGAGCGATGAGAGCGAGTAGATCATCGCATTAAGAATGTCATTGTAGCAGACTCACTAGTTGCACGCGAACGAGTCGACAGATCGATTCACTGATAGGTAGAGTGATGTGAGTAAATGAATCATTGCATTGACGAAAGATGTCATTGTAGCAGACTCACTAGTTGCACATGAACGTTTGATCAGATTCACTGATGAGTAGAACAATGTGAGTAGGTAGATCATCGCGTTGACGAAAGACGTCTTTATAGCAGACTTACTATTTGCACATGATCAAATTGACAAATCGATTCACTGATAGATAGAGCGATGAAGATGAGTAGATTATTGCTTTGACAATGTCATTGAAGCAGACTCACTGATCGACTTGCTCATTGAAGAGATCGACTTTGAGCTCGTCATTGTAGCAGACTCACTAGTTGCACGTGAACGTATGATCAGGTTCACTGATGAGTAGAACGATAAGAGCGAGTAGATCATCGCATTGAGAATAGATGTCATTGAAGCAGACTCACTGAGAATTTGCTTATCGAAATAGAGACTTCACGCAGTTCTAGACTGATCTCTTTGATTGCTCTTTGAGATAGAGACTTCACGCAGTCATAGACTGATCTTGTTTGATTGTTCAACAAATTCGAAGAATCTCTTGCGAATCTGAATGAACGGTTAATTCGCTGATCTTTGATCTAGTCGAATGATTTCGATCGTTTATTTAACCTCGCTGATCAGCGCATGAGAAAAGAAGAAAGTGAGTGTTGCTGATGATTGCAAGCCGACTAGATCAAATGTCGATAGTGAGTTGAAGAGTCGACAGAAGCACTCAAGAATCGATGCAGATTATTTCACTTCGCCTGTAACGAAGAAGTATTTATATAATGTTAGAAATCAGCATAGAGCGAGTCATATGAGTGTAATGTAACGAGTATATAAATGCTAAGAAAGAAAAGTATCTAGAAGAAAAGAATCGACTATCTATATGACTCAGAAGAACATAAGCTAACTCTGAATAGAGTTGATCTTGAAACAACTCTATAGTCTAGCGACGAGCGATCGACGATAGTCATCAACTAGTCATCAACATAGCTATTAACATAGATGCGTAGCTAGAATCATAACAGACTAAACTAGATGATTTCACGATTCTACTGAATGAAGATGACTTCTCGCTGAGTCGAATGACAACAGAAGAGATAAATCTCTTTAGTATTTGAATAGAGATTGAACTCTTCTGTTCTATCGCGATTTTCTTGCTTGAAAGAACAGTTGAATGAGCTTTGATAGAAGCTTTGATATGAGTTTCAAAACTAGAAAATTGAAGATGATCGTTTCTCATATCAATAGTCACTTTGATCTTGTTCATTCATGTTTTTTCGAGAATCATCTGATGTTGATCTAATCAAGTGATTAGCATAAAAGCGAAACGTTTCATATAATCTTGAACAGTTAGATTCAAATAAATTGCATGAATAATGAGCTTTTTGTCATAATGATCATCGAATTTTCTTATTGATTTGAGCTTGATTAAAGATAAAGATTCAATTTGCAAATAATCACAAACATTCTGCGCGATTAATTCATCAATAAACGAATAGTCAGCTGCTTCAATGTCAATCAATGACTTTAATGAGTAACTAATTTCATTGCTAGATAGTACACATTCAGTAGTCAAAGATTTCGAAGCAAAGAGATCATTTGAGCTGCTTGTTGTTGAAGAAATTAACATATCTTTCATCACGTCTTTGATGAAAGTCACTAGTTTTTTGCCTCATTCTTCGATTTCTCTGTAAATAATTTCTTCTCTTCTTTTGACATGATGATCTCATTGAGGCGAGAAATGAATGCACGAGATGTCAAAGTACTAGTCTTCAGCTGAGAGCAGTTCTTTGAAAGATGATTTGATACTTTGCAATTAAAGCAGATGATTGACATTCTGAATCATTCAGATTCGAGAGTGAAAAAAGTAGCGAGTTGAACATAGCTAGTAATCAAGACTGATGCTGATGTCGACGAAGAAACGAAACGTTTTTTCGAAGCTGCTATTGATTTGACTGTTCATTGCTCGTCACGTAGCTGATAATTGACTTGTTGTTTGTTATTCACATTTTGAAGAAAGATCTTGAGCTTATCAAGCGAGCTAAACTTTATGAGACAAACTGACAACGCATTCTGAAGACGATTATTGATTTTATTCTGAATGTCGTTCATCAGAGTGATATTGTTGTAGTTCAGAAAGCTGAATATTCTAGTGAATTCTGAATAGAAGAAGCTGAAGAACTTGTTGAGCTGCTTCAGAGCAACATATTCGCAGCGACACTTTTGAATCAAATTCTGATCTTCGTAAATTTCTTTCAGATGTTTCAGTAGCTCTGATAGTGATTGATAGAGTGAGAAAGCATCAACATGATGCTTTGCATAGATTTGCTGATCAGCATCGTCTTTTAGCCTGAAAATCACATAGACAATACGAATCTTTTCAGTAGAATAATGATTCACGTTGACATCAAGCTTGTCAGCTATTTTGATATTTCATGTCTTTCAGATAGAATCATCTGTTTCGATGAAAATGAGTGAATTCGAAAGCTTGATGAACTTGTGATGATTGTTTTCATTATCAAATAGAGTGAATGACTTTTGTGAGCTTCGAAAACGTTGATCGACTTCAGAAATCGATGAAATCTCTTTCTGATTGACTCGATGCTCGACTAACTGAGTCTCTTGACGAGACATAGATTGATCAGCTTGATGTTGTTTCGCTCTGAAGTTCAATCGCTCGTCTTGTAGCTGATGAATCTTTTTCTCTAACTCATCATTCTTATCAAAAGCAACTTCTAGTTGTTTTGCTCTCTTTTTGTGATCTTCTTATACAAGAAGTCAGTGTTCATTGAGTTGTAGAGTCAAGTTACGCTGACTTCGAAACTCGTTCAGCATATTGATGACTTCGTTGAGTTGATTGCTGACTCAATGAAACAGTTGTTCTTTGATGTTTATGTTTCATGCAATGACAGCTTTCTCAGCTTCGACTGAAGCATTGATGAGTAGAAGTGAAACTCTTCTATTGACAATGCTTCTGAGCAGACAATTTGTTCAAGACTCAACTGACTTGACGTCACATGTCATGATGAGAGAAGATAGAAGTTGTTGAGATAAGAGTAGATGAGAGATTGATGTTTTGAATTGATGTTTTTTGATGAGTGAAAATTCAAAGAATTTCTTGTAAATTTCAGATAATAATTGAGTGCTTTATTCAAAGAATTTCTTGCGAATAGACTGATGAAAATGAGCGTAGAATCGAAGAATTTCTTGCAATCTAAAATGATGATGCAAATTTGAAAAATTTCTTGCAAATTTTCCTTACTGAATAGATTGTTTCGTATTGTCTATTCATCAATAGCAGAGTAGTAGATGATGAGCATTTATTTAATGTTAGAGATCAGCATAGAGCGAGTCAATATGAGTGTCATTTAACTAGAAGATAAATGCTAAGAAAGAAAGATAGCTACAGAAAAGAAGCTGACTACATATGTGTGTTTCTCAGTCGACGCTAGACTCAATAGAAACTAGTCAAGATGATGAAGCGAGAATAAATCTGACAAGACTAGAAGACTGAGTCTGACAAGACTAGAATCGTGACACTTTTTATAAAAATTCAATGAATTATGTTGACATCAAGTTAAAGTAACTTTGACTACGTTTTCGTTGATTTTGAAGTGAATATAAATCAGTATAACTCTATCAGTATTGAAATAATCGACGTTGATTTCTAACTTGTCACGAATCTTTTCTTGTCAATTATCTCAGAAAGATTTTGTTTCATCAGTAAATAGAGATGAATTTGAAAGCTTTTGAGATTGCTTGAATGAATTGAACATGATGAAAAAAGTAGAAGTATCTTCTTTAGTCAATTGCAATTAATGTTGTAGTTTCATCATCTGATCTTGAAGCTTTTTAAGATTTAGATTCAATCATTCTTTTGCTCAATCAATTTCTTCAAAATCAGTCTTTCATATCTGTTCGCTGAGTATTTTATCAAATAACTCACAAGCTTTTACATCTAGATCTTGTTAAGTTCGAAGATTGTTTATAGACTGATCGCGTCAAGTCGAGTACTTAAGTTCAAGTCGAGTACTTGACTCGTCAAGACTCAATTCGAATCAGAATTCTTGACTTGAGTATTTAAGTTGAGTTGAGATGTTCGATTTGAGTATTCAAGTTGAGTCAGAGAATTGAAATCGAGTATTAACTCGAAATTTTCGACTCGACTCATCAAGACATGAAGATAGATAGATAAATGTTTTATTATGACTTTCTATTATGACTTTCTATCAAATAGCCTTCATGTTTTTCTATCATGACTCTTCTTCATGACTTCTCTTTATGACTTTCTATCAAACAGTCTTCATAGTTTCTCATCATGACTCTCTATCATAGTTTTCTATCAAAGTTTTCTACCAAATGATCTCTATGTTCTTCTTCATGTTTCTCTTCATGTTTCTCTTCATGTTTTTCTTCATGTTTCTCTTTATGACTTTCTATCAAAAAGGTAATGCAAAAATATAATGCAAAGGCGAAAAATTGGAAAAAATTCTATATTTAGCTCTCTTGATGTCATTTTCGATTTCTTGACGAGTCAAGTCGAGAACTCAAATCAAGTATTGACTTAAGATCAATATCAGATCGAGTCAGAATGTTGAAATCGAGTATTCGAGTTGAGTCAGAAGATTGATACTGAGTACTTGAGTCGAGTCAGAAGATTGATATCAAAACTCGACTTGATGATCAGTCTAATTGTTTAAATCTTCTAGAAAAACTTCTGAGTCTTGTTTAACTCAGTATTGTAGCTGCTTTACATTTTTGATATCTCAGAAGATAGAGACTTTCAGAGATTCATCAAGTGTCTAAAAATGAGACAAGAATTGATGATGTTTTTGTACAAAGTCAGTTCTAAGAAATTTTGATAGACGAGAAAATAACTTGAAGTAGATGACTGAATCGAGACTTTGATTATTCTTGAAGAAATTGAGTTGAATATTTACAGATGATTGAATCATGATGAAGATTTTGATGATCAAGTAAATGATGATGCTTGACAGTAAATAGTGAGATCATTTGTTAAAATGTTTAGTTTTCAAAGAAGAGTGTTGCTGATTTGAGAGAGTTTTTTGTAATTCTCAAGCAATCAACAAAGATTCTTTATCATTAATTCTATTAATTTATTAATCTTCAATGTGAAAGACAATAAATTAATATATTCAAAACTGTTACATTTGTCAGCGATCAAAAACTTTTCAAAATAAATTCAATGAATTACTACATTCTCTACTCATACTTGAACAGTGATGAAAGAACATAGTTATGAATTTCATCATTGACTTATCTTCTTCAAAAGACAAAAACATCATACTAACAATGATATGTAAATTGACAAAGAAACAATATTATATTTCTTGCTTCATTGATGATGAGAGAATCACAGCAGAAAAAACAGCTGAGCTAATGCTTCAGTGAATATATTGAATACACAATTTACTCAATTTCATTGTTTTGAATCAAGACTCTCAATTTATCTTCATTCTATGAAAGTCACTTTGCAAAAGACTAAACATTAATCTTTGACTCTTTACAGTTTATCATTCTCAGATCAACAATCAAAGTGAACAAGTCAATCAGAATGTTGAAAGATATCTTTGATTCTTCTGTTCATACATGCAGAATGACTGAGCTAAACTACTACTTATGATTAAGTTCATTGATAATAATGCTTTGTTCTTAATCATCTTCTCAATCTCTTTCTTTCTAAACAAAAACTTTCATTCTTGTATAAGCTTTGAACTCAATGTCATTGAATATGAAAGTTCTCATGAACGCTTGCAAACAGCTAAAGTCGAGAATATATCTGAACATATGAACAAAACACTGAAGTTTGCTCGCAAGTCACTAGTCAAAACATGAAAACAAATGATGAAACAAGTCAATAAACATAGAAAAGAAGTTGATTATAAGATTGAATCAAAGATGTTTCTGAATGAAAGAAACATCATTACAGCGAGATTTTTCAAGAAGTTAAATGATAAAATGCTTGATTTTTTCATCAATTTAAATCTCGTTGACTTTTCATATAAACTGAAATTATCAGAGTCTATGCATATTCATGATGTATTTCATTCTGATCTGCTTCGCTCTGTCGCTGACGACTTCTTGCCTGATCAAAAGAATGAATTCTCAGATTCAATAGTGATAAATGATGAAGATGAGTGAAAAATCAATGATATATTGAATTTTCATTGATATTGAAGATGACTTCAGTATAAAGTCAAATGAAATGACTATGACAATGATCTTAATTGATACAACGCTGATGACAATAAATTTATAAACTGTCATGATGAATTGACACATAGAAATTAGATCAGAAACTGAGTTGAAGATCAGATCTGAGTTAGCTCTGAAACTCTATGACTCTGTCAAGACATCATTTAGACTACGTCATATCTTCGACTTAATATATCATGAGTTATGTTGTGCTCGACTTGACAATGCTTGACAAACTTTCTATAGTCAATCGATTTTCTCGAGTTCTTCGTAAGCTTCTTAATAATTAGCTCTATCAAAAATATACTCATTCTGTGTCTGCTTAAAATATCAAATTGTCATATCATTCTTATAGATCTTGTCTATTCATCTAGTAGATTTAATCATCACAGTTCTAATTATTTTAAACTCTTCTTAGAAGTGATGATTTGATATTCAAGCATGACAACAGCAACGCGATTGCAACAGAGTTGCAATGATGACATCTCAATCTCACAAGACACTATATCAGAAAATGAACGTTGCATAATAAAATCAGAAAGTGAAGAAGTAGAAGATGAACTCTCTCTTGATATTAATAAACAGCTGACTTGCGTAATGCTTCAACGCAATGAACTGCGAAAGAAACAGAAGCTAGCAGCTATTTGATCAGAGATTGAAACTCTGCAAGTCATTGAAACAACAAAGAAAAATCATTCAGCTTTCATTTGAGCTTTCACTCAAGCTCTCATGAAGAACTCAAATGATCTACGCATTGTCTCAATAATGTCGACGACGATGAAATGAACTCATCATGAGATCATCTTGCAGAAGTGAAGACTTTCAATGTTCTTGAAGAAGTATCATGACAAAATCATAAGAAAGCATAAAGAGTGAATTCGTGACGTTGAAATCTCATTTTGAAATACTTCTTGACATTTTGAAAGTGATGAGAAAAAGATTTTGTACTGCATGATCTATCTCAAGAGTGAATCAAAGAAGCTTTGATTCAATCATGAAGAGACTATGTCTGCAGCTCAGCAGACGTGATTCAATTTTATCGACTTTCTTTTTAATCTAATTGAAAACTCGATGAATTGAAGCATAGACGTGACTCAGCAGTATGCGAACGCATCGCAACGTTTAGATCAGACAATATGAACGTTTGCAGCTCATCTGAGCACTCTGAAACATCAACTTTCGTTGTATAGTGATGAGCATAAGTGAACTCATTTATTCATCAAGTTGAGATCTGAGCTGCGTATGATCATTACTAATATACAGTCGATTTCTATCACATAAGATGCATTAATCGATCTTGTTACTTGATTGAAAACAAATCTGTGAAAAGAACACGTCTTGTCATCGAAACAATCTCAAGATGAAAACTTGCATGATCAAGATAGAATCAATAAAAAGACTCATTCAAAGTGAAAGAAATTTCATTGATCAACTAAACTCAACTCTTCATTGAAGACAAGCTTGCACACTTCGTCACATTATAGCAAGAATTTGTTCAATATAACGTGCTATACATGCAATCAAAAGAATCATTACTCTATTGATTGTAAAGACGAGAAAATCAAGAACAAGTCAAAAGAATCTGATGCAAATCGAGTATTCATTGATTTGATGTTACATATGAGTTGTTTCAAGATTTCAAAAAAAGACAAGTTCTTGATGAATGCTTCAAATAATTGAGGGAAAAACAAGAAGTTTTCTTCGTAAAGATTCTTATATACAAAGAACATGTCATTCAGAAAGATCAGAAGACAGAAACGAAGATTCACATGAATATTGATGTTGAGATGAATGTGATTAGTCAACGTTTCATCATTGAGCAGAGTATGTCATTGCTGAACGTCAATCTCTCAAGATCTATCTGAATGAATGATCAGAATGTCTATTATTATGACGTCTATAAGATGTGTTATCGACTGAGAGACAGCTGAAACATAGAGAAAAAAGATATAAGTATCTTTTATGCTATTGACAAGAAAGAATCTCTTCTAGTCTTGAATATGTCAAGTATGCAATTCAAGCATATTTTAATAAACATGATTGCAAGAACATGATGTTTCAACATGAATGAGCACGTCTTTGAGTTGTTCTTCGCACAAGCATTTGCAAAAGTTTTACAAGATGAATCTACTGTGTATGCTCTTGTCATGATCAACGTTGTTGAAGAGTCAATCGTTGAACATCAAGTGAAAGCAATGAATAACGCGATGAATCGTATCACAAACGCGTTCAAAGCGCAAACTCTACTCGTCGAATTGAAAGAGTACAAAGATGTATTTTCAACAAAGAATGCAGATAAACTGTCTTTGCATGAAGATCACGATCATGCAATCGAAATCACTGCAGAGTCATCGTATGAATCGTTGTATAATCTGTTGAACACAGAGTTAGCGATTCTGAAACAGTATTTAGATGATGTCTTAGCGAAAGAATGAATTAAGCACTTCATCAGCTCGACTGACGCGTCTATTCTATTCATTTTCAAAAAGAATGATAGTCTTCATTTATGCATGAACTATCAAGATCTGAATAAGATCACTGTCAAAAATCATCATTCACTGTCTCTAATCAGTGAAACTCTAGACAGACTCAATAAAATCAAGCAGTTCACTAAGTTAAATCTGAAGAACATTTATCATTGTTTCAGAATTCAACGTGAAAATGAGTGAAAGACGACGTTTTGTACTCATTATGATCACTTCAAATATATGATCATGCTGTTTAATTTAATCAATGCATCTGTCATCTTTCAAACTTATATTAATAAGATCTTGACAGAGCTTTTAAACAACTTTTGTGTTGTTTATCTGAATGACATTCTAATCTTCTTCATAGAGAAGACTGATCATGTAAATCACGTGAAGCAAATTCTGAAGAGATTAAGAAAGTTCAAGCTATATGCTAGCTTGAAGAAATGTGAATTCTTCATTACTAAAGTGAACTTTCTAGAATTTGTCATATTCACAGAGAGTGTTTTGATAAACTCAAGTAGAGTAAACATCATCAAAACGTGACTCAGATCGAAAATGTATTGAAAAATACAAGTTTTTCTGAGATTCATCAATTTCTATCGACGTTTTATACATCATTACTTTCAGATAGCAGAGTCTTTAACAGAACTGCTGAGAAATAGTGTAAAAGATGTAAAAATGAGCTCATTCATATGATTGAACGAAGCGAAACAAGCTTTTAATCAGCTTCGCGACGTCTTTATGAGAGTGTCTATACTAAGACACTTTGACTCAGAGCGACATATACACATCGAGATCGATGCATTCAATTATGCAGTTGCAAGTATTTTGTCTCAGTCAGATGATGAAGATCAGTGACATTTGATTGCATTCTGATTCAGAATGATAATAGACGTTGAAAGAAATTATGAGACACATGATCAGAAGCTTCTAGTCATAGTATTGATGTTTAAACACTGACGACACTATGTAAAAGACAGTTATCATACTGTCAAAGTTCTGACTGATCATAATAATCTGAAGAGTTTTATGAACATTCAAGAGCTAAACGAAAGACAAGTCAGATGAATCATGAGATTGTTGATCTGCAACTTTGAAATAGCACATAGATCAGAAAAGACAAACTCAATCAATGCATCATCGAGATGATCTGATTATAAGAGTGAGAACATCTCTGCAAATCATTTGCTGCTCACTCTGCAGCAAAAGCTGACTAGAATAGAAAGCTTAAATAACTTTATATTCGTAGCGATCAGAGAACTATACTGTATACAAGTGATTAACGATGTCGAGAAAACGTTTGTTCACAGTATAAGTATGAACAGATATTCAGCAGAACATGTCGAGAGCAGACTGCAAGATGAAACTCATTGATGAATACAAGTGATTAACAATGTCGAGAAGATGTTCATTCACAATGTCAGTGAAAACACAAGTACGTGTTCAGCAATGCATGTCAGAAGTATGCTGCTGAGAATCATGATTCTAGCAATGCAAGAAATGCATCTAGATGAAGTACATTTCTCAAGAGATAAAATCTCTCAATTCAAATCAACAACTTTGAAAAGCACAGATGTTGAAACGTCGACTCATAGAGATTGCAACGTAGCTGAGAAACAGCTTAATTCTGTTGCTGAAACTGTTGATTGCAAACAACTCATTTCACATACAATTGTCAGAGTATTGACAATTCATGAAACAACATACAACTTCAGTAGTAAATTTATAGTCAAGCTCATCAAGATCTTACAGCAAGAAGATGAATTTGCTGTGAGATTAAGAGCAGACGAAACGATGAGTATACAAAAGAGTGACATCAAAGCTTGAACATTGAATAGTCAAGAAATGATAGAGTACAACGAATCATTGTATGTTTCAGAAGATCTTTCTGTCAGAGAAGAGCTGTTGAAACGTCATCATGATGACTCATTAGCAAGACATTTTGATGCTGACAAGATCAGCGAGCTATTAGATTGCAAATATTACTGAAAAAGTATGATCAAGAATGTCAAAGAGTATATAAATACTTGTGACATTTATCAAAGAGTAAAGATGAAACATCATCTATCATATGACGAGTTGAGATCATTATCTCAACTCACAGATTCATGAAAAGAAATCACTACGAATTTCATAACAGATCTGTCGTCTAGTAAATGAAAAAAAGTCGTGTATGACTCAATTCTTGTGATAGTTGATCACTACATGAAGATGACACATTATCTGTTTACAAAGAAGACTTTGACTGTTGTAAAGTTAGCAAAGTTGTTCTTTGAGAAGATTGCTTTAAGATATGAAATATCAAATGATATAGTTATTGATAAAAATAGTTTATTTATCAATGTGTTCTGATCAGAGATCTGCTATCATGTCAAGATGAAATGATGACTAAGCATCACTTTTCATTTGCAAACAGACAATCAGACAGAACAACAGAATCAAACGCTGAAACATTATCTACGAGTATATTGTTCAGAAAAGCAAGACAACTGAGCTACGCTTCTACTTGTAGTCGAGTTCATGTATTATCAGACAAAGCACTCTTCATTGAGCTGTAGTCTCTTTAAAGTCATGTATGATTACAAGTCAATCTTTGACATACACATTAAGAACAATGCTATGAAAGAAGAAGTGTCAGCAGCAAAAGAACGCGTTGAAATGCTGCAAGATGTGCAAAACACGTTGATGAAATAATGATAAAACACGATTGATGCTCAGACAAAGTACTATAATTGAAAACATAAGTCTAAGTTCTTTAATGTTAATGATTTAATCATGCTATCAGCAAAAAATCTGAAGCAGAAGAAGTTAAGCAAGAAGCTATCAAATAAAATGATAAAGTTCTTTTATATACAGAAATTTATAGACAAGCAGACGTATCGTCTTGATCTTTCAATCATTTATAAAGTTTATTCTGTCTTTCATGTATTTCTCTTAGAGTTGTATAATCATAGACTAAATGATGACTCTATACTCGATTATCTTGTACTCAAGCTTATTGATGATGAGCAAGAATGAAAAATAGAAAAGATTTTATAAAAGTGAAAAAGAAAGAGAATCTTATATTATAAGATACAATGAAAAGAATATTTCATTGAATATAATCAATGAATATTGAGCGAAGATATGAAAGATGTCTTGAAACTTATAGAAGCTTTTGAAATGAGGCTGAAACATGAGCAAAAAGCATAATCACTTACTTTCAAGCATAAACTCATTATTAGAAAAAAAGAATCACTGTATTATGATAGTTTCGCTCTTTAATGAAATGATCACATATGCAAATCAACAGACAGAAGAAAAAGATACAAAGACGCTCAAATGCACTTGACAAGAAAGCGTAATTATCACGACATAACAAACATCATGCAATCATCACTTCATCAAACATCTTTCACATGAAGCAAGATTGCAGACTTCTTCTTCTCTTTCATTGTCAGATTTACATTGAGATGCAAAGATAAAGAATTGAAAGATGACAGATTATGCTAAAAATATATCAGAACAATTAGAAATGCTGACAAAATGATATATAATTGAAATTGAACATATTGCAAAGCGCTTTACATTCAGAATTTCTCTGACAATATCATTGACAATCATCATCTCTTTGAGAATGAGCTTTTGAATCTTTAGAAACTTGAGTTTGTGAATCTCTTTGAGACAATTCTTCACACACGTCGCTATCATTAATTTCTTGTAAAGAATTTTCTGATGAGCAGTGAATGTCATCAGAGTGATGATCTCTTCTTCATCTTTAATCGCACTATCATGAATTTTCTGCAAACGAAAGAATTCATTGATAGTTGAAATGCAGATGTCGAAAATCTAGACATTGAATCATGAGTGTTTAGCAGATGTATCATATAAGTATACTCACTGCAACACAGAAATTCTCATTACTCACACAGTAAGCACACTTCTTGTACATTGTCTTTCTTTGAAAGATGATGTCACACAGCGATGCTTTATTCTTGATGTGTAGAACTCAAGCACACTTTATACAAATTACTCTATTTAGAACTTCAAAATCAGCAACACTTCTTTTGCTTATTTCAATCATTGACAGCTGAAAAGCATCAGTAACGACATCAAGAAGTTAAATAAGTGAATCTCATTATCATTCTTTGATTTTGCAAAGTCTGTAAGTTTGACAAAATCATCAACGAAGCATTAATGATTATTTCTTTCTTCATCGTCTTTCGAATTTTCTCTTTGATAACGAAGATGTACTTGAAAGTTTGAATAGTAGAAGTGATGAGTTCTTGATCAGAATTTGATGACATTTGCATCATCATGAGTGATTCAGCATCAGCAGCATGATGATCATCACATTTGATCAATGTCTTTTGAGCAGACTTATGATACTGTTAGTTGCAATAATAGTCGTGAAACTTCAAGTGTGACATCACTTACTTTCACAATGATCTTGACTTGAGCATCAGTCAACTTCATCATCTTATGACTTTCTTTAAGCGTCGCTGCGCATTCACGACTCATGATCTAAATCTCTTACTCTTATGATACAAATATACTCAAAGTTTGTCAAAAGTAATCATACAATGATAAAGATATGATCATGATTGAAAAAAGATGAAGTTGAAGAAAATGAAAAGTTGAGAAGAACTGAAAGAATGATAAACAAACAACAATTATTATTCACTCTGATCTACATTCTATCATCTCAATTACATCATCTACTTGAAAGATAAACAATGTCTATGCATTATCTACACATCATCATTGCTGTCATCTACATCAACTACATGTCAGAATCATGTTTAGATAATACAATCAATGAAGATCAGAATTGATAGTGCTTGATCTTTAAAAATAGCTATAACTGAATATTAAGAATACAGAAGAAGATTGATACAAAAGCTTCTATTTATGTAATGTTCAGAGACTGCGCTAGACTTGAAAGAAATGTGTTTGTAACATGAAAAGAAGATGATGTAAATGAGCAAGATGTTGAGAAAGAGTGTTGAGTCATATCTGAATCAAATCTGAGTCAGATCTAGGTCAGATCTCGACTAAATCATTGACTAGTTCTAATCAGTCTTGATACGCTCGTAACATTACTTCTTTCTTCGAAAATTTATGTTCATATGAATGTAGTTTCTTTGCTCGCTTTTGTTGATAGTTATTTCGATATTTAGCGCGATTTGCTTGAATATAACTTATGAAATTCGTTCAAAACTTTCTCTGAGTCATCAAATTTCTCTTTATCGACATAGTATCATTCGTCGTTTCTATCTAGATCTTTTCATTTGACTTTGTACTATATTCGATCTCAATAACGTCTGAAGTTCAATATATCATTTATCTCTCAATGTTCATCATCTTCAATAGTGATTGATCTGAGTGATTTTGAATGTTGTTCTGATAGAGAGTCTTCTAAATACAATTATAGTAGCTTCGAGCTGAATATTGAATGCAGATGCTTCATGCTGACTGATAGACGAAGATGATAAAAGATACTTATTTTAGCAGTGATTTGATAGAGATCTAGCTGTTTGTCTTTCAAATCTTTGCAGAGTCTCATTGTCTTGACGTTTTTGAAAGATAGTCAAACTCAGTTATCTACTTCATATGTGACGTTTCGTTTATGTTTATTGATCTGAACTTCAATGATCAGCTTCGTCTTTTTCAATTGTTGATGATCAAAGCTCAGTAACTCTTTCATTTGAATGACAATATCATCTGCTTTTCTAGCTTCAAGTCGTTCACAAGTTGTTTCGTAGTCAGTCGTATCTGAATTGAAACTCATTCGAGAGTGAAATTCTTTATTGAAGTAGAAGAGAGTCATTGAAGTGATCGAGAAGATATTGAAATTGTCGCTAAATTTCATCATAGATATTCATTTGACTCAGTCGTTCTGCATGTAATTGCAGTAGATTCTAAGTTCGCATTCGACGTTCTGATTGACTCGTTTCGATTGATCATCAATCTCAGAATGATAGACTGTGAATAAACTAGCTGTGATTCTCAGTCGCTTGCAAAGACTTTTTCACATAGTCGATATGAATTGAGAGTCTCTGTTTGAAACAATAGAACTGAGTAGATCATGCAGTCGATAGACGTTTCATAGCATGATTCAAACCGTTTCTTCGACTGAGATGTCATCATCTTCTCAATGACAGAAAACATAGTGACGTTCTTTAATGAAATGACATATGATTGTGCAAATGATGTTATAGTCTTCTGACAGAAGTAGTTCAGTGATGAAGTTCATAACTATATCTTTTCAGCGTTTCTGTGAAATCGAAAGAGAATGATGAAGTTCATTGATGCTATTTCTAGAAGCTTTGCTTCGCTGACAAGCATGACAGTTTCAAATGTATCATCAAATAGTAGCTTGATGATTTGATCAATAGTAGAAACGCTGAACTAGATTGATGATTCATTTATTATTAAAGTGAGAGATTGAAGATTGATCATGCACTTCTTGTAGTAATTTCATGTGCATGTTCTCAGAGATTCACAGTAGATCTTTTCTAAATAGAACGTCGTCAATGATTTTGCAGTTCTTCAGTTTAGTGATATGAAATTTGAGTTTGTTCTCGTTCATAGCTTGTTTATATTCACTGCAGAACTCATCTGTTTGATTGATCATACATACTCATTGATAGAGATTTGCTTTCGATTCAACAGATAGAACATTGACTCTATCGAGAGTCAGAATAGTCTGAAAACGATCTTCAAGACGCTGAGCTGATTCAGAGACGTTCGCTAGAAGCATTCTGATTAGAGCATCGACTTTAGTGTTTGTTTTGCCTGATCTAAAGATGATCTGAAAGTTGAACTTCAATAGAATGTTCAGATAGTTGACTTGTCGTTGACTCAACTGTTTGTTTTTCATGAAGATCTTCAAAGTCTGATGATCGATGAACATCTGAATGAGTAGTTCAATGCATTTCAGCTCAAGTCGTCAGTGTTTGAAACATCGAATAATGACTAGCAGTTTCTTATCATAGATGTGATAATTGATTTCAGCGAGAATCATGCTTTTGCTGTAGAAAGTCATCGAATGAAGAACTCTCTCATCATTGTACTGAAATAGTATTTCATCTTTTACATAGTTCGAAGTATCGATCTTCAGAATAGCTTGTCGTTTGAGATCGAAGTGACAAAGTACTGAGACTGAGCTGACTTGTTTCTTTAGATTGTCAAAAGCTTGAACACAGATCTCATTTCAAACAAAAGATGTATTCTTTCTAGTCAGCTGAGTGAATGATTTGACTAGCTTCGAGAAGTTCTTAATGAAACGACGATAGAAGTTAACAAATCTCACGAAGCTCTGAATTTCTTTTAGATTGATCAAAGTGATTCAGCTGACTATGACTGTCATCTTGCTGAGATTCATACGAAGATCTAGTTGAGATACGATGACTTCTAGAAAGATAGTCTCTTCTACATTGAATTCGCACTTTCGAATATTCATCTGCAGTTCAGCTTCGCGTAGTCATCTCAATACTAGTTTGACGTGATTTCTATGTTTCTTTCTCGTTTTGCTATAGATGAGAATGTCATCTAGATAGACTTGGCAAAAGTCGTTCAGAAAGTTTCATAGAATGTCATTCATATATTGCTGAAAGAAGATTGATTCGTTAGTCAGTTTAAATGATAGCATCTTATATTTATATGCTTCTAAAGCAGTGATAAAAGTGATGTAATTCTCGTTATCGAAATGCATTTGAAGTTTGTTGAATGCTGATATGATGTTCAATCTAGTCAGATGCTTGCAACTCACTATTTTATCAATGATCTCATCTATCAACGATAGAGAATATCTATTTCTTTTGAAAATGACATTTAGCTTTCAATAGTTCACGCAGAAT
>JAABUS010004786.1_pt1 | contig 18909 bp, 17 predicted proteins | sample 5560161 | NCBI WGS metagenome assembly JAABUS01 (sample SAMN10711885, study PRJNA513376) | rock metagenome | isolation source: Antarctica rocks | place: Antarctica: Victoria Land, Trio Nunatak nord | collected 2016-01-04 | reverse complement strand
CGCGGGGGCCGACATGTTCGTGGCCGGCTCAGCGGTGTTCGGCGCCGACGACCCCGACGCCATGGTCGACACCCTGCGCAAGCTGGCAGCGGAAGCCGCGGCGCCGGGCTGAGGCGACAGCTCCGCGACCGGCGGCCCAGGTCACGGTGGCCAGAGTCACGGTGGGCAAGGTCACGATGTCTTGAGCCAGCGACTCTGGCAGGATGGCTCGCGACGAGTGACAACACTCGCGTGCTCCGGGGTCGGTGTAATTCCGAACCGGCGGTTATAGTCCGCGACCCGTCCGCAGCCAGCGGTCGGTTGAGCCGGTGAAATCCCGGCACCGACGGTGAAAGTCCGGATGGGAGGATGCACGCCGACGTCGTAGTCGCCGCCTGACAGGCGGGCTGGCTGGCCGGTGGTGTGGGTGAGAGCCCAAGCCGCCGCCGCACCCGCAGAGGCGGCTTCTTGCGTACGTCGGCAAGGCCCCGTAGTCCGCGAGCCGGACGAGAGGCCTCGCGCTATGGCCAGCCAGGACGAGACGGCGGCGATGCGTCGCGCCATCGTCTTGTCACGCACGTCCGGAGTGCCGCTGGGCCCGAACCCTCGTGTCGGCGCCGTCCTCCTTGGGGATGATGGGGTCACCATCGCCGAGGGATACCACCGCGGCGCGGGCAGCCCCCACGCCGAGGTCGACGCGCTGGCCCGCGCAGGGCACACGGCTCGCGTCGCCACAGCGGTCGTGACGCTCGAGCCTTGCAACCACACAGGTCGCACCGGCCCCTGCGCCCAGGCGCTGATCGAGGGCGGGGTCCGCCGCGTCGTCTATGCCCAGGCCGACGACACTCCGCGCGCCTACGGCGGAGCCGCCAGCATGCGTGCGGCCGGCATCGACGTCGAAGGCGGGGTCCTCGCGGACGACGCGGCCGAGACCAACCGCGCGTGGAGCTTCGCTGTCACCCAGAGGCGGCCGTTCGTGACCTGGAAGTTCGCCGCGACCCTGGACGGTCGGTCCTCGGCTGCCGACGGCACGTCGAAGTGGATCACCGGGCCCGAGGCGAGGGCCGACGTCCACGAGCGCAGACGCCAGTGCGACGCGGTCCTGGTCGGCACAGGGACGGTCTTGACCGACAACCCGCGGCTGACCGTACGCGACGCCGACGGCGTTCCCGCACCCGCTCACCGCCAGCCCCTCCGCGCCGTGATGGGACTGCGCCCGGCACCTGCACAGGCGAACGTCCTCGACGGCACCGGCCCCTCGACCTTCCTCAGGACCCGCGACCCGAGCGAGGCACTTGCCACCTTGTACAACCGTGACTGCCAGCACGTCTGGCTCGAGGGCGGCCACACCCTGGCGGCGGCGTTCCTCGTCGCCGGGCTGGTCGACGAGGTGGTCGCCTACCTTGCGCCTGCCCTGCTGGGCGCGGGTTCCGCCGCCGTGGCCGACCTCGGGATCACCACCATCGTCGACGCGCTCCGCTTCGAGCTGGACGAGGTCGCCCGGCTCGGCGGCGACCTCCGCCTCGTCATGAAAGGGATCCGCTGATGTTCACCGGGATCATCGAGGAACTAGGCGAGGTCGTCGCCGTCGAGCCACAAGGAGACGCGGTCCGGCTCACCGTGCGAGGCCCCGCCGTCGTGAGCGACGCGGGCCACGGCGACTCGATCGCGGTCAACGGCTGCTGCCTGACGATGGTGGAGCGGGGCGACGAGTCGTTCACCGTGGACGTCATGCAGGAGAGCCTCGACAAGACCTCCTTAGGAGCGCTCGTGCCAGGCAGCCGCGTCAACCTCGAGCGCGCTGTCACGGCAGCGACACGGCTGGGGGGCCACATCGTGCAGGGCCACGTCGACGGCACCGGCACGATCGTCAACCGGCAGCCGAGTGAGCACTGGGTCGTCGTGACGATCGCCCTACCGCCGGAGCTCGCTCGTTATGTGGCTCTGAAGGGCTCGATCACCGTCGACGGGGTCTCGCTCACGGTCAGCGGCCTCGAGGACGGCGCCGACCCGACGTTGCGCGTCAGCCTGATCCCCACCACGCTCGCCGTCACCACGCTCGGCCGCAAGCAACCTGGCGACCTGGTCAACCTCGAGGTCGACGTCATCGCCAAGTACGTCGAGCGGTTGCTCGGCGTGTCAGACGGCAAAGCCGTCCACTCGCGTCCCCAACCCAGCAGCGACCCGAAGGAGCACGCGTGAGCATCTTCCAGACCTTCTATGACGCCCACCTCACCATCAGTGGGCACGAGATCACCTGGCGCGAGATCATCGGCAACGCGTTCGGGTTCGCCTCCGCGATCGGCGGCCTGCGCCGAAGGGTGTGGGCATGGCCGGTCGGCATCGTCGGCAACGTGCTGCTCTTCACGGTGTTCATCGGCACCGCCACCGCGGACAACGGACAGACGATTCCGCTGCTCGGCCAAGCCGGGCGGCAGATCTTTTTCATCGCGGTCAGCATCTACGGCTGGCAGCGGTGGCGGCAGACCCGCTCCAGCAGGGGCCCTGGTGACAAGGCGGCTGTTGTGCCGCGATGGGCGACCGGTCGCGAGCGGATGAGCTATCTGGCCGCTGCTGTCGTGGGTGTGCTGGTGCTGTTCTTGGTGTTCCGGGCAATCGGGACAGTCTGGCCGGCCCCGACGTGGTACTTCTTCGCCGACGCGTGGATCTTCGTCGGATCGGTCCTTGCGACGTACGCCATGGCCCGCGGCTGGGTCGACTTCTGGCTGTGTTGGATAGCGGTCGACGTGGTGGGGGTTCCGGAGCTGATCTACTTCAAGCTCTATCCATCGGCGCTGCTGTACGGCGTCTACGGCATCTTGGTGATTTACGGCTTCGTGGCGTGGCGCCGGATCGCCCGGGAGGAGCCGCTGGCCGACCCAGCGGTGGAGATGGTCGGGCTGTGACCACCGTCCGGCTCGACTCTATCGAGCGGGCCATCGACGACATCCGCGCAGGGCGGCCGGTCGTCGTCGGCGACGACGAGGACCGCGAGAACGAGGGCGACATCGTCTTCGCGGCCAGCAAAGCCACGCCCGACCTGGTGGCGTTCACGATCCGCTACTCCAGCGGAGTCGTGTGCGTACCGATGGAAGGGCGCGAGCTCGACCGGCTGTCGATCCCGCTCATGACGGGAGACAACCGCGAGCGGTACCGCACGGCGTACACGATCTCGGTCGACGCCCGTGACGGCGTGACCACAGGAATCTCGGCGGCGGATCGCGCCCACACGATCGGAGTCCTGGTCGACTCGGGCAGCGAGCCGTCCGACCTGGTCCAGCCGGGTCACGTCTTTCCGCTCCGCTACCGCGACGGCGGCGTGCTGGTCCGGGCCGGCCACACGGAGGCATCGGTCGACCTCGCGCGGCTGGCCGGGCTCACACCGGCGGGTGTCATCGCCGAGGCGGTCAACGACGACGGCACGATGAAGCGTGGCGAACAGCTTCGCCAGTTCGCCGACGAGCACGGGCTGGCGCTGGTGTCCATCGCCGACCTCATCCGCTACCGGCGCCGCCACGAGCGGCAGGTGCAACGGGTCGCGCAGACCAGGCTGCCGACCGAGCACGGGACGTTCACGGCGGTCGGCTACCGCCACCTGGTCGACGACTCCGAGCAGATCGCGCTCGTCAGCGGAGACCTCGGTGACGGCGAGGACGTGCTGGTGCGGCTGCACTCCGAGTGCCTCACCGGCGACCTGCTGGGCTCGCGGCGCTGCGACTGCGGGGCCCAGCTGCATGCCGCCCTGGCGGCCGTCGACGCGGAGCGCCGCGGAGTCGTCGTCTACCTCCGTGGCCACGAAGGGCGCGGCATCGGCCTGCTGCACAAGTTGCAGGCTTACACCCTGCAAGACGGCGGCAGCGACACCGTGGATGCGAACCTCGAGCTTGGCCTGCCGGCAGACGCCCGTGACTATGGGACGGGTGCGCAGATTCTTCACGACCTTGGCGTGAGATCGGTCCGGCTGCTCACCAACAACCCCGCCAAGCGCAGCGCGCTGGAGGCAGCTGGCATCTCGGTGTTGGAGCGGGTCGGGCTTGCGGTGACCGTGAACGACGACAACCGTCGTTACCTGCTCACCAAGCGCGACCGGATGGGCCACCAGATCGAGGATCTCGATGAAGGGCTTCTCGCCCAGCCGTGGCGCACCGGGTCGGCGTCAGCGTCATGAGCCGCGCCGGTCAGCCTGGCCCGGCGGCCATCGACGCCGGTGGCCTGCGGGTGGCGGTGGTAGCCGCCGAGTGGCATCGCATGGTGATGGACGGACTGCTGGCCGGAGCTCGGCGCGCCCTTGGGGCCGCGGGGGTCGAGGCGATCGAGGTGGTCCGGGTGCCTGGTAGTTTCGAGCTCCCCGTCGTGGCGCAGGCGTTGACCCGACAGCGTTTCGATGCCGTGGTGGCGCTGGGCGTCGTCGTCCGCGGTGAAACGCCGCACTTCGACTACGTATGTCGGGCTGTCACCGACGGACTCACCAAAGTGGCGCTCGACAGCGGCGTTCCCGTCGGCTTTGGTGTGCTCACGTGCGACAACGAGGCCCAGGCGCTCGACCGGGCCGGCCTCGAGGGGTCACACGAGAACAAGGGCTACGAGGCCGCCCAGGCCGCCCTCACCACCGCGCTGCTCCTGCGCGTCCTCGGGAACTCCTGACGCCAGTCCTGGCTCTCGTTGCCCGGACGAGCCGCCCGCCAACGCGGCGTAAGCGCCGAGTCTCGCGCCGCTGGGGCGACGCCAGGCTCGGATCCTTGTGCGTCGGCGCGCCGATAGGCTGGCCGACGATGAAAACCTTCGACGAGCTCTTCGCCGAGCTCAGTGCCAAGGCCGCCGCTGGGACGACGGGCTCCGCCACGGTCGCCGCGCTGGACGCGGGTGTACACGCGATCGGCAAGAAGCTGGTCGAGGAGGCCGCCGAGGCGTGGATGGCGGCTGAGCACGAGTCGAAGGAGCGCGCCGCCCAAGAGCTGAGCCAGCTGCTCTACCACGCCCAGGTGATGATGCTGGCCTGCGGCCTGACCCTCGACGACGTCTACTCACACCTGTGACGAGGTCCCCTGCGATGCTTCGAGTCGCCGTACCCAACAAAGGGTCCCTCGCCGGGCCGGCCGTGGAGATCCTGCGCGAGGCCGGCTATCGCCAGCGCCGCGACGAGCGTGACCTGGTGATCACCGACACCTCCAACGAGGTCGAGTTCTTCTACCTGCGGCCCCGCGACATCGCTGTGTACGTCGGTGAGGGCACGCTCGACGTAGGCCTCACCGGGCGCGACCTGGTGCTCGACTCCCGCGCTCCGGTGACCGAACGCCTGACTCTCGGATTCGGCGAGTCGGTGTTCCGGCTCGCTGCTCCGGTGGGCCGGTTCTCCTCCCCTGAGGAGCTCGACGGGAAACGGGTCGCCACGTCGTACTCCGCCATCGTGGAGGACTACTTCAAGGCCAACGCGATCAGCGCCTCGGTGACCCGCCTCGACGGCGCGGTGGAGACGGCCGTGCGGCTAGGGGTGGCAGACGCCATCGCCGACGTCGTCTCGACCGGTAACACGTTGCGGCAGGCTGGTCTGGAGACGTTCGGCGAGCCCCTGCTGACCTCCGAGGCGGTCCTGGTCACCCGCGACTCCGCCGCTGACCCAGCAGGGTTCGCGGTGTTCAGGCGACGTCTCCAGGGCGTCCTGGTGGCTCGGGCCTACGTGCTGATGGACTACGACATCCGCGTCGAGCAGGTTGAGGCCGCCTGCCTGCTCACCCCTGGGATCGAGTCGCCGACGGTGTCGCCGCTGCACCGTGAGGGGTGGGCGGCGGTGCGCGCGATGGTGCCGCACGACGACTCGCACCGGGTGATGGACGAGCTCTACGACCTAGGTGCGCGGGGCATCTTGGTCACCAACGTCCACGCCTGCCGGCTCTGACCCGATGCCGGACCCCGTAGCGCTACCCCGGCTCTACCGACCGAGAGGTGCCCGGATCGCCGCTGGGGTCGGAGCGGCGGCGCTGATGGCCGCAACCGTCGGGCTTTGGCTGAAGCTGTCGGCAGAGGTGCGGGCCGACTTCAGCCTCTCGCAGCGTCTCACGTTGCTCGGCTTCCTCGCAGTCGTCTTCGCGGGCCTGTACGGCGTGTACCGCACCTCCGCGCGCGCCGACGGTGCCGGTCTCACCGTCGTCAACGGCTACCGGGTGCACCGATACGACTGGGCTGAGATCGTGCGCGTCTCGTTGGGCCCGCATCGTCCGTGGGCGCTGCTCGACCTGGCCGACGGATCGACGGCGTCAGTGATGGCCATCCAGACAGCTGACAAGACCTTGGCGTCGACGTGGGTGCGAGAGCTGGCTGCCATCCTCGCCCGTGGGACCCGCCGCGACCTCTGAGGCGGTGGCGAGGCCGTGGATCGCAGCCACGAAGCACTCCATGGGGGGAGTGACCAGCCCGGCTCCGACCTGACCGGTGCCGGCCACCTTGCCCGCCATGCCGGTGTTGATCTGCGGCAGCTGACCGCTCCGCAGCACTGAGGTGACATCGATACCGGTCGGCGTACCCCGAAACTCCATGACCGGGATGGCCCAGGCAGGGTTCTCGGCGACGCACAGGTCGTACATCCGAGCGGTGGTCTCCAGAGCGTCCGGAACGGTGCCGCCGACGAATCTGACGATGGCCGGGGCTGTTGCCATCGCGAAGCCGCCGATGCCGGCCGTCTCGGTGATCGCCGAGTCGCCGATGTCGGGGTTGGCGTCGTCCGGCCCGAAGTTTCCGAGGTACAGCCCCTCTCCGAGCTGCGCCGGACCGACGTACCACCGCTCGCCGGTGCCGGAGACCTGGATGCCGAAGTCGGTCCCGTTGCGGGCCATCGTGGTGACGACCGTTGAGCCGGGGATGCCGCTTGCGGCGCGCGTGATGAGCTTGCAGGCGGGCATCCCGACGTTGAGGAAGAAGTGGTCGTTGCCCGAGATGAAGCGCACCACCTCGGCGAGGTCCGCCCGGTCGAGGTCTGCGGCGATCAGGTCGGGCAGCCACTCCCTGAGGAGCATCAGCGTCCCGGCCCGGTTGCGGTTGTGGCCCTCGTCGCCCATCTGGATCATCTGGGCGATGATCGCCACCACGTCGATCGGCCCGCGCGCTCTGGTTGCGCTCTGCAGCGCCGGGCCTAGTACGTCGGCCATCCACCGGAGTCGGTCGACCACCTCAGCCGAGTAGGCGCCGTAGCGCAGCACCTTGCCGAGGCCCTCGTTGAGGGAGCACCAGGAGTACCTGTCGTGCACGTCGTCGTACAGCTCGAGCATCCACATCGACGGTGAGACGACCCCAGCCATCGGACCCACCGCACCGCGCGAGTGGCACGGCTCCCAGCTCACTGAGCCGCCCGCCAGCAGCTGCTCCGCGGCCTCGGGGTCGTCGGCGAGGCCCTCCAGGATCGTCGCGCCGATAAGCGCTCCGCGCAGGGGACCCGAGGCGCGTTCCCACTCGATCGGCGGCCCGGCGTGCAGGAACTGTCCGCGCTGCAGGTCGAGCACTTCCGAGGCGGGGCGTACGTCGGTCAGCTGGGCCGTCGCCGAGAGCATCCGGGCGACCGCCTCCTGGTTGGCGGTCACCCGACGAGGGTCGAGCAGCACCGTGGCGAGGGCGTCCTCGGTGCCGCTGACCGGCGGCCTCCAGTCGACCTCGACTGTCGAGACGCCCTGCCGATCGAGCGCTTCGGCGAACATCGCCGCTCCGGCGGTGACAACCACCGAAGCGCTGATCGGCGCAGTCACGCCGAACTCCCGCCGAGGAGAGCCACGGCCTCTCTGGCCGCTGCCGCGTTCGAGGCATGCACGACTGCTCCCGACTCGGCCAACCGAGTGGCCGCCTGCTCCAGTCCCTGAGGGTCGTCCCGGGTGCCGATCAGCGAGATCACGACAGGCTTGTCGCTGGCCGAGATCACGGCCGCGAGATCGGATGCGGGGTCGGCGTGTGCCCCGTACCCCAGCACCACGTCGAGCAAGACGACCGCGCACTGCGGGTCGTCCAGCTCACGAACCAGGCGCTCGAGCCGCAGCGTCGGGTCGATCATCGGGTGCGGGCGACCGACGGTGAGCCGGTCGTCACCGAAGTCGATGAACGTGTGACCGCGCGAGGTCAGGTCATCGTCGAGGCGGAGGTGACCGGTCAGGGGGATGTTGGAAGATAGCAATCCCAGCGAGTCAGCCGCGATCAGCATCGCCTCGTCGCACAGCGTCCCACCGGTGAACAACCCTCGTAGGTAGCCGCTGACAGCCGTGGCGCCGGAACGGGCAGTGGCCTCGACGGTCTCGACGGTCTCGACCGTCTCGACCACCGTCTCGACCACGGGCTCGACCACGGGCTCGACAACCGAACGGGCCGATCCCCAGCGGCGCGGATCCTCCCAGGTCGACCCCACGGCCTCGACCACCTGGGCGGCAGTGGCGGTGAGGTCGGGCCGACCCGCTGCCAGGAAACCGAGGATCACCGGTTTGCCCAGCGACTCGGCATGACGAGACACCAGGTCAGCCACCTCCGACGCCGGGGGTTTCGACACCACGACGATGGTGGTCACGGTGTCGTCAGCGGCAAGGCGGTCAAGCGCCGCCAGCGTCGATCGCCCTCTCACCTGGCTCGACAGGTCACGGCCGCCGACGCCGAGACAGTGGCTGACGCCCACATCGGCGCCGTCGAGCAGGGCGAGCAGCTGTTGGGCGCCGGTTCCCGAGGCAGCGACGATGCCGACGGGGCCTGGCCGGACCACATTGGCGAACCCCAGCCCGACGCCGTCCACGACGGCGGTGCCGCAGTCCGGACCCATCACCAGCCGCCCCAACGTCGCCGCCATGTCTTTCAGCGCGATCTCGTGAGACAGGGGCACGTTGTCGCTGAACACCATCACGTCGAGCCCGGAGCCCAGCGCATCGGCGGCGTCCAGAGCGGCGACCCGGCCGGGTGTGCTGATCAGTGCAAGGGTCGCCTCGGCGCGGCGGGCCGCCGAGCCGACGGTGGGCGGCGGCGGAAGCCCCTGACCGCCCAGGCCACCACCCCTGGCCGGTTGGCGGCTCATTGCCGCGTCGAGCGCGTCGAGCGCGGCCTTGGCGGCAGCCTCGTCGGCCACGTCCAGGGCCACAACCAGATCGTTCGGTGTCGAGTCGGCCGGGCGGTCGAAGCCCATGTCGTCGAGCATCGACAAGTTGAGCTCGGTGGCCATGGCCACCAGGGCAGTGGTGACATCCGTCCGGGCGTTGAGCTCCTGGCTGAGCTGCATAAGCGTGACGGAGTCGTGATAGGTGCCCTTGCGCACCTCGACGACCTGGCTCACCAGCGCACTCTCATGCCGCCTCGTCGAAGGCGGTCCCGCCCGAGGGGACCTCGCCTACGACGGCGGTAACCCCTTCGAGCAGGCCCCGTCCCGATGAGGAGCCCACTCGCCGCAGTGCCTCGGCCGCTGGCGCGAGGCCCGTCCCGGCGGCGAGAGCAGCGAGGTAGTCGGCCACCGCGTCGATGCACCAACCGCGAGCCGCGAGCCGCAGCAGGGCGGCTGAGGTGGCGCTGGTGTGGCGCTCCAGCGGCGCGCGGAGTACGGCGGCTGACCAGCTGTCGGCTCGGGCGTCGCCTGCCGCGTGCAACGCCACCAGCATGCCGCAGAGCACGTCGTCGGCGTACGGCGTGAGGCCGGCCCCGCCGCCCAGCTGGTCCCGCCAGCCGAGCAGGAGGTCATCGAGCTGGCGACTCCGGAGGTGATTCCCCAACGTAGGCAGGTAAGGCCGGGCAGGCCTCCACCAGCGCGCGACCGAGAAGCTGTGGCCGCTCCACCGAACCCTGCCGTTGCCGACGGTCAACGTCGGCTCTGGGGGCAGCGAAGGCAGCACCAGCGCGTGCGGGAGGCGGACGGCGGCTGAGGTGACGGCACAGGCGCGGACCACTCCCGCATCATCGGCCAGCTGACACGCAGACGCACAGCGGTGCACCACTCGCAGTACCTGGGGCGGCCCGTCGAGGAGCGGTGCGCACAGCGAGCTCGCCACCATCGGCGCCGGTCGGTGAACAGCTGACACATGGGGACGGTAGCGCACCGATTAGCGTCGCTGCACCAGCGCTCTCGCTGCGGGTCTTTCAGATTCGCTGCGTCTGACTTTTGTCGGCCGGCAACGGCGGTTGGCAAGGTTCGTTGACACGACACCGGATCGTTCGGCAGAGTTCTCGCGGCGCGTCGGAGAGCAGACCCACTAGCGTTCCGGCATCGTGGTGTCTCGGTGACGCCCGTCACACATCTTGGACCAGGGAGTCGGCATGGCAGTTGGGTGGACAGTCGTACACGACGGCAAGACGCCGCCGCCCGGAGAAGCCGTCGCACCTGACGAGCGACTGTCCTGGGGCCGGACCGTAGGGCTCGGCGCGCAGCACGTCGTCGCGATGTTCGGCGCCACGTTCGTGTTCCCTGTGATCATGGGGCTTAGCCCCCAGCTCGCCATCATGATGAGCGGCATCGCGACCATCTGCTTTCTGCTGATCGTGCAGGGCAAAGTGCCGAGCTACCTCGGCACGAGCGCATCCTTCGTGGGTGGTGCCTCTGCTATCTACGGTCAAAGTGGTGGCCCCGACGACGTGACCGGTGCGATCCTGGTCGCAGGTGCCGTCCTGGCGCTGGTCGGCCTGCTTATTCACTTTGCTGGGCCGCGCGTGCTGCATGCCGTGCTGCCACCTGCAGTCACCGGTGCGGTCGTCATGCTCATCGGATTCAACCTGGCCCCTGTCGTCGCCGACATCTATTGGCCGCAGGACCAGTGGGTGGCGCTGCTCACGATGGCATTCGTCATCTTGGTCGCGGTCGGGGCCAGAGGTTTCGTCGGCCGTATCGCAATCTTCCTCGGACTAATTTTCGGGTACCTCCTGTCCTGGATTCTCGACACTGTCACCGGCGACATCACCGCGTTGGATGCCGCCACCCAAAAGATCACGACCCACGCCCGCGTCAACTGGGACAACGTCGAAGCCGCTAGCTGGACCGGCTTCCCTCCGCACACTCCCGGCGACCTGGTCGGCAACCAGACCTTGGAGGGGAACCTCAATGCTGTCGGGTGGCACGCCCCCAGCTTCTCTATTGCGTTCATTCTGCTCGTCCTACCAGCGGTGATCGCGCTGATCGCCGAAAACACCGGGCACGTGAAGGCCGTGGCGGAGATGACCCACAGAGACCTCGATCCCGTTATGGGGCGTGCCATCGGCGCCGATGGCGTCGGGACCGTGATCGCCAGCTCGGTCGGTGGGTCGCCGACGACGACGTACGCCGAGAACATCGGCGTCATGGCCGCGACCCGCGTCTATTCGACGGCCGCGTACTACGTCGCTGCGATTGTCGCGATTCTTTTCGGATTCTCACCCAAGTTCGGAGCCCTCGTGTCAGCCACCCCCGGCGGCGTGCTGGGCGGTATCACGGTCATCCTCTACGGCATGATCGGCCTGCTCGGCGCGAAGATCTGGCGCGAGAACGGAGTGGATTTCGGGAACCCGATCAACTTGGTTCCGCTGGGCGCAGGAATAGTCATTGCCATCGGCAACACCGAGCTCCAGGTCACCGACGACTTCACCCTCGGTGGCATCGCGCTCGGCACGATCGTGGTCTTAGTGTTCTATCACCTGTCGCGGGCCATCGCCCCGACGCACCTGCGTGACCCCGACCCGGGCACCTTGATCGCCGTCGGCGAGCCGGGCGTGCATGAGGAGGACGACGACTACACCGCCCATGGGCACGCCGGACACGGACAGACCCCGGGTGACGACGTGGGCCATGACGGCCTTCGGCGGGACGTCGGCGACCGGCACGACTCCGACACGGATCGACGTGGCAACATCGGTGACGGCGGGTCCCACCGCGGCGACCCTACCTGAGCCGTCGCGGGGTCCGACCCGAGTCGGCTCAGACAGGGGAAGAGTGAAACCAGCGCCCTTCGACTACCACCGGCCGGGGTCCCTCCCTGAGGCGGTGGAGACGCTCGCGGCAACCGGCGGCAAGGTGCTCGCGGGAGGCCAGAGCCTGGTCCCCATTCTGTCCATGCGCCTCGCGGCTCCGGTTGCGCTCATCGACATCAATTGGTTGCCCGGTCTCGCCGACATCGAGGTCGACGACGCGAAGGTGCGGATCGGCGCCTTGGTCAGGCACCGGCAGCTCGAGCAGCACGAAGCGGCGTACGCGGTGAACCCGCTGCTCCGTCGCGCCCTGAGCCAGGTCGCTCACCCCACGATCCGCAACCGCGGCACGACTGTCGGCAGCCTCGTGCATGCTGACCCCGCCGCCGAGATGCCGGCGGTGCTCACCTTGCTCGAGGGGTCGGTCGACGTGGTCGGCAGGTCCGCGGGCGAACGCACCATCGCGGCGGCGGACTTCTTCGTCGGCCCGCTCGAGTCGGCACTGCAGGCTGACGACGTCGCGGTGGCAGCAACGTTTCCGTCTCCGCCCCCTGGCAGCGGGTCGAGCTGGGTAGAGCTTGCTCGTCGTCACGGTGATTACGCCATGGTTGGGGTCGGCGCGCTCGTCTCCCTCGTAGACGGCGCCGTCGCCGCGGCTCGGGTGAGCCTGATCAGCGTCGGCCTGACTCCGGTCGTCGTAGACGTGACGCAGACCTGCGCCGGCGCGCCGTACGACCGGGTGGACTGGCAGGACGCGAAGGACGCCATCACGTCGGCCATCGAGCCTGACGGCGACATCCACGCCAGCGCCGAGTACCGCGCCCAGCTGGCCCGCGTCCTGTCGGCTCGCGCCCTGTCGCAGGCGTTGGACGACGCGGCCGTCGAGGTGGCGGCGTGACGCCGGAGGCGCAGCACGACGTCACGCTGACGATCAACGGCGTACCCCGCCGGCTCAGAGTGCCGGCCCGCCGGCTGCTCTCCGACGCGATCCGTCACGACGCCCGGCTGACCGGCACCCACGTCGGCTGCGAGCACGGGGTCTGCGGTGCCTGCACGGTGCTGGTCGACGACCAGCCGATGCGGTCGTGCCTGATGTTCGCCGTCTCCGCCGAGGGCACCGACATCACCACCATCGAAGGCTGCACGGCCGCAGACGGTGAGCTGGGGCCGGTGCAGCAGGCTTTCCGCGACTGCCACGCCCTGCAGTGTGGATTCTGCACGCCGGGGTTCATCACCACTATCACGGCGTTCCTGGCGAGCAGTCCCGACCCGACCGAGGCAGAGGCCCGCGAAGCCATCGGCGGCAACCTGTGCCGCTGCACCGGCTACCAGAACATCGTCGCCGCTGTGCTGCGAGCCGCTGAGATCCAACGCCAGCAGAGTCAGCCGGCGTGACAACCAAGCTGTTCGGGCAACGGGTCCCGCGGGTCGAGGACCCGCGCCTGGTGACCGGCCAGGGGCGATACCTCGACGACCTCGGGCAGGACGCCTTGGCGGTGGCGTTCGTCCGCAGCCCACACGCGCACGCCCGGGTCACCGACATCGACGTCGAAGCGGCCCTCGACGTCGAAGGCCTGGTGGCGATCTACACCTACGACGACCTCGACGGCCGGATGGCCGAACCGCTGCCGCTGCTGATCCCGCACCCCACGTTGACGCAAGGCCGGACGCCGTACCCGTTGGCGAAGGACGAGGTAAACCACGTCGGTGAGGCGATCGTCATGGTGGTGGCCAGTGACCGCTACCTGGCTGAGGACATCGCCGGACTCATCGAGGTGACCTATGAGTTCCTGCCGCCGGTGGTCGGCGTCGCGGCCGCCCGCGAGGCAGCGAACCTTGTGCACGACGACGTACCCGGCAACGTCGCGGCCACGATGGTGCAGGAGGTCGGCGACGCGGCAGCCACGATCGCGGCTGCGCCTCGCCGGGCGCGGCTGGAGTTGTCGATCGAGCGCAGCGCCTCGATGCCGATGGAGGGCAAAGGCGTTCACGCCCGCTGGGACGACGACGACAAGTCGCTGCTCGTGCACACCTCGACGCAGACGTCGACAAGCGTCCGCCAGGCCGTCGCTGCCAAGCTGAGCCTGCCCGTCGACCGGGTCGAAGTGGTCACTCCTGACGTGGGGGGCGGCTTCGGCGTCAAGATCGTGCACCCCTGGCCGGAGGAGGTGCTCGTGCCGTGGGCGGCGATGCGCCTCGGATCACCCGTCAAGTGGGTCGAGGACCGCCGCGAGCACTTCATCTCCTCGGCGCACGAGCGAGGCCAGCTCCACGAGGTCGAGTTCGGGTACGACGACGACGGCGTCCTGCTGGGGCTGTCGGTGGAGTTCTGGCACGACCACGGCGCCTACACGCCGTACGGGCTGATCGTGCCGATCATCACCTCCACGCAGCTGCTCGGCCCCTACCAGCCGCGGGCCTACCGGGTGGAGTTCCACAGCGTCTACACCAACACGGTGATCGTGACGCCGTACCGCGGAGCCGGCCGGCCACAGGGGTGCTTCGTGATGGAGCGGGTGATGGACTTCATCGCCCGGGACCTCGGGCTCGACCGGGCGCTGGTGCGGGAGCGGAACTTCATCCAACCCGAGCAGATGCCCTACGACCAAGGCCTGGTCTTCCAAGACGGGCGGCCCCTGATCTACGACTCCGGCGACTTCCCGGCGTCGATGGCCATGCTGAAGTCGCTGGTCGGGTGGGACGACTTCGCCGCCCAGCGAGAGGCCGCCCGGCGTGAGGGTCGCCGGGTGGGCATCGGCTTGGCCTGCTACGTCGAGGGCACCGGCGTAGGCCCGTACGAAGGCGGTCACGTCCGGGTCGAGACCGACGGCAGCGTCGTGGTGTCCACAGGTCTCACCACCCAGGGGCAAGGCCACCAGACGATGCTCGCGCAGATCGTCGGCGACGAGCTCGGCGTGCCGATGGACCGGATCCGAGTCACCACGGGGGACACCAGGAGGTTCAAGTACGCAGTGGGCACGTTCGCCTCCCGCACCGCTGTCATGTCGGGCAGCGCGGTGGCCTTGACCGCCCGCAAGGTGCGCGAGAAGGCGCTCCGGATAGCTGCCGACGCCTTGGAGGCATCGGTCGATGACCTGGAGATCGTCGACGGGCACGTCCGGGTCAAGGGCAGCCCGGGCGCGCAGATCGACCTGGGGACTGTCGCGGTGCTGTCGAACCCGTTGCGCTACGCCTTCGACGACGCGACGAAACGTGCGACCCAGTTCGCTGCTGCCGCAGATCCGACCAGAGCACCGGTCACGCCGGGCGACCAGCCGGGGCTGGAGGGCACGGAGTACTACTCACCGACGCAGTCGACGTTCGCCAACGGCATGCACGCGGTGATCGTCGAGACCGACCCCGAGACTGCCGACATCAAGATTCTGCGGTACTGCGTGGTGCATGACTGCGGCACGGTGATCAACCCGATGATCGTGGAGGGTCAGGTGCATGGAGGAGTAGCCCAAGGCGTCGGCGGTGCCCTGTACGAGCGGATGGAGTACGACGACGCAGGCCAGCTCGTCAACGCGTCGTTCATGGACTTCCTGATGCCCTACGCCAGCGAGGTGCCGCACATCGAGGTCGACCACCTCCAGACGCCGTCACCACTGAACCCGCTCGGCGTCAAGGGTGCTGGTGAGGCGGGTGTGATCCCAGGGTCAGCAGCCATCGCCTCGGCGATTGAGGACGCCGAGGGTTTCCCCATCACCGCCATGCCGATCTCACCCAGCGAGCTCTTCGCCCTGCGCGCTCAGCACGCCACACCCACCACGCCCGCCGGCGTACAGCAAGATCCGACGCTCAACACGCCATAGCAAGCGCGGCGTCGGATCCTTGGGCAGCTCCGGTCGCCGCCGCCCCGCCCGCTCAGGGCGTCCGTCAGAGTTAGGCGCCGCGGTCGGGTGACGAGGGGGGTTCCTCGTCCGCCCGATAGGCGCCCTCGTCGGCCTGCTGTTCCTCGACTTTGCGCTTGACCCGGCCGAAGCCCGGAATACCAGCCAGCAGCTCGTTGAGCTCCTTGGACACGTCGAGTAGGTCGCGTAGGTCGGGCGCGACGGTGCCGAGCGTGTCGATAACCGGGAAGATGTCGTCCTTGACCTTGCCCACGAGCTCGGGCATCAGGTCGACCATGGTGACAGCCGCAGCGACCTCGTCGGGGTCGGTTGTCTCGGTGATGCGCCGAAGGATCGGCTCGAGCTGCTGCAGCGTGGGAAGGGAGTCCTGAAGCAGCGGGGCCAGTTGCTCCACCAGCGGGCCGGCTCGCTCGGTGATCGTCGCAGCCTCAGCCACGACCGCCTCCGTGCGCTCGACCACGGCCTGCGCGCGCTGCTGCGTCAGCTCGAGGGCGGTCACAGCTGCCTGCACACGGGTCAGCAGAGTCTCTACCTCGGTCACGATACTGAAGAGGCGGGGGACCAAGGTGATGGCTTGCTCGATCGCGTCGACGCCTTTGCCGGCGGCACCGATCAGCGTGGCAGGCCTTGGGAGGGATAGCGGCATCCGGTCAGCCTAGAAGGTTGACCCAGCAGCTGAACGGCGATAGGTGTTTCTCCCGGCACGCTTCGCCCGGTACAGCGCTTGGTCGGCCCGTCTGACCACAGCAGTCGCAGTCTCACCCGCTGCAGCGACAGCCAGACCGACAGAGACGCTGCAGCCGGCTTGGCCCCGAGCTGCCTGCAGGAGTCGCTCCGCGGCAGCATCGGCTTCGCTGACCTCGTTGACGTGGAGGATGGCCGCGAACTCGTCGCCTCCGATGCGGTACAGGCGGTCGACGCCTGAGAGCACGCTCGACAGTCGAGCTCCTAGCTGCTGAAGCACCTCGTCACCGGCCTGGTGACCACGGTCGTCGTTGACGGCTTTGAAGCGATCGATGTCCATGACCGCAACGGCGACATGTCCATCATCAGCCGCCAGCAGTGCGTCATCCATCGCGGCTCGAAACGAGCCGGCGTGTCCGAGCCCGGTGAGGGGGTCGCAGGCCGCCTGTCGCCGTAGCAGCTCGAGCGCCCGGACCGTGCGCAGCGAGGTGGCGGTCAGGGCGGCGAGCAGCTCGAGCAGCTCGACCGTCGACGGGTCGGGAAGCACAGCTGCGCGGTCAGCGACGATCAACAGGCCCAGCGGTCCCCGGGTTGAGGTGAGCGGTACGACGACAACGGTCTGCGCCCCAGCGCGTCGGACCTGTTCATGTCCGACGAACACCTGACCTGACGCGTCGTTTACCGAGTAGCAAGAGGTTCCTGAAGCTACCCACGACCGGAACAGCCTCAGTCCGGCTTGGTCGATGTCCGTCAGGGACGACTTCAGCGCTCCACCGGCGGTCTGCACCCTCAGCTGTCCGCCGACCTGCAGGGCGAGCACCGCGGAGTCCAGCTGGGAGACGTCGCGCGCCGCCGTGATCACGAGCTCGAGGAGCACCTGCTCGTCGGTTGCTGCGGCGAACCGCTGGGCGTGCACCGCCAGGCGCTGGTAGCCCGACTCGCGGGGGATGCCGCCGAGGCTCGAGGCGGTCACCGAGCCTGTCAGCAACCTCCATCAACCGGTCGGCGGTGTCGTCGGGAAGGGCGCTGAGGCTCTCGACGTTCAACGCCCCGACGACGTGTCCGTCGATGCGCAGCGGGACACACACCTCTTCGCGCACGCCGGGGACGGCCGCCAGGTAGTCCTCAGACTGCCCCACGGCGCGAACCTCCACAGTCGTGCCCGAGCTGAAGCAGCGCCCGATCACCCCCGCGGACGGGGGCATCCCGTCGAAGACCTGCCAATAGCCGCGCACCGCGTAGCAGCGCAGCCTTCCGCCGCGATAGAGGTAGACCGAAGGCATGCTGAGGCCGTTGTCGACCAGGTGGTCGACGGCTATCTGGCACGCGTCGCGGACGTCACGCGCCGACGCCAGGTCGGCGAGCAGCCCGCCGTCACTTCGAGGGTCGACTTCCACCATGACCAACAGTCAAGCCCCTGTCGTGGCCGGGCAACTTCCTACGGGCCGGGACGGCAACCATCCCGGGGTAGCTCATCACCTTAGCCGCAGAATGGGCCAGTTCGGTGGTCGGAACTTCGAGCCCGGTGGTCAACCCGCGTCCTCTCTCAGCGTTGCGGTTCGGGCGCCGCGCACGATCAAACCGCCGAGGACGACTCCGAGGCAGAGCAAGACAGCGACAGCCGCCAACACCACCGCGGCAATCGCGGTGAGGTTCAGCGACGGCAGCACCCGCGGAGTGCTGACGTTGTCTGCGTACCCCAAGGTGACCGTCCGCACGACGACGTACTGGGACAACGCTCCGGCGAGAATGCCGGCGACAGCCGCGGCGCCGAGGACCGTGGTGAGCTCAGCGGCGACAGCGGTGACGAGCGAGCGGCGTGGCAGTCCTACGACGCGCAGCGAGGCGGCGTCGCGGCGGCGAGCCGGCAGCTGGACCGCCATGTTGACAGCCAGTCCGGTCAGCGCGAGAAGGAGCACCACCACGGTCACCACGAGGTAGAGGTTAAGGGCCAGCGCGAAGGCGTCCTGGTCGAGGGTGTGGCGCGCCTGGTCCAAGGTGAAAGGCGAGCCGATCCCGTTAGCGGCAAGCTTGTCGAGGACGCTGGGTGGGGTGTCTGAACGGGCCAGGACGCGGACAATCGTGTCGCCGTCGGTGATCGAGTTGGTCCGGCTGTACATGGTGTAGTCCACGAGCAGAGCGGCGGGACCGAAGTACGGCGTGGACTCGGTGGTCCCGATCGACCGCACGTGAGCGTCACCCGATCCAGACGTCTCAAGTGTCAGCTCGCTGCCATGGCTGGAAAGGACGGAGGGCCGCGCGGTTCGCCCCATCAGGACGGGAAGCACACGTGGCACGTCCAGCGGAGCGAGCAGGGCGACGGCTTGCTCGCCCTGGGTGTTCAGCTCGACCTCGAGCGCGGACCCCACCACCCTCGCCGCGGTCACCGAGCGGACGCCGAACGACCGCGAGCTGTCACCTCGCCACCCGATCTGGGTGAAGTACGGCAACGGCGCACCGTCGACCCGGACGTCGTCGACGGTCACGGTTCCCCGCATGACCTGGGCGAAGGGGCCTT
>JAABUS010004785.1_pt1 | contig 18912 bp, 27 predicted proteins | sample 5560161 | NCBI WGS metagenome assembly JAABUS01 (sample SAMN10711885, study PRJNA513376) | rock metagenome | isolation source: Antarctica rocks | place: Antarctica: Victoria Land, Trio Nunatak nord | collected 2016-01-04 | reverse complement strand
TGGCGAGAGATGGTGGCGCTTCGACCGATCAGAAGCCCCGGAGTAGGAGACGACCAGCTGCTCTTCCACACGCTGATGAAAACCGACTGAGACCGTACGGCAAGCCCCACGCTCCCGCCGGGGACAACCGGGCGTACCGGCCCCCCGGACGATCGCTCCCGGCGCGGAGCGATACGCCACACGCCCCACTCCTGACCCTCTGATTCTGTGGCCCAATTTGGGGCCCAATTTGAGCAAAACTGCAATGATCGGGGCGAACGGAAACCGCTCTAAAATGCGGAACCTGACCTGGCCTGACCCCCCCTTCCAGAACTCATAACCCGAAGGTCGCGGGTTCGAATCCCGCCCCCGCTACTCACGAAAGGCCCGCGAACGCGGGTCTTTCGCATTGAAGGGCCCGGCACGAAGGGAGTGCCGTGGTTCCAATATGGTTCCAATTTCGCGGTCGGAGGGGGGCCAAATGTGATCTCGCGCACCTAGTTCTCCAAGATGCGGGACGCCTGCTGACAGCCGCCGAGGTCGCCTCGATGCTGTGGGTGCCCAAGTCGTCGGTCTACGAACAGGCCCGCTCCGGTCAGTTGCCCACGGTCTGTCTGGGGCGCTACCGGCGCTTCCGGGAGGAGTCGATCCGCGAGTGGGTCGAGCGCCACGAGGCGGGCGCGGGGCAGGGGCGGTAGGCCGTGCTGGCCGCAGCGGAGATCGCTGAGATGGCCAAGCGCTCATATGGCAGCGGGTCGCTCATGGTCCGCCGTGATGGCCGCGGGCGGGAGACGAGGTATGGCTCATGGCGGGTTGGCGGCCGGCGAGTTAAGCGCGCGCTGGGACCGAAGCGCAGCCCGGGTTCGCGCGACGGCTTGACGCGCACGCAGGCCGAGGGCGAGCTGTGCCGTCAGACGACGATCGTCAACGCCCGTCGCTCAGACAAACTGAACTTCGTCACGCCGGAAAGCCTCTTGGAGGTTCCGGATTCGCACCCCACCACAGAGGAGCACGTTCTTCGATTCGTTGATGATGCCAACGCCTTCGAAGATGCTTCCGCGCACGTGAGTGAGAAGGAGTTCGTAGCGATCCGGCTAGGTGCTTCGGGACCAGAGCGTGATCGTGCCCAAGGATGCAGCGGTGTTTGAAATCATCGCCGCTTGGGCCAAGGCCCCAGCAGAGACGGCGAGCGCCGCACCCGCGTCATCGCCGGCGCCGGATCTACCCGAATCGTTGGGCGACGAGCGCGTGCCGTCGTCGACAACGCCAGCTGGCTGCCGATAGATCTGGCCTGGGCGGGCAGCCTTCGGCTACGCCGAGATGGCTGGGGGCTGAGGTCGCCGCCGGGGTGTCTAAGCCAAAGTAGCCTAATCCAACTTAGATAAGACGCAGGGGCGGCTAATCGAGCGCTCGACTGCGCCTCTCCCTACATAATTCAGCTTAGACTAAGCTAGCTTAGATAATGGAGCCCTACAGCTGGACCGCCCGTGATGAGTTTCAAAACCGAGCGGAGGACCTCGCTCGAATGGAGCAGTGGTGGGACGGACCGACTCGCGATGCGCTGGTAGTCCTGGGCCGCAGGCGGGTGGGAAAGTCTTGGCTATTCCGTCGGCTAGCGAACGAAAAACCAGCCCTGATCTTGGTTGCCGACGAGGTCCTGCCAGCGACACAGATGAATCGGTTCGCCGACGAACTGGAGCCCGTGCTTGGAGTTCGGCCTGACATTCCAGATGTCAGCACCCTCATCCAAATGCTCTATCGCTTGGGCGACCAGGAAAAGGTCCTCGTCGTGATCGATGAGTTCCCGTATCTCCTACCGGGCCGACGTGATGAGCGCCAAGCTGTCCTCTCCCAGGTCCAGGCAGTGATGGAGGCAGAGCGTGACCAATCGCAGACGAAGCTAATGCTCTGTGGCTCGGTCATCGCCCAGATGGAGTCGCTTTTTGACCCCAAGAGCCCACTGCACGGACGGCTCCAGGCGCTCGACGTTTGGCCAATGGGGTTCACCGAGGCGCGCGAACTGATGGATGACGGGGACGACCATGCCCAGCGAATAACTCGGTATGCGGTCGCCGGGGGAATGGCTCGCTACTTGGCGGAGCTCGGTTCGGGCGCGCCGCTGCAGGATCTGGTTTGTGACCGCGTTCTCGATCGTCGTGGGCCGCTTTTCAGTGATCCACGAAACGTGCTTGAACAGGAACTGAGGTCCCCGGCCACGTACCTCTCGATTCTTGAGGCGCTTTCGCATCATGCGGCTCCAATCGACCACCTGGCCAACACCCTCCAGCAGAAGACCGCGACCCTGTCGCCCTATCTCGCAACATTGGAGGCGATGCGGCTGGTTTCGGTGCGTCGTCCCGTGGGTTCGCCCGCCGGCGCTCGCGGCCGTCACTACAACCTGAGCGATGGCTTCATTCGCTTCTGGTTCCGGTTCGTTTTTCCCAATCAGACGGACTTGCAGAGCGGGCTCGCGCCGGAGGATCTGTGGGCGGGTCTGATCGAGGAACAACTCCCCGACTTTGTCGCCCCGACCTACGAGACTCTCTGCACGCGCTACGCCCGGATGACGTACGGGGCCCTGGCTCCGACAGTCGGGGGCTGGTGGGGCAACGCCCTCAACGAACACCGCAAGACGGGCGCCCGCTCGACTGAGGAGATCGACATCGTGGGCGCCCAGCACAAGAATCTGCGGCTCGTGGGGGAATGCAAATGGACGGCCTCGCCGATGCCCCAGCAAGTGCTTGACGACCTCCGCACCTACAAGGTCCCCGCTATCGCCCAGGAGGGGAACTTGCGAGTGACCCGGGAAGGGCCAAGAGTCCTTCTGTTTGCTCGCTCGGGCTTCGAGAGCGCTCTAGAGAAGGAGGCCGCCAACGACGATCAAGTCGACTTGATCGGTCTCGAGCAACTCGTCGACACTTTGAACGCTGAGCGCTGAGCTGAGGTTCGCCGCACCGCGTGAGTCGCGGACGGTGTCGCGCTGCGGGGTAGTGAGTGCTCGTGCGGGCGAGCGGGCGGCGCCGGGTCACCGTGCACGGCGCAATCTTGCGTTCAAGCAAGTCGGCCTCAGCGTCAAGAGTTCTTTGAGAAGACCGGGCCGGAGAAACTGCTGATCCTGCTTCACGCTGACTACGGCGATCAGATGGTCTCAAGCGGTGGGAGGTTCTGACCGGGACTGTTCAGTGTGCGCTCCTGGGCCTCGGTGTGCAACCCAAGAGCCGGCGATGACGCCGAGGACTTGCTTGCCCTCGCGACCGGGCTTAGGCTGGTCTCCGGGATCGTTCTGAGCTCATCAGGCGAACCCGCAAAGGAGGCAGGCAGCGGCATGAGCCCAGCGAAGACACCCAGGCGGCGCACGTGTGCGCACATGGTGGTGCACGAGCTGCTCGTGGAGACCAAGCCCGAGTATCGCCAGCGGCGACTCGCGGTCGAGGGGGACATGCGCAAGAGCATCGAGACCGGCCGGGCCTCGGCGGTCGCGGCGCAGCTGATCACGATCCCGGTGGTCGTGCACGTCGTCTATCGCACCGACGACGAGAACATCTCCGATGCCCAGGTCAAGAGCCAGATCAAGGCGCTCAACCGCGACTACCGCGCGAAGAACGCCGACAGGAGCGCCGTTCCGGCCGGGTGGAAGTCGCTGGTCACCGACGCCAAGGTCGAGTTCGCGCTGGCGAAGGAGGACCCGGGCGGCAAGGCAACCACAGGCATCACCCGGACGGCGACCACGGTCGCCACGTTTGGGCTGGACAACGGCGTCAAGTCAAAGAAGACCGGCGGCGTGGACCCGTGGCCGACCGACCGCTACCTCAACTTCTGGGTCTGCAACCTCACCAACCAGCTGCTGGGCTATGCCCAGTTTCCGGGCGGGCCGGCGGCCACGGACGGAGTGGTGATGGTCAGCACGGCCTTCGGGACCCAGGGAACCGCACAGGAGCCGTTTGACAAGGGCCGCACGGCAACACACGAGGTCGGGCACTTTCTCGGCCTGCGCCACATCTGGGGCGACCGCAACGACTGCACCGGCAACGACTTCGTGGCCGATACACCCCCGGCCGAGGGTGCGAACATGGGCAAGCCCCGGTTCCCTCACATCAGCTGCAACAACGGCCCCGACGGCGACATGTTCATGAACTACATGGACTACGTCGACGACGAGGCGATGGTCATGTTCACCGTCGGCCAGGTCGCACGGATGAACGCGGCGTTGGCCGGTCCGCGCAAGAAGCTCGCCGGCCTCTGACATCATCGCGGCGTGGCCGCCTACGCCGAGTCCGGCCTCTGCGGGCAGTGGGTGCACTCCCACGAGGAGGACGCCGACGACGAGATGGTCTTCCGCCCGGCGACCCATCCCCTTCCCCCGTCGCGGGGGCGGACGTCCCTTGAGCTTCGACCGGACGGGACCTACGTCGAAAGCTCACCCGGTCCCGTCGACCTGCCCGAGGAATCCACCGGCAGGTGGGCTCTTAGAGGCGGCCGGCTCGTGCTTGGCGCAGACGGTGATCGCCCCGGCCGATCCTGGGAGGTGACGGCGGCCGACAACGACCGGCTGGTGGTCAGGAAGTAAGCGGCACTACCAGGCGTCCCGGCGCATTTGAGCGAGGCCGGCCATCGAGAGGGCTCGCGGCGGAGGCTGACCGAGCCTGCCGAGCCCTCCTCCTGCCTAAGGTGACGACGTGGTGGCCGAGGCACACGAACGAGTGCTCATCGAGGCGGCCCAAGCGGGCGACCTCGATGCGTTCGAGGTGCTGGTACGGCGCCACCAGGGGCGGGTCTACCGTCTCGCGCTGCGGATGTTGGCCTCTGCCTCTGACGCCGAGGATGTCGCGCAAGAGACGTTCGTCCAGGCGTGGCGCTCGATTGGGCGGTTCCGGGGCAGCAGCAGCTTGGGGACGTGGCTGTACCGGATCGCGACCAACAGGTGCCTCGACATCCTCGCGGCCCACCGTCCGACAGAGACGCTGGATGCCGAGCTTGGCGGCCGGGATGCCGACCCGGTTACCACCCTGGCGCAGCGCGAGCGGCTGCGCTCGGTGGTGGCGGGCCTGCACGCCCTTTCGGGAGAGCAGCGTGCGGCGCTCGTCCTTCGGGAATTCGAAGGGCTGCGCTACGACCGGATCGCGGAGGTACTCGGCATTACCGTTCCTGCTGTGAAAGGCCGTATTCATCGCGCGCGAGTCGCGCTGCTGGCAACGCTGGGGGAGCATCGATGACCGCCGGGGGCGAGTCGCTTCCGTGCGGCACTGCGCTCGACGACTTGGCTCGCCAGGTGTTCGACGGCGAGCCGGCAGCCGATCCAGCGCACCAGGCAGGCTGTGCTGACTGCCAGGCGGCGTTGCGTCGCGTCACGGCGATTCGCGACGACGTCCGCGGGCTGGCCTCCCGGCAGGTCGAGCCTCCCCCCGGACTCGTCCGGCAGGTGATGGCCCGGCTGCGCGTGGCGCCGGCTTTGGTCACCATCGATGTCAGCGCCCGCGGAAGGACCCAGGTAGCCGAGAGCGTGGTCGCGCGCCTGGCCCGGCGGGCGGCTCTGGCCGTCGAGGACGTCGTCCTGGCCTCGGCACTGACCATCGAGACGGCGGAGGGGACGACGGTGGGGCTGCGCGTCCGGCTGGTGGTCGCGTACGGACCCGCGTTGCACAGCGTCGCGGACCAGGTACGTGAGCGCATCCGAGCGGATGTCGTCGCTCAGACCGGCGTCACCGTGGAAGAGGTTCGCGTATCGGTGGACGACCTGGCCTGATCCGGCAGCGAGCGGAACTTTTCGGGTCGCCGTATCGTCCAACCATATGAACCCATCGACCCGGAGGATGACCATGGCCGAGCAGAACACACCGTCAAGCGGGCAGCCCGCGACCGGCACACCGACCGAAGCTGGCCCTGGCGGGGGCAACCCGCTGGACAGCGGCAAGGGCGAGACCACCATCGCCGACGGAGTGGTGACCAAGGTGGCCGGGATAGCGGCTCGCGAAGTCGGCGGAGTCCATGACCTCGGTGGCGGCGTCGCCCGCGCGATGGGCGGCGTCGCGCATCGAGTCGGGGCAGGCGATCAGCGCACCCAGGGGGTATCGGTCGAGGTCGGCCAGCTCGAAGCGGCGGTCGACCTGACCCTCGTGATCGAGTACGGCGAGTCCATCCCCGAGGTCGCGGAGGCCGTGCGCCAGAACATCATCCATCGCGTCGAGGGGACGACCGGCTTGGCGGTGACCGAGGTAAACATCGCCGTCGCCGATCTTCACTTCCCGGGCGATGACGTCGAGCGGCCAGAGGATCCCGCCCGCGTCGAGTAGGTGTCATCCATGGTCGGACCACCAGACAGCGGCTCGCCCAGCACCACCCGCTCGCTGCTTGCTCGCCGCGCCATCGGGGCGGCCTGTGCGCTCGCCGAGATCGATCGTGGGGTGCGCGGCCAAGGGGGCACCTGGGCCACCCGCGACGCCGGCCAGACGCTCGACGGCGTGGTCGCGGTGGCGCGCCCCGATGGCCGCTATGACGTCGCCCTTCACCTCACCGCACGCTGGCCGTTCGGATCGCTGCACGAGCTGGCGGTGGAGGTCCGTGAAGACGTCCTCCGGGCCGCGCGCGCGGCCCGGCTCGGCGACGCCCTGGGACAGGTCTCCGTCGCGTTCGAGGCCGTGGCCGCCGGTTCGGTGACCGAGGGCCGGCCGCTGTGATCCTGCTGCTGCGCGCCTTGGCGCGGCTCGTCAGCTTCCTGCTGCTCGTGATATTGGCCCTGGCCGGGCTTGCGGTCGCCGTCTTTGCGATCGGCGGCGGGGCCGGAGGCTTCAGCATCCCGGGACTGGCCCGGCTCGCGCACCTGCCGGACCTTCGTGACGAGGTGCGCATGCTGCTCACGTCGGTCGAGGCGGCGGGACCGGTGGCCGCGAAGACCGCTGCCTCGGGCGCCGGCGCAATCGTGCTCGGTGTCGTGCTGATCGTGGGTGCCTTGTGGCCACGCCGCGAGCGACTCGTCACCCTCGAGTCGGGCGACGATGGGACGCTGGCGGCCCGGCGCCGTCCGCTGACCCGCGCCGCTGACGCGCTCGTGGACCAGACTCGAGGGTTGGTCTCCCGGAAGGTGAGGGTCCGCCCCGGGCGTCGTGATGGAGGGCGGATCCGCGTACGGGCGCGTCACGCCCCGACGGACGATCCGAGCGAGCTGAAGACGAGCACCGAAGCACACCTTGCGCCGCTGACCGAGCCGTTCGCGCTGCGGACGCGCATGCGGATACGCGCCGCCGACGATCGGGTGGTCAGGTAGCCGTGCTGCGCCAGCGCATCAGGGCGCGCACCTCGCCGCTGGCCAAGGGCGTGGGTCGCGTCCTGCTGGTGCTGGTCTCGATCGGGATGATCTGGTACGGCCTGATGTTGCTGCTGCTGGCGCTCAAGGTCGACCGCGGCACGGTCGACGGGCTGAGCGGGTACCGCACGGCCTACGACTACCTTGTTGCACTGAAGCCGTCCGATGTCAGCGGCCAGACGCGCCTGATCGCAGGCCTCTCGGGCCTGGCCGCGTTCCTACTGCTCGGGTACCTGGCGCTCAGGGAGATCCCCCGCCCCTACCTCGCGCGTAGCGACCTCCGCGTGACAGACGACGACCGAGGCCATGTGGATGTCGCGCCGCGCGCGGTGGAGCGCGTCGCGGAGGCGGCGGCCGCCGGCCAGGAGGGCGTCGCGTCGGCCTCGGCGCGCTACGGAAGCGACGACCTGACCGTGAACATCACCGGGGCGCGAGCCGGACAGGTGGCAACCGCCCTGCGCGCGGTGCAGACCGCCGCGCGCGAGGCGCTCGCACAGCACGGACTGCCGCAAATGCCGGTCAACGTGACGCTGACCGGCTTCGAGCGAACTCAACGAAGGGAGCTTCAATGATTACCCGAAAGCACCTCGCCGCCGCGCTTGGCTTCGCGTTCGCGGCGGCATGGATCGGCTTGGGGTTCGGCGACGCCGTCCTGTGCCTCCTGGGCGCCGGCGTCTTCTACTTCGTCGCCTCCTTCCTCGAGGGCGACGTAGACCTCAGCGAGCTCCAGTCGCGCCTGGGTGGCGCAGGGCTCACCACGCCTCAGGAGAGCGCCCCGTCGCGTGCCGCCCCGCCGCGCGCCGCTCAGCCGCGGCCGCGGGTCCAGTAGGAGCGGACGGAACGCTACGGTGGCGTCGTGCCCCGCGACGTTCAGATCCTCGGCCAGATGATCCGCCTGGGCCAGCTGCTGAAGCTCGCGGGTGTGGCCGACAGCGGCAGTGAGAGCAAGACGATTCTGGCCGCCGGTGGCGTGCGCGTAAACGATGAGCCGGAAGGCCGGCGCGGACGGCAGTTGCACGATGGCGATGTAGTGCTCGTGGGTCAGGAGGCGCTGCGCGTGGCGGCGCGGCCCTGACGTCTCAGCGGCGCCGAGTCAGGAGGCACCGCAGTGCCCGAGGGTGTGGCCCGGGGTGAGCACCACCTTGGTCTTGCCGGGCACCGGCAGCTCACCGCCGGTGTAGCGCTTGACCTCGGTCACGGGTGGCGGCTGGAAGGTTCTGGGGTCCGCTTCGGAGGGCGGACCACGTGGATCAGCCCTCGACCGCAGTCTCCGTATTCGCTGCGCCCACGGGCTTTGACTGCCCGCTGCCGCGCTGGCGCAGGTAGATGGAGAAGACCGCCATCGAGCCGACGGCCAGGAACTCGGACTGCCAGTTCTGCAGCGTGGCCTCCCAGAAGTCCGCGCTGCCGACATAGGAGAGCCAGCCGATGGTGGACTGCATGTGCTCTGCCTGCTGATCGTTGTACTCGCTCCACCCGGCCACCGACTGGGCAAACCACGAGCCCAGGAAGATCACGCCCATGACCAGCACCAGCGAGTGCCCGTACAGGGCGGTTCGCCATCCGCCGACGCGCGCCAGCAAAGGCGAATCCGAGTCGGCGTGGCGGCCGATCTGCTGCTCCTCGTCGCTCTCCGGTCCCGCTGCGTCCAACGTCTTCGACTCCGTCGACCCACGCTGCACGAAGTAGATGCCGGCCAGGATGAACAGCGCGAACTGCAGATACTCGGACTGCCAGTTCTCGGCGACGGCGACGGCGAAGTCCGACGACGTCACGTAGCGGCCCATCGAGTACGTCTGCGGCTGCTCGTGGGTGAGCTGCGCGTGGGCCAACTCCTCCTCGTTGTACTTCGCGTGGCCGGCCACGGCCTGGCCGGCCAGCGCCGCCGCGAAGAGGACGAAGAACAACAGCCCCAAGCCGTTGTGGCGCAGCGCGCGGGCCATCAGTGGTGGGTCAGTCCGATGACTATGAAGCAGGCGAGCCCAGCGACGATCACGGCCAGGTAGAGGGCGAACAGCAGCTGCTCGCCGGTCTGGCGGTCTCCCTCGTCGCGGCGCTGCTCCTGAGCCATCGCGCAAGGGATACCAAGAGGGCTGGAGGGAACCAGGACGAACTACGGAGGCGTGGATCGACCTCTCGCGCTGCTGGCCGTGCTGATCGTCGGCGGCCTGATCGCCCTGCAGCCGCCGGTGAACTCCCAGCTGGCGCGCGAAACCAGCGTGCTCGGGGCCGCGTTCATCAGCACCGCGATCTCCGCGCTGATCATGGGCGTGGTCTTCTTCGCGGCCGGCGGGGCGTCGCAGTTGGCCAGCCTGCCCTCCGTGCCGGTCGGCTACCTGACCGGCGGCCTGCTCGGGGCCCTGCTGGTCTCGGTCTCGCTCGTCGCCGTGCGCACGCTCGGGGCGGGCGGGGTGGTGGCCGCCACCGTGTGCACGCAGCTGATCGTCTCCGCTCTGCTGGACCGTTTCGGGCTACTGGGGCTGACCGAGCTCGGCCTGACCCCGTTGCGGCTCTGCGGCTTCGCCCTGCTGCTGACCGGCACGCTGATGGTCACCCTCCGCTGAGGCCGTGGTCGCGGGCATGTGGCGCCTGACATGCTGCCCCGCTGATGAGCGAGCAGATGCACCTTTGGGAAGCGGTGATCCTGGGGGTAGTGGAGGGGCTCACCGAGTTCCTGCCGATCTCCTCCACCGGCCACCTGACCATCCTCGAGAAGGTCATGGGCTTCAAGATCGACGATCCCGACATCACCGCCTTCACCGCCATCATCCAGAGCGGGGCGGTGCTGGCCACGCTGCTCTACCTGCGCAACGACCTGATCGGGATCGTCACCGGCCTCGCTCGGGGGATCACCGACTCCGGCGAGCGCCGCGGCCGCGACTTTCGCTTTGGCATCGCCGTCATCCTCGGTTCGATACCCATCGCGATCGTCGGCCTGGCCTTCAAGGATCAGATCGAGACCACGCTGCGCAGCCTCTGGTACGTGGGCACCGCCCTGATCGCATGGAGCGCGGCGATGTACTACGCCGACTCGCACGCCACCCAGACGCGGCACGAGGCGGACGTGACCCGCAAGGACACGATCATCATCGGCATCACCCAGTGCCTGGCCCTGATCCCCGGCGTGTCGCGCTCGGGCGCGACGATGTCCGCCGGCCTGCTGCGCGGGCTCGACCGCGTGACCGTCACGCGGCTGTCGTTCTTCCTGTCCATCCCCGCACTGGGAGCGGCCACCCTGCTCCAGGTGGCGACGAAGTACGACGAGATCGCGGGCGGAGTCGGGTGGAGCGCCACCCTGCTGGCCACGGCGGTCTCCTTCGTGGCCGCCTACGCGGCGGTCGGCTGGCTGTTGCGCTTCATCGCCGGGCACACCTACACGGTGTTCATCGTCTACCGGGTGGCGCTGGGGGTGCTGGTGATCGGGCTGGTGGCCACGGGCGCCCTGGACTCCACCTGACGGGGGCGCCGGGGGCAGGTAGCCACGGCGATCCAGCTGGGGTCTTCCCCGATCACGCGGGCCGACTTGGGCTGGACGAAGGCGTGGACCTCCGCCGCGTAGCGCCAGCGCGGCAGGAAGGCCAGCTGCGGGTGTTCCTCGGTGGCGAGCACCCGGCGGCGCGGTCCCATGATCTCGGGATTGGGATCAAGAGTGGGGGGATAGGCGAGCGCCTGAGCCGAGGGCAGGGGCAGGTCCAGCTCCCAGGCCAGCGCACCGGCGTTCCACGTGAGCTGGGAGAGAAGCGCTGCCGGCCTACAGCGCACGCCGGCCCGGACCGCCGGGGTGCGGGCGAGCGAGCGCAGATCCTCCTGGATGACCGCGCGCAGCTCGGCTGCGCGCACCTGGTCGGGCAGCCTGTCCAGGCGGGAGGGCAGGTAGGCGATGGCCGCGACCGCCAGAGCCGCCACCGCGAGCGTGCGCTTGGACGCCGGGAGACCCTCCCAGTCGGCCAGGCGGGCGACCCCGACGCCTGCCATCACGCACACCAGGGCAGCGGGCAGGGCCACGAAGCGCTCCGAGGAGGGGTAGCCGAGCAGGACGAGCACGGCCACGAACGCGAGCCACGCGACCGCCACCGAGCCAAGCTCGGCGGCGCTCGAGCGAGTGCGCAGCTCTGCCGCCCACCCGACCGCGGCGAGGGCGAGAACGGGAACGGTGACCAGCGCCACCGATGCGCCGAGCAGGTCGAGCACGTCGCGCTCGCCGCTCGCCTGCTGCGCCACCTGGCGCCCGTGGAAGGGGTCCCCCGACCCGATCCAGTCCGGGACGAACCACAGCAGGGGTACCGCCGCCACCAGGGCCACGATCGTGGGCCGGCGGGAGGGACACCAGCGCCACGTCATGATCGCGTACAGCCCGGCCAGCGGCCAGATCTCGGGACGGCCGAGACCGACCAGCACCAACAGGGCGAGGGCCTGCAGGCGCCGCCCGTCCAGGTGCCGGTGGGCCGCCCCCAGCAGAAGCAGGACCATCAGCGGCTCGCTGTAGCCGTGCTCCAGGCCACGCAGCCAACCACCCGACAGCGCCAGGGTCAGCGCTGCCACCCCACCGGCCAGCCGCCCCGCCAGCCGTCGGCCGAGCCCATAGGCCAGCACGAGCGCAACCAGCCCCGCTGCGCGAGCGATGACCATCCACGCCGCGGGCGCGCCTTCGCCGAGCAGGGCGAGCGGCGTGGTCAGAAGCACCGGCAGCGGCTTCCACGCCGGCGAGAGCACCGAGTCGGTGTTCAGCTCGCCGTGCAGGATCTCCCGGCCCCACACGATCCACCCCCACGGGTCCGTCGTGGGAGCCGAAGGGCGCAGCAAGGAGAGCACCGCCAGGCCCAGTGCGGCGACCGCGATCGCGATCGTCCCTGCGCGGCGCGTCAGGAGAGGCCTACCTTGCATCATGAATGCTCTCTGATCGACGGCACCGGGGGCACTCACTTGGTAGGGGCAGGCAATACCCGAATCGGCGGGCGGGCGCAACCCCGCGTCCTCTTCCGGACGGATGCAGATCCGTTGCGGTTACAGGTCCCGCCGTAACTCCTGGCGCTCGAAGATCGTCTCCAGTGTCCCCGTGGGCGCCCGTCCTCGACATCCTTTCGCTCCCCGAGCCTCTAGCTTCTGCTCCCGTGGACACCAAGGACGGGAAGCTGGTCGAGCGGGCCGCCGCCGGCGACACGCGGGCGTTCGCGACGCTGGTGGAGCGCCACAGCGGCGTGGTCTACCGGGTCGCCCTGCGGATCGTCGGTCCCGACGAGGCCGACGACGTGAGCCAGGACGCGCTGATCCGCGCCTTCCACCGCCTGGACCAGTACCGGGGCGACAGCCCGTTTCGGTCCTGGCTGCTGCGCATCACCCACAACGCGGCGCTGGACTCGCTGGCCAAGCGCCGGCCGACGCCGGTGGGAGCGGTGGGCACGCCGGCCGCCGCCGGCGACGCCGCCGACCAGGACCCCTCCTTCCAGGACCGGGGACCCGACAGCCGGGGGCCCGTGAGCCGCCTCGAGGATCGCGAGCGCCGGGAGCGACTGGTGCTGAAGCTGACCGAGCTTCGCCCCGAGCACCGATCGGTGCTCGTGCTCCGGGACCTCGAGGGCCTGGCCTACGAGGAGATCGCCGAGGTCACCGAGTCGCCCGTGGGGAGCGTGAAGGGGCGCCTTCATCGCGCGCGGAACGAGATGGTCGAGATCATGCGCAACAACAGCTACGACTGGGAGCTGCCCGAGTGAACGACGTGCCGGAGCCCGACGAGCAGCTCACGCCGGCCCAGCGGGCGGCCGCCGAGCATCTGGGCATGCTGCGCGACCACCCCCCGGAGCCCGGGCGGTCGCTGGCCGTCCAGGTCATGCGCACCACCCGTTGGCAACGCGCCATCCGGGCGCCGCTGCGCATCGCCGCGCTGATCGCCGCCTCGGTGCTGGACGGTCTCGGCGTGCTGGGCAGGCGCCGATCGCAGGGTGGCGGCCGATGACCGTGGCGGCCACGCTGGCCACCGTGCTCGACCGCGCGGGCGAGGAGCTCGGTGGCTTCCTCCCCCGGCTGGGCGGGGCGTTGCTGCTGCTCGTGGTGGGCATCCTCGTGGTGCGGCTGATCTGTCGCTTCCTGAAGTCCGCTCTGAACCGGGTCGGGCTCGACACCGCGGCCGAGCGCTGGGACGTCAGCCGGGTGCTGGACCGCGCGGGCCTGGGCGACTCGCTCTCCGCGCTGGTGGCCCGCGCCGTGCGGATCGCGCTCTCGCTGGTGATCGTGTTCGCGGCCCTTTCCCTGCTGGGGCTGCAGTTCCTGAGCGAGTCCCTGAACCAGGCCGTCCTCTTCTTGCCCAAGGCGCTGGCCGCGATGGGACTGCTGCTGGCGGGGGTGGTCCTGGGGGGGATGGCTCGCCAGCGCGTGGACCACCTGTCGCGCCAGATGGACTCTCCCGTGCCTCTGGGCAAGGTGGCCCAGGGGGCGGTGGTGGCGGTCTTCGCGATCACGGCCGCCGCCCAAATCGCGGTGTCCACGGCGATCCTGATGGCGCTGGTCGGGGTCCTGCTGGCCGGCGTGATGGCCACGCTCGCCCTGGCCTTTGGCAGCGGCGGTCGCGCGCTGGCGGCACAGATGAGCGCCGGCCGCTACGTCGGCGGGGCGTTCGAGCTGGGCCAGCACATCACGGTCGGCGAGGCGAGCGGCGAGGTCGTCGCCCTGGAGACGGCGGCCACCGTCTTGCGCGCGGCTGACGGGTCGACGCTGCGGGTGCCCAACAGCATGCTTCTCGAGTCGGTGGTCACGGTTCGACCGGTCCCGCACGCTGCGCCATCCGAGTAGGCCTGGGCACCGGAGAAGGTTTGCGCTCCGGCCTAATGGGGTTCTCTGTAACAACGCGGCGGGTTGACGCGTCCTGTTGTGCGATCGCGACTAGTCGTGCACCCGCCGCCGCAGACCGCCCCGCACATCGAGAGAGGACGAGAGTGGACCAACGGAACACGAACAACCAGCCGATAGGAGAGCTCGTGCAGCAGCTCTCCGAGCAGACGGCCACGCTGGTGCGCAAGGAACTCCAGCTCGCGCAGATCGAGATGACGGAGAAGGGCAAGCGCGCCGGGATCGGCGCGGGCCTCTTCGGCGGAGCGGGAGCCATCGCCATCTACGGCCTGGGGACCCTCATCGCTGCCATCGTCCTCTTGCTGGCCACGGCGCTCGAGCCCTGGATCGCGGCGCTGATCGTCGCCGTGGTGCTGTTTGCCATCGCCGGCGCAGCCGCGCTGGTTGGCAAGAAGCAGGTGCAGCAGGCCGTGCCGCCCGCGCCGGAGCAGGCGATTCACAGCGGCAAGAGGACCGTCGACGAAGTGAAGGGAAGGGCAGGACGATGACCGATGCCAAGAGCAGGGACGAGCCGGCAGCCGGCGTAGCCGGCGACGACTCGGCGAACGAGGACTCGGCCACCAAGGCCAAGGGCAAGCGCGAGAAGGAGCGAAACGACCGCGAGCTGGCCCAGGAGGCCGAGGAGAAGCAGGCCGAGGAGGAGGCCCACGAGGCAGACCCCGACCAGCCCGAGGGACAGGAGCCGCCCGACCCCGATCAGCTGCGCGGCGAGATCGCCGAGGCCCGTGAGGAGCTCGGCGAGACCGTCGAGGCCCTGGCCGCCAAGGCCGACGTGAAGGCGCAGGCCAAGCAGAAGGTCGAGGAGCAGAAGGCCCAGGTCCAGAGCACGGTCGAGGAGCAGAAGGCCCAGGCTCAGCAGAAGTTCGAGCAGACCAAGTCCCAGGCTCAGGAGAACCCCACCCCCTTCGCGGCAGCGGCGGGCGGCGTGCTGGCTCTCCTCCTGCTCATCGTTTTCCTCAAGCGCAGGAGGGCGTAATGGCCAAGGCCCTATACACGCCGATCGGCATCGTCTTCGGCGTCCTCGGAGGCATGGTCGGCGGTGCCATCTTCAAGCAGGTCTGGAAGCTGGTCACCGACCAGGACGATGCCCCCGCCGCCCGTGAGAGCGAGTACACCTGGGCCGAGGTGCTTCCGGCGGCCGCTGTGCAGGGAGCGATCTTCGCCGTGGTCAAGGCCGCGATCGATCGCGGCGGCGCCAGGGGCTTTGAAAGGCTGACCGGCGTCTGGCCGGGCGACTGACGGGGAGGCTTCTGAATGGCACTGGAACACGAAGACGAGCGCGAGACCGTCGCGGCGAAGCGGGGGGACCGCGGGGCCCCGGACGGCCGGGCGCCCGAGAGCCCGGGCGACGTGTCCAAGATGGGCACGCTGAAGCGGACCTTCAAGGAGTTCTCGGCCGACAACCTCACCGACTGGGCGGCGGCGCTGACCTACTACGGGGTGCAGGCGATCTTCCCCGCGATCATCGCGCTGGTCTCGATCATCGGCCTGGTGGGGGGCGGCCTCGTCCAGACGCTGACGGACAACGCCAACTCTCTCCCCGCACCGGCCAAGGACGTCGTGATCCCGGCGATCCAGAACCTCGCCTCCTCCAAGGGCGCGGCCGGCATTGCGTTCATCGTCGGCATCCTGCTGGCGCTCAACTCGGCGTCCAGCTACGTCGCCGCGTTCACGCGGGCCTCGAACGACATCTACGACGTCGAGGAGGGGCGCCCGATCTGGAAGCTCAAGCCCCAGCAGATCGGCATCGTGCTCGTGCTCATCATCCTGCTGGTGCTCATCGTGGTGATGGTCGCCGTCAGCGGACCCGTGGCCAAGGAGGCCGGCAAGGTAGTTGGCGCGGGAAGCTCGGCGGTCCAGATCTGGGACATAGCCAAGATTCCGATCGTCCTGCTGGTCGTCGCCTTCATGTTCGCATTCCTTTACAAGACGGCGCCCAACGTCAAGCAGCCGGGGGCCAAGTTCTTCACCCCCGGCGGGTTCGTGGCACTGTTCATCTGGATCGTCGCCTCGATCCTGTTCGCCCTGTACGTGGCCAAGTTCGCCACCCTCAACAAGACCTACGGCTCGATGGGCGGCGTGATCGCGTTCCTGATCTGGCTGTGGATCACCAACATCGCGATCCTGTTCGGGGCGGAGTTCAACTGCGAGCTGCAGCGCAGTCAGCAGCGCGCGGCCGGCCAGGCCGCGCCACTGGACAAGCCGTTCCTCGAGCCGCGCGACACCTCCACGCTGGAGAAGAAGGCCAAGAAGTAGGAGCGCTGCGAAGACGAGACGAGACGAACGAAGTGATTCACGCTCCCCCGGGGAGCGTGGACTCAGACTGTCGGCGCGTCCGGCCCACGCACGGTCTGCGACTCCTCTGGCTCGAGCACGAAGAGCTCGGCGCTCAGGTTGGGATCCTGGTGTGAGGCGGACAACAGGGCCGTTACCTTGCGGCCCGTGAGCGACTCCACGGTCTCTCGCATACGCGCCGCCAGCGTCTTGTGGAGGGCGTCGCGCGACGCCTGCACAGCCGCTCCCTGGCCCGCTTCAAAGAGCGTCTGCTCGGCCACGGTGTAGCCGCCGCCCACCAAGCAGGACCACGAGCGCGTCGTTGCCCGCCCAGTAGGCCTTGCAGCGGTCCGGGCCCTTGCCCAGGAGATCCCGGAACAGGGCCACCATCGCGTTCGAGAGGCGGGCGAGGAGGTGGCCGCCTGCGGGCTCGGGGACGTAACCCTGGGCCTGGCTCGATCGCGTCTCCCTGGCCATCGAGCCGGGCCAGCTATGGCCGGTTGGCGCCTCGGCGCGTAACCATGCGCAGCAGCACTCAGTCCTAGTCGCCGAGAGCCCGAGCCTCCGCAAGGCCGACGCAACCGAAAACGTCCCGACCGGCGGCCCGGCGCCCGCATACCCCAAGACTGGAGAAACACATGCCGCTCGCAGCAATCAAGGTGGGTGACAGCCTGCAGAAGGGGCTCGACACCTTCTTCGCATTCATCCCCAACCTGATCGCCTTCCTGGTGATTCTGGTGATCGGGTTCCTGATCGCCAAGATCGTGTCGGGAATCGTCAAGAAGGTCGGTCAGAAGGCCGGTCTGGACAAGGCCCTGCACGAGTCCGACGCCAAGCAGTACGTGGATCGGGTGTCGTCCGATGCGTCGCCTTCGGCGGCGATCGGGAAGGTGTTCTTCTACATCATCTTCGTGTTCGTGCTGACCGCAGCGATCGGCGCGTTGAAGATCCCGGCGGTCACGGCGTTCATGAATCAGGTGCTGGCGTATCTGCCCAACGTGATCGCGGCGATCGTGATCTTCGTGGTGGCGGCGGCTCTGGCCGGCGCGATCGCCGGCGGCGTTGCCAAGCTGCTGGGTGATACGCCCACCGGCAAGATCGTGGCCACCGCCGTGCCGTCGCTGGTGTTGCTGATCGCGGTGTTCATGATCCTCAACCAGCTCAAGATCGCCCCCGAGATCGTGCAGATCACCTACACGGCGCTGCTGGGCGCGGTCGCGTTGGCCTCCGCGTTGGCGTTTGGCCTGGGTGGTCGTGAGGTGGCGGGCCAGATGCTCGGTGACGCCTACCGCAAGGGCCAGGAGCAGAAGGACCAGGTCAAGGCCGACGTGCAGACGGGCAAGGACCGCGGCCAGGAGCAGGCCGAGCGCGGCAAGCAGCGCGCCCAGCAGGAAGTCGGAGACGGCCGCGGCGAGCGGGGCGGAACAGGCTCTTACCGCGCCTAGGCCGGAGGTCGAGACGACCGACGCACGAGGCCTTCAGGGGCGCACGGTCCGCGACGCGGATGGTGCGCCCCTGCTGGGCAAGACGGGCGCGCGCTGCCACCCCGTGCCAAGGCGGCCCGCGCAATCCGACGTGCCCCACGTACCATTGCCCGAGAAAGCGCCTGACCGTGCCGAGGGAGAGAACACGATGGCTGGCAGTATCGAAGCCGAGCATCACCCGCTGACGCCAGCGAGAGGAAGCGCCCGGCAGCGGCGCCGGCTCGCTGACACCCGCGTCGACAGGGCCAACCCCGGCGCACGTGGACCCTCGAGCCCTTCATGATGGCGGAGTGAGGCAGCCCGCCGATCATGCGAAGCCGCCCGCCCTACCGGGTGAGCGAGGCCGCTTCTTGCGCTCGTTCCTCGCCGCACCGGGTCGCGTGGGCGCAGTCCTGCCGACATCGCGCCGCACCGTGCGCGCCACGCTCGACATGGCTCCGATCGCCGGGGCCGCTTGCGTCGTGGAGCTCGGCGCCGGCACGGGTCCCTACACCCGAGAGATCCTGGCGCGGCTGGGCGCCTACGGACGGCTGCTGGCCTTCGAGCTCGACCCCGCCCTCGCCGGCGCGCTAGAACGTGACCTGCCCGACCCGCGGCTGCAGGTCATCGCGGACTCCGCGGCCCGCCTCGAAGCCCACCTCGAGGGGCAGCGGCCCGATGTCATCATCTCCGCTCTGCCGTTCACGTTCCTTGGGGCGGAGGTGCGCACCGAGATCCTGGAGGCGGCCCGGAAGGTGCTCGCCGACGACGGGGTGATGCTGGTGCTCCAGTACTCGCCCTTCATGCAGCGCGATCTCGAGCGGACCTTCGGCAGGGTCCGGCGCAGCCTCTCGCCGCTGAACGTGCCCCCCGCCGTCCTGTTCGCCTGTCGCCCCGACGAGGCGACGTGAGCCGCCGCAGCCTGCGCGAGGCGCGCCGCTATGTGCTCGCCGCCGCGGTCGCGGAGGTGGGGCTGGGGCCGCTGGGCGTCCTGAAGGGACGGCTGCTGCTCGGCGTGAGCCTGGCCTGCCTGCTCTTCTTCCGCGATCCGTC
>JAABUS010004783.1_pt1 | contig 18927 bp, 13 predicted proteins | sample 5560161 | NCBI WGS metagenome assembly JAABUS01 (sample SAMN10711885, study PRJNA513376) | rock metagenome | isolation source: Antarctica rocks | place: Antarctica: Victoria Land, Trio Nunatak nord | collected 2016-01-04 | reverse complement strand
GATCTACCTGGACGGGCTGGGCACCGTGCAGGCGTTCAACCTGGTTTCCGTACGCCCGATGATCGAGGGTCCGTTGACCGAGGTGCGGTTCCGCGAGGGGCAGGATGTGCGCGCCGGCGACGTGCTGGCGCGGATCGACCCGCGGCCGTATCAGGCCAGCCTGGACTCGGCGACGGCGAAGAAGCAGCAGGACGAGGCGAACCTGACCAACGCCCGGCTCGACGCCGGCCGCTACGCCAAGCTCGCCGCCACCGCCTATAGCAGCGGGCAGCAGGTGGACACCGCGCGCGCCCAGGTCGCGCAGTTGGAGGCGCAGGTGCGCGGCGACCAAGCGCAGATCGACACGGCGCGCACCCAGCTCAGCTACACCGAGATCAAGGCGCCGATCGATGGGCGGATCGGGCTGCGCCAGGTCGACAACGGCAACATCGCCCGGCCCAGCGACCTCGTGCCGCTGACGGTCATCACCCAGTTGAAGCCGATCTCGGTCGTGTTCACCCTGCCGCAGCAGGCGTTGCCGGTGGTGGCGAATGCGATGCAGGACGGCATGCCGGAGGTGCTGGCGCTGAGGCAGGGCGGCGCGGCGGCGGACCCGCTGGACCGCGGCCATCTCGCCGTGCTCGACAACCAGGTCGATCCGACGACCGGCACGATCAAGCTGAAGGCGACGTTCCCCAACGACAAGCTGCTGCTGTGGCCCGGCGGGTTCGTGAACGTGCGCATGCTGGCCGATACGCAGCGAAGCGTCGTCACGGTCCCGACCGCGGCGGTACAGCGCGGGCCGCGCGGGGCGTTCGTGTTCGTGATCACCGCGGCCAACGTGGCGCAGCGGCGGACCGTGACGGTCGGGCACGAGGACGACCAGGTGAGCATACTGGCGGAGGGCCTGCGCACCGGCGAGCAGGTCGTGGTCGATGGCGCGCAGCGGTTGACCGACGGCGCCAAGGTCGCGCTGGCCGGCCCGGACGGCAACGCGCCGGACGCCGTGCCGAAGGAACGGGGCGCGCCGGGCACAGCGCAACGGCGGGGCCGGTCGAGCTCCTGAAAGGCATGTCGCACGCATGAACATCTCCGCACCCTTCATCGCCCGGCCGGTCGCGACATGCTTGCTGGCGGTGGCCGTGCTGCTGGGCGGGGTGCTGGGCTACCGGACTTTGCCGGTCGCGGCATTGCCGACGGTGGACTTCCCGACGATCCAGGTGACGACGCAGTTGCCGGGTGCCGGGCCGGATACGGTGGCGACGCTGATCACCGCGTCGCTGGAGCGGCAGTTCGGGCAGATCACCGGGCTTGCGAGCATGACCAGCACCAGCAGCGAGGGCACCAGCCAGATCACGCTGCAGTTCAACCTGAACCGGCGCATGGACAGCGCGGCGCAGGATGTGCAGGCGGCGATCAACGCGGCGGCCGGGACGCTGCCGGTCAACCTGCCCTACCCGCCGATCTACGCGAAGGTGAACCCGGCCGACGCGCCGATCCTGTCGCTGGCGCTGACCTCGGACAGCATCACGATCGACCGGATCAGCGACGCCGCCGACACGTTGCTGCAGCCGAAGCTCAGCCAGATCGACGGGGTGGGCAAGGTTACTGTGCAGGGCGGCCTGCGCCCGGCGGTGCGGGTGCGGGTCGATCCGGCGCGGGTGGCGGGCTACGGCCTGTCGATGGAGGACGTGCGGACCGCGGTGGCCTCGGCCAACGTGAACGGCGCCAAAGGCGGGTTCGACGGGCCGCGCCAGGCCTATGCGCTGGGTGCCAACGACCAGCTTGTGACGCCGGCGGCCTACAAGGATCTGGTGATCGCCTACAAGAACGCGTCGGCGGTCCGGCTCTCTGATGTGGGAACAGTGGTTGCCGGAGTGGAAAATAACCGGGTCGCCGGTTGGTACAACGGCAACTCGGCCGTGGTGCTGGACATCCAGCGACAGCCCGGCGCCAACATCGTCGCGACCGTCGCGGCGATCAAGGAGGCGTTGCCGGCCCTGCAGCGCGCCATCCCGGCGGCGGTGTCGATGGCGGTCGTGGTGGACCGCACCGAGACGATCCGCGCCTCGGTCAACGACGTGCAGTTCACCCTGATGCTGTCGATCGTGCTGGTCGTCGGCGTTATCTTCCTGTTTCTGCGCAGCGCGCGCGCCACGCTGATCCCGGCGATCGCGCTGCCGCTGTCGCTGATCGGCACCTTCGGGGTGATGGCGCTGTGCGGCTACAGCCTGGACAACCTGTCGCTGATGGCGCTGACGGTCGCGACCGGGTTCGTGGTGGACGACGCCATCGTGATGATCGAGAACGTCGTCCGCTACATCGAGGACGGGGTGCCGCCGCTGGAGGCCGCCTACCGCGGCGCGGCGCAGATCGGCTTCACCATCGTGTCGCTGACGGTGAGCTTGGTGGCGGTGTTCATCCCGCTGCTGTTTATGACAGGCGTCGTGGGCCGGCTGTTCAACGAATTTGCGGTAGTGCTGAGTACGTCAGTGATCGTGTCGGCCGTCGTTTCCCTGACGCTCACGCCGATGATGTGCGGGCGGCTGCTGCGCGCCAACGACAAGCCGAGCTGGCTGACGGGGTGGTTCGAGCGTGGGTTTGTCCAGTTGACCCGGGGCTACCAGCGCACGCTTGCGGTGGCGCTGCGCTACCAGGGATTCGTGCTGCTGGTCGCGGCGGGCACGCTGGTTGGCACCGTCCTGCTGTACGTCGCGGCGCCGAAGGGATTCCTGCCGCAGCAGGACACCGGGGTGATCGTCGCGGTGACCGAGGCGTCGCAGAGCGCCTCCGTGCCGCGCATGGCGAGCCTGCAGACCCAGCTTGCGGAGGTGGCGCAGCGGGACCCGGCGGTGACCGGCGTGGTGTCGTTCGTCGGCGCCGGCACCATCAACGCGACGCCGAACACCGGGCGGCTGACCATCGCCCTGAAGCCGCGGCGGGAGCGCGACCCGGCGCCGGTGGTGATCGCGCGGCTGCAGGCGGCGATGACCGGCGTGCCAGGCATGTCGGTGTTCATGCAGGCGGTGCAGGACATCCAGATCGGCACGCGGATCAGCCGCACGCAGTTTCAATATACCCTGATCGACACCGACCCGGACGAGCTGGCGACCTGGGCGCCGCGGCTGCTGGGCCGGCTGCGCACCATGGCAGACCTGCAGGACGTCGCCAGCGACCAGCAAACCGAAGGCTTTGCGACCCGCATCCAGGTGGACCGCGACGCGGCGATGCGGCTGGGCGTGACGATGCAGGAGGTGCAGGACACGCTGTACGACGCGTTCGGGCAGCGGCAGATCAGCACGATCTTCAGCCAGGCCAACCAGTACCGCGTGGTGCTGGAGGCCGATGCCGACTGGCAGGCCGACCCGCACTCGCTCGACCGGCTGCGGGTGCCGGGGCTGAACGGGGCGCAGGTGCCGCTCTCGGCGATCGCGACCGTCACACGCGGCACGGCGCCGCTGGCAGTGACGCATCAGAGTCAGTTCCCGTCCACGACCATCAGCTTCAACCTGGCGCCGGGGTCCAGCCTGAGCCACGCGGTCGCGGCGGTGGCGCAGGCGGAGCGGGAGATGGGGCTGCCCGACACCATCGTCGGCAGCTACTCCGGCGATGCAGCGGAGTTCCAGGACAGCTTGTCGAGCGAGCCGTGGCTGATCCTGGCGGCGGTCGTCGTGATCTATATCGTGCTCGGCGTGCTGTACGAGAGCACGATCCACCCGGTGACGATCCTGTCCACCCTGCCCTCGGCCGGCATCGGCGCGCTGCTGGCGCTGTATTTCGCCGGGCAGGACCTGTCGCTGGTGGCGCTGGTGGGCATCGTGCTGCTGATGGGCATCGTGAAGAAGAACGCCATTATGATGATCGACTTCGCGCTGGAGGCGGAGCGGCTGCGCGGCCTATCGCCGTTGGCTGCCATCACCGAGGCGAGCCTGCTGCGGTTCCGCCCGATTATGATGACGACGGCGGCGGCGCTGCTGGGCGCGCTGCCGCTGGTGCTCGAGCACGGCACCGGCTCGGAGCTGCGCTATCCGCTCGGGCTCACCATCGTGGGTGGGCTGCTGCTCAGCCAGGTGCTGACTCTCTATACGACGCCGGTGATCTATTTGGCGTTCGAGCGGACGCGGCAACGCTTCGTCCGGCGCGCGGCGGTGCCGGCGGAATGAACGTCTCGGCCCCGTTCATCCATCGCCCGGTCGCAACGTTCCTGCTGGCGCTGGGCCTGCTGCTGATCGGGCTGGTCGCGGTGCGCTTCCTGCCGGTGGCGCCGCTTCCCAGCGTGGACATCCCGACCATCGTAGTGTTCGCCGGCCGCCCCGGCGCCGATCCGGAGACGATGGCCGCCAGCATCGCCGCCCCCTTGGAGCGCCGGCTGGGCGAGATCCCGGGCGTCACCGAGATCACCAGCACTAGCAGCACCGGCAGCACGTCGATCGTGATCCAGTTCGAGATCGAGCGCGCGATCGAGGGCGCCGCGCACGACGTGCAGGCGGCGATCAACGCCGCCTATTCCGACCTGCCGCCCGACCTGCCGACCCGGCCGTACTACCGAAAATTCAATCCGGCCGAGGCGCCGATCCTGACCTTATCGCTTACCTCGGATGTGCTGAGCAGGGCGCAGGTATATGACGCCGCCGACACGATCCTGGCGCAGCGGCTGAGCCAGGTCGAGGGCGTCGCTCAGGTGCAGGTGAACGGCGCCGAGAAGCCCGCGGTGCGGGTGCGGCTCAACCCGGCAGCACTGCGGGCGGCGGGCCTCAGCAGCCAGGACGTCTATACCGCCATACGCAGCGCCAACGTGAATGGCCCCTTGGGCGGCTTCCAGGGGCCGGTGCGCGCCGAGACGATCGAGCTGAACGGCCAGATTACCCAGGCTGCCGACTATGCCCGGCTGGTGTTGAAGACGGCGAACGGCGCCACGGTGCGGCTGGGCGACGTGGCGGACGTGCTGGACAGCGTGTCCAACACCAAGCTCGCGGCCTGGCAGGGCACGAAGCCGGCCATCCTGCTGACGCTCACCAAGACCGCCGGCGCCAACGTCATCGACACGGTGGACCGGGTGCGGGCAGCGCTGCCGCAGTTGCTGGCGTGGATTCCGCCGGACATCCACGTGACCACGATCTCCGACCGCACCACGACCATCCGGGCGAGCGTCGCGGACGTCGAGTGGACCCTGCTGATCAGCATCGCGCTCGTGCTGATGGTGGTCGCGCTGTTCATGCGCCGGCTGGTGCCGACCTTGGCCGCGGCGGTGACGGTGCCGCTGAGCCTCGCGGGCACGCTCGGGGCGATGTACCTGCTGGGGTTCAGCCTCAACAACTTCTCGCTGATGGCGCTGACGATCTCGGTAGGCTTCGTTGTGGACGACGCGATCGTCATGATCGAGAATATCTTCCGGCACCAGGAGCGTGGGCTGTCGCCGATGCAGGCGGCGCTGGTGGGGTCGAAGCAGATCGGCTTCACGGTGGTGTCGATCAGCATCTCGCTGGTGGCGGTGTTCATCCCGATTCTGTTCATGGGCGGCCTGCTGGGCAAGCTGTTCCATGAGTTCGCGATGGTGCTGGCGATCGCCATCGGGCTGTCGGCCGTGGTGTCGCTGACGCTGACGCCTATGATGTGCGGGCGGTTCATGGGGGAGCACGTGCCGCCGCGCGGCGTGTGGGGCTGGATTGACCGGGCGGTGGACCGCGGGTTCGACGGCGTGCAGCGCGTGTACCTGCGCAGCCTGGACTGGGCGCTGCGCTGGCGGAAGCTGATGCTGCTGATGACGCTCGCGGTCGTCATCGGTACTATAAAGTTATATGGCTATGTGCCGAAAGGCTTCCTGCCGATCCAGGATACAGGAATCCTGATGGGCACCACCACCGCCAGCCCGGACATCAGCTTCGACGCCATGGCGGCGCGGCAGAAGCGCGTGGTTGACGTCCTGCTGGCCGATCCGGCGGTGGAAAATGTCGGCAGCACCATCGGCATCACCAACGGCTGGTCCAGCATCAACCGCGGGCAGATCACCGTGTCGCTGAAGCCGCTGTCCGAACGCAAGATCAGCAGCGAGGAGGTGCTGGCCCGGCTGCGGCCCAAGCTCATGCAGATGTCGGGCATCCAGTCCAACCTGTATTCGGCGCAGGACCTGCGCGGCGGCGGGCGGTCGGGCGGCACCGGCTTCCAGTTCGTGCTGCTCGACGAGGACTTGGACGAGTTGCGGACGTGGACGTTGAAATTGCAGGAGACGTTGCGCGGCGTGCACGGGATCGAGGACGTGTCGAGCGACCAGGACCGGCCGGGGCCGCAGGCCAACGTGACGATCGATCGCGAGGCCGCGTCCCGCCTGGGCGTGCCGATGAGTGCCATCGACGCGGCGCTGAGCAACGCCTACTCGCAGCGCCAGGTCTCGGTGATCTACACGCAGCGCAACCAGTACCGCGTGGTGCTGGAGACGCTGCCGGGCCTGCAGACCGACCCGGCGCTGCTGGAGCGGCTGTATGTGCCCGGCGCCAACCAGCAGCAGGTGCCGATCAGCAGCGTCATCCGCATGGACCGCGCGACGGCGCCGCTGGCGGTGCGCCACCAGGGGCAGTTCCCGTCCGCGAGCATCAGCTTCAACCTGCTGCCCGGCACCTCGCAAAGCGACGCGATCGCGCTGGTCACCGAGGCGGCACGGAACCTGCGCATGCCGGAGGGGGTGCGGACCGAGTTCGCCGGCAACGCCAAGTTCCTGCAGCAGTCGCTCGCCAGCCAGCCTTTCCTGATCGGTGCGGCGATCATCTCGATCTACATCGTGCTCGGCGTGCTGTATGAGAGCGTGCTGCATCCGCTCACCATCATCTCGACGCTGCCATCGGCCGGGCTGGGGGCTTTGCTGGCCGTGCTGGTGACGGGCGGCGAGCTGAATGTGCTCGCCATCATCGGCATCGTGCTGCTGATGGGCATCGTGAAGAAGAACGCGATCATGCTGGTCGATTTTGCGTTGGAGGCGGAGCGGGAGCTCGGCATGACGCCGCATGCGTCGATCCTGGAGGCGTGCCGGGAGCGGTTCCGGCCGATTATGATGACGACGCTCGCGGCCCTGCTGGGCGCGGTGCCGCTGGCGTTGGCGGCTGGCACCGGGTCGGAGTTCCGCCGGCCGCTCGGCATCGCGATCTGCGGCGGGCTGATCGTGTCGCAGATCCTGACGCTCTATACGACGCCGGTGATCTACCTGGCGCTGGAGCGGCTGGCGAAGGGGCGGCGGACGCGGATCGAGGCCAGTCCGCAACAGGCCAGTCCGCAGGAGGTCAGTCTGCAGCCTGGCGAATAGGCGTAGCCGAAGCGGCGCGGTCCTGACCCGCGCCGGACAAGGTGAGGGCCGCGGTGATGAGCGCCACATGGCTGAACGCCTGCGGAAAGTTGCCGGTGAGGCGGCCGGCCTTGGGGTCGTACTCCTCGCTCAGCAGGCCGACGTCGTTGCATAGGCCCAATAGGCGCTCGAACAGGGCGCGCGCCTCGGCTTCGCGGCCCTGCAGGTGCATGGCGGAGGCGAGCCAGAAGCTGCAGGCGAGGAAAGCGCCCTCCCCGGCCGGCAGGCCATCGCCACCATCATCGGTGCGGTAGCGAAGCACAAAGCCATCCACCAGCAGGTCGCGCTCGATCGCAGCGACCGTGCCGCGGATGCGCGGGTCGTCGTGCGGCAGAAAGCCGACAATGGGGATCAGCAGCAGGCTGGCGTCGAGCGGCTTGGCGCCGAAGCTTTGGACGAAGCTGCCAAGTTGTTCGTCATAGCCGTCGCGGCAGACCGTGGCGTGGATGGAGTCGCGGATGTCGCGCCAACGCTCGACGGGCGCCTCCAGGCCGAACGCCTCCACATCCCGGATGCCGCGGTCGAAGGCGACCCAGGCCATGACCTTGCTGAAGGTGAAATGGCGCGGGCCGCCGCGGGTTTCCCACAGGCCTTCGTCCGGCTGCTGCCAAATGGTCTCGAGATGCTCCAGCAGGGCGCGTTGCAGCGACCAGGACTCGGTGTTGATCAACAGATTGGCGCAGCGCGCCTGGTGCAGGGCATCCATGACCTCGCCATAGATGTCCAATTGCAGTTGGGTGGCGGCGGCGTTGCCGACGCGCACCGGGGCAGCGCCCTGGTAGCCCGGCAGGAAATCGACCGTCAGCTCCTCCAGCCGACGCTCGCCGCCGATGCCGTACATGATCTGCACCTGATCGGGGTTGCCGGCGATGCTGCGGTGCAGCCACTCGGCCCAGGACGATGCCTCGTCGTAGTAGCCGGTCGCCATGAACGCGAACAGGGTGATCGTGGCGTCGCGCAGCCAGCAGAAGCGGTAGTCCCAATTGCGCGATCCGCTCAGGCACTCGGGCAGCGAGGTGGTCGGCGCCGCGACGATGCCGCCGGTTGGCGCGTGGGTGAGGCACTTCAGCGTGAGCAGCGAGCGCTTGACGGCCGCGGCCCAAGGGCCGTCATAGGCGAGGCGGCCGGACCACGCGGCCCATTGCTGCTCGGTCCTATAGAGCGCGTCGTCCGCATCAAGGCTGAGCGGCATCGGCAGGTGCGATGCGCTGTGGGTCAGCACGAAACTGACGGAGCTGCCCTCGGTGACCGTGAAGTCGGCGACGGTCTGCATCGCCTTGCCACGCAGCGGGACGTTGGTGCGCAGCACCACCATCTCCGGCCCGGCGATCGCCACGATGCCGTTGCCGCCCGGCCGCTTGGTGACCCAAGGGACGGAGGTGCCGTAGTCGAAGCGCAGTGCCAGCTCCATGCGCATCGGCACGGCGCCGCGCCGGCCCTCGACGATGCGGACGATGCAACTGTTCGGGCTTTCGGGCACCATGAAGTCGATGACGGCGACCTGGCCGTCCGGGCTGTCGAACAAGGTTTCCAGCACCAGGCTGCCGTCGCGGTAGCTGCGGGTAGCAGGGCCGGTTTGCGTCACCGGCGCCAGGAGGAAACGGCCGTTCTGCTCGTTGCCCAGCAGAGCCGCGAAGCAAGCGCCGCTGTCGAAGCGCGGCCAGCACAGCCAGTCGATGCTGCCGTTGCGGCCGACCAGCGCCGCGGTGCTGCAGTCGCCGATGAGAGCGTAGTCTTCGATCGGCAGTGCGTTGGCCGGGGTATCGTTCATGGGTGCTCAGAACTCCGTTGCGTCATTAGGGCCAGGCGTCCGCAGGGTTGCATCAAGCCACTCGCGCATGAGGTCCGTGGTTGACGCGGGCCGTTCCATTGGCAGGAGGTGCCCGGCGCCCTCCATCACACGCAGGCTGGCGCCCGGCGTGAGGCCGGCAATCTCGGCCGCGAGGTCCGGCGGCGTGAGCTGGTCGCCGGCGCCGACGGCGACCAGGGTGGGCACGGCGGTGCGCGCGAGGTCCGGGCGGCTGTCGGGCCGGGCGACGATCGCGGCCTGCTGGCGCAGGTAGGCCGCCTGTCCGACCCGGTCGGCCATCGCCATCACCTCATCGCACATCGCCTGGTCGCCGAGGCGGTCGGGATGCAGCAACATCGGCAGCAGGCGCGGGGTCACGCCCTTGAAGCGGTTGCCGCGGGCAACCAACGCCATCAGGCCCCGGCGGCGTCGCGCCTGCTCCGGCGTATCGGGCCGGGCGCTGGTGTCCATCAGGCACAGGCCAGTGACGCGCTGCGGCGCCAAGCGCAGCAACGCCATGGCCACATAGCCGCCCATGCTGAGCCCAGCCACCGCAAATCTTTCGGGCATAACGGACAGAGCCCGCTGGGCCATGCCGTCTAGCGTATCGTCCTGGGTGCAGTCCGCGACGATGCAACGGATGCTAGCGGACAGCGCTACAACCTGATCGCGCCACAGGCGCGCATCGCACAGCAGGCCGGGGAACAGCAGCAAAGGCGGCCGGATCTGCGGCTGTGTCACGTCGGCCATTGCACGGTTATACAATGGCTGATCTGTGCCGAAAAGCTTGACTTTTGCCGCTTATTTACCGATATCCCGGCTGCCACGCGCCGCTTGACGCGATCGCCGTGCGTTGGCGGTCAGCCACCCCATACCGTATCGAGATGTATTTTTGACGGATATCACGACCGCCCCTGCGGAAGATGCCGCGCACGCCGACCCCGTATCCGTCGCGGGGACGGACAGCGTCGATGTGGGGCGTGAGGACATGCATGTCGCTGGCGGCGCTTCTGGAGAGGTGATCGCTGAGATGGAGCATCCAGATGCCATGCCAGAGGACGCCATGACAGCGGACGAGGCGGCTTACCACGACGCGACGGAGGCCGAGCCGAACGGCTTCACCGACCTTGGCCTGTCGCCTGAGATCCTGCGTGCCATCGACGACATGGGCTACCGCACGCCCACTCCGATCCAGGCGCAGGCGATCCCGACCGTGCTGATGGCGCGCGACGTGCTGGGCTGCGCACAGACCGGCACGGGCAAGACGGCAAGTTTCGTGTTGCCGTTAATGGATATTTTGTCGGGCAGCCGCGCCCGCGCCCGCATGCCGCGCAGCCTGATTCTGGAGCCGACGCGCGAGCTGGCATTGCAGGTTGCCGAGAACTTCGTGCAGTACGGCAAGTATCTGAAGCTGAACCACGCACTGCTCATCGGCGGCGAGAGCCTGTCCGACCAGAAAGAGGCCCTGATGAAGGGGGTGGACGTGCTGATCGCCACGCCGGGCCGGCTGATGGACCTGTTCGACCGTGGCGGGCTGTTGCTGACCGATACCAAGATCCTGGTGATCGACGAGGCGGACCGGATGCTCGACATGGGCTTTATTCCCGATATCGAGAAGATCGTCGGCTTCCTGCCCAAGGCGCGGCAGACGCTTCTGTTCAGCGCGACGATGGCGCCGGAGATCCGGCGGTTGGCGGACGCCTTCTTGTCCAACCCGAAGGAGATCACCGTCAGCCGTCCGGCCAGCGTCGTGGCGACGATCGTCGCCGGGCTGACGGTGGTGGACGAGTTGGACAAGCGCGAGGCGTTGCGCCGGCTGATCCGCAGCGAGGACGTGAAGAACGCGCTGATCTTCTGCAACCGCAAGCGGGACGTGGACATCCTATACAAGTCGCTGAAGCGGCATGGGTTCAGCGTGGGTTCGCTGCACGGCGACATGAGCCAGCCTGAGCGGTTCGCGACGCTCGCAAAGTTTAAGGCGAATGAGATACGGCTGCTGGTGTGCAGCGACGTGGCGGCGCGCGGGCTGGACATTGGCGGGTTGAGCCATGTGTTCAACTTCGACGTGCCGATCCATGCCGAGGACTACGTCCACCGCATTGGCCGCACGGGACGCGCTGGGCTGACCGGGCACGCTTTCACGCTCGCCACCCCGGATGACCGGCAGTTTGTCGATGCGATCGAGAAGCTGGTGGGCGCCGCCATCCCGCGCATGCAGGTCGAGGGCATGGATGCGGTTGCCTTTGCCGAGGACGACGGAAAGCGGCGGCGTGGCCGGGGCCGCGGCACCAAGGTCGCCCCGCGTGCTGCCAAGGCCGTGAAGCCGGTCGCCGCGACTGCCGATGCAGAAGCTGCGCCGAAGGCAGCAAAGCCGCGTCGCAGCCGGGCGAAAAAGGCTGATCTGCTGCCGGTGGAGCAGGAAGCGCCGCACGTCCCTGCAGTCGAGTTGTCCGACGCTGTGGCAGCCGAACCTGTCGGTGCCACCGCGATATCCGACGTTGGCGCCGTGCCCGATGTGATGACGACCATTGAGCGGGCGCCGATCCAACCTCGGTCCGGTATGGGCCGCACTGAGGCGCGTCGGGGTGGCCGGAGCGAGCCGCGCCGGGACGAGGCACGCCAACCCGACGTGCGGGCGCCGGATATGCGGGCGGGCGATGCGCGGGGCGGCGATCGTGGGCGGCCACGCGATGGGCGGCGGCGGGACGAGGATCTAGGCCCGTCCGTGCTGGGGTTTGGAGACGACGTGCCGGCGTTCATGCTGCTACGGTCCCGCGTCGCCCGCGTCCCCACGCCGGAGTCGGTCGAGAGCGAATAACAGGAGGACAACAGCATGAACGTCACCTCCCCGATCCAGCAGCCCGAGGCCGCGGAGGCCAAGCTGACCGAGAATCGTCCGGCGGCCTCCCGCAAGCTTGGCCCGTTCAAATGGGACGACGCCTTGCTGCTTGAAGACCAGCTTTCGGAAGATGAGCGCGCGATGCGCGACGCGGCCCACGCCTATTGCCAGGATAAGCTGTTCACCCGGGTGCTGCAGGCCAATCGGCATGAGCGGTTCGACCGCGAGATCATGAACGAGATGGGCGAGATGGGCTTTCTCGGCGCCACGCTCGACAGCCACGGCTGCGCCGGCGTCGGCTATGTCGCCTACGGCCTGATTGCCCGCGAGGTCGAGCGGGTCGATAGCGGCTATCGCAGCGCATTCAGCGTGCAGTCCTCGCTGGTGATGTATCCGATCTGGGCGTTCGGCTCCGAGGACCAGAAGGACCGTTTCCTGCCGAAATTGCGCAGCGGCGAGTTCGTCGGCTGTTTTGGCCTGACCGAACCGGATGCCGGGTCCGACCCGGCCAGCATGCGCACACGGGCGCGGGCAGTGGACGGCGGTTTTGTGCTGAACGGCTCGAAGACCTGGATCACCAACTCGCCGATCGCCGACGTGTTCGTGGTGTGGGCGAAGAACGACGCCGGCGACATCCGTGGCTACCTCCTGGAAAAAGGCATGGCCGGGCTGACCGCGCCGAAGATCGAGGGCAAGTTCGCGTTGCGGGCGTCGATCACCGGCATGATTATGATGCAGGACGTCTTCGTGCTGGCGGCCAATGAGCTGCCGGACGTGAAGGGCCTGCGCGGGCCGTTCAGTTGCCTGAACAATGCGCGCTACGGCATCAGTTGGGGCGCGCTGGGGGCGGCGGAGTTCTGCTGGCACCAGGCGCGCAGCTATACGATGGAGCGGCAGATGTTCGGCCGCCCGTTGGCGCAGACGCAGCTGATCCAGAAAAAGCTGGCGGACATGCAGACCGAGATCACGCTGGGGTTGCAGGGCGCGTTGCGGCTGGGCCGGCTGATGGAGGAGGGACGTGCCGCGCCCGAGATGATCAGCTTGATGAAGCGCAACAACTGCGGCAAGTCGCTCGATATCGCCCGTGTGTCGCGGGACATGCATGGCGGGAACGGCATCGCCGACGAATATCACGTGATCCGGCACGTGATGAACCTGGAGGCCGTGAACACCTATGAGGGCACGCATGACGTGCATGCGTTGATCCTTGGCCGCGCCCAGACCGGCCTCTCCGCTTTCGGCGGATAGCTCCGCGCCCGTCCGCGTCCAGCGCGTGGGCGCGGACGGGGACGGGGTTGCGGCGTTGCCGAACGGGGCGGCGCTCTTCATCCCTGATACGCTCCCAGGTGAACTGGTGCAGCCCGGGATATTATCGCGGCGCGGCGAGGCTTGGGCCGCCGAGGCAGTTGTGCTGGAGCCGTCCAGCGATCGGGTGATGCCGTCCTGCCCGCATTTTGGACCGTGTGGCGGCTGCACCCTGCAGCATTGGCGAGATGACGCCTACGCCGGTTGGAAGGTCGCGCAGGTTGCCGACGCGCTCCGGCGCATGAATACGGTGGTTGCCACTCCCTTGCTGGCCCGCACCCCTCCAGCCGCACGGCGGCGGATGGATCTGGCGATTCGGCGCGAGGGTCCGGCCATATGGGTCGGGCTGCACCGGCGTCGGTCGCGTGAAATCGTGGACATGCGCACCTGTCCGGTGCTGCATCCAAAACTGTTCACGTTGGTCCAGGCGTTGCGCCCGGTGCTGCAACGGCTGACCGCGCTGCGGCGGGAGGGGTCGGCCGTGGTGAACTTATTGGACAGCGGGCCGGACCTGCTGCTGCGCACGGATGCGCCGCTCACTGCCGGCGACCGCGTGCTGCTCACCGCGCTGGCGAATGCGCATGGGTTGCCGCGCATCAGTTGGGAGCCTAGCCAGGCACGGGGCGGCACCGGGTTGACGGAGCCTGCCTGCAGCCTGCGTCCGGCGACGATGTCGTTCAATGGCGTCGTCACGACGATACCGCCGGGCGCGTTCCTCCAGGCCTCGCGCCAGGGCGAGACGGCGATTGTCGCCGCGGTGCTGGCGGCGCTGCCGGAGGGCATGGCGGCGAAGACGCGGATCATCGAGCTGTTTGCCGGCACCGGCAGCATCACCCATGCCTTGGCGACACGGGGGCGGGTGCAGGCCTATGAGGGCGACGCGGCGGCATTTAATGCGTTGCGCCGGGCGGCCAACCCCCGGGTACTGGCGACGCAGCGGGATTTGGCCCGGCAGCCGTTGCAGGCGGCCGAGCTGAATGGCGCCGGGGCGATCGTGCTGGACCCGCCACATGGCGGCGCATTGGCGCAGATGCCGGCGCTGGCGGCAAGCGGGGTGCCAATCGTTTATGTAAGCTGCAACCCGGCGGCGCTGGCGCGGGATGGGCGGGTGTTGCTGCAAGCGGGGTATCAGGTCGTGTCGGTTGCCGCCATCGACCAGTTCCTTTGGTCGGCCCGGGTCGAGAGCGTCGTGGCGTTCCGTCCGCGTGCGCCGCTGCGGTGATCACGTTTCGAGACGCGACTGAGGCTGACCTGCCCGCTATCGTGCGATTGCTCGCGGATGACCGGTTCGGACGCAATCGGGAACGGGACGAGATACCGCTGCCGGAATGCTACGTGCGGGGCTTTCGGGCCATGCTGACGCAGGGCGGCCGGCTGATGCTGGCGGAGCAGGACGGTGCGATCGTGGGTTGCCTGCAGCTCAACGTCATCCATGGCGTATCGCAACAGGGACAAAGCCGGGCGCAGGTCGAGGGCGTGCGGGTCGATAGCGCAAAGCGCGGCGGCGGTATCGGTGCAGCACTGATGCGACACGCCATGGACACGGCCCGGGTAGCCGGATGCGGCGTCATGCAGTTGACGACGCGGACCGACCGGACGGAAGCACAGGCATTTTATATCCGGCTTGGGTTCACACAAAGTCACATTGGGATGAAAGCGTCACTCTGAATGCCCGGCTGCCAGCGGTATTCTACCTTCAAACATGAAAGCTCTCGCCGCAGCCGCAACGGCCCTTTTCGTTGGGATTGCTGAAGGTAAAACCAGAAACGAGGTCCTTCACCTCGTAGTCCATCACGCTGCCGATCAAGAACAGGCTGGCCTTGCGGTCCACCAGCATGGTCAGGTCCTTATCGGTCACGATCTCATCGCCAGGTCCGGCGGCGGGCACCCAGGTCATATCGTAGCTGAGGCCCGAGCAGCCCTTGGTGTTGACGCTGATGCGCAAGAGCATTCCCTGCTGGCCCTGGCCGTAGAGGCCGCGCAGGCGGTCCGCTGCGGCGTCGCTCAGCGTCATAAGCTGCGGCAGGGCGCGGCGTGGGCGGACGGCGGTTTGGATGGCGTTCATCAAAGGCTCCGTCAGAACATATTCAGCGCGAGGCGCGCGTCTTCGGTCATGCGGCTGGGGTCCCAAGGCGGATCCCACACGGTATCGACGCTGCAGGAGGTGACGCCGGGCACCGCCATGATCGCATCCTGCACCTGCACCGGCAGTTCCTGCGCGCTCGGGCAACCCGGCGCGGTCAGGGTCATCTCGACCTTCACGTTGTTCGCGTCGTCGATCTCGACGGCGTAGATCAGGCCGAGCTCGTAAATGTTCACCGGGATCTCGGGATCATACACGGTTGCGATGGCGGCCAGCAGGGCGTCCTCAGTCGGCTTGGGGTTGACCTCGCCGTCGGGGGTCCAGGTGGAAACACTGGCTTCACTCACTGGTCGACTCCTTTTCGCCATCCAAGGCCGCCAGCAAGGCATGCCACGGCAGGGTCACGCATTTGACGCGCGAGGGATACTCATGCACGGCCGAAAGCGGGTGCAAGGGGCTGAGCGCCTCGTCACAGGCGTCGCAGTGGCCGGTGCGGGCCATGGCGGCAACCTGGTCGGACAGCGCGCGGATGTGGTCGATCGGCTGGTTGCTGACGGCCTCGCACATCAGGTCGGCGCTGGCGATGGTGATCTCGCAACCGCGCGCCTCGAACCCAGCCTCGGCCACCCGGTCGCCGTCGCGGCGGACGAAGACCTGGACGCGATCGCCGCACATCGGGTTGTCGCCCTTGGCGGCGGCGTCGAATCCGGCCGGGCGCTGCGCATGGGTCGGTGACCGGCCATGGGTGCGGATCTCGGAGCTATAGAGGTCGCGAACGTCGTCGAACATCTAAGTGAAGAACTCCCGAACGCGAAGCAGCGTATCGGCCAGGACGTCGATCTCGGCCTCGGTCGTGTAGACGCCGGTGCTGGCCCGGGCGCTGCTGTCCACGCCCAGACGGCGCGACAGCGGCTCGGCGCAGTGGTTGCCAGCGCGCACCGCGATGCCCTGGCGGTCCAGCAAGGTAGCGATGTCGTGCGCATGGGCGCCCTGCATGGTGAAGCTGAACACGCCGCCACGGTCCTGCGCCGCGCCAAGCACGCGCAGGCCGGGGATGGCGGACAGGCGGGCCAGGGTGTGGTCGGTCAGCCGGCCCTCATGCGCAGTGATGGCGTCGAAGCCGATCGCCTCGACATACTCGATGGCCGCCGTAAGGCCGATCGCCTCGATGATCGCCGGCGTGCCGGCTTCGAACTTGTGCGGCACCTCGGCCCAGGTGCTGCGCTCGAAGGTAACGGTGCCGATCATGTCGCCGCCGCCCATGAAGGGGGGCATCGCCTCCAGCAGTTCGCGCCGGGCCCAGAGGACGCCGATGCCGGTGGGGCCATAGAGCTTGTGACCGGTGAACACATAAAAATCCGCGCCGATCGCCTGCACATCGACCGCACGGTGCACGACGGCCTGGCTGCCGTCGAACAGCACCTTGGCGCCGTAGTCATGCGCCAGCGCGGCGACACGGCCCGCCGGCACGACGGTGCCGAGCACGTTGCTCATATGCGTGACAGCGACGAGGCCGACCTTGCGATCCTCCAGCAGCGACTCAAGCCCGGCCATATCGAGCTCGCCGGCGTCGGTGATCGGGGCGATGCGCAACTCGATGCCGTGCGCGTCGCGCAGCATCTGCCAAGGCACGAGGTTGGCGTGGTGCTCCATTTCCGAAATAACCACGGCCTGGCCAGGCTGCATGATGCCGCGGCCATAGCTGTAGGCCACGAGGTTGATGGCCTCGGTCGTGTTCTTGGTGAACACGATCTCCTCGCGGGAGGGCGCATTGATCAGCCGGGCAACGGCGTCGCGGGTGCCTTCGTAGGCGTCCGTCGTGCGCTCGCTCATCCAGTGCAGGCCGCGGTGGACGTTGGCGTACTGGGTTTCCATGGCGTTGACCATGGCGTCGATCACCGGGCGCGGCTTTTGGGCCGAGGCGGCGCTGTCCAGGAACACCAGCGGCTTGCCGCGGACCTGCTGCGACAAAATCGGGAAGTCGTCACGGACGCGCTGCACGTCGAAGCCAGGCTTGATCATCATGTTCATGCGCGGCGCTCCCACCACTGTTCGATTGCGCGCTCCAGCAGGGCGCGGGCATCCTGGTACGCGATGGGGTCCATGGCCTCGGCCAAAAAGGCACGAACCAGGATGGCGCGCGCCTCCGCATCGGGCACCCCGCGGCTGCGCAGGTAGAAAAGCTGCTCGGCATCCAATTCGCCTACCGTTGCGCCGTGGCTGCATTTCACGTCGTCGGCATAGATCTCAAGCTGCGGCTTGCAGTCGATCTCGGCGTGCGGCGACAGCAGCAGCGCCTGGTTCATCTGGTAGCCGTCGGTCTTCTGCGCGGCGCGGGCGACCTCGATGCGGCCCTGGAACACGCCGCGCGACCGGTCCGACAGCACGTTCTTGATCGTCTGGCGCGACCCGCAGTTCGGCGCGTCATGCGAGACCACGGTCGTGATGTCGCCATGCTGCTGCCCGCCCAGCAACTGCGCGCCGTTCAGGTGCACCATGCCGTGCGGCCCGATCAGCCGGGCGTGGATCTCCGTGCGAGCCACCCGGGCGCCAAGGGTCAGCACGAACGCGTCGTAAGTGCCGTGCTCCGCAATCTCGGCAAAGGTGGTATTGACATGGAAGGCGTCCGCGCTCTCGTCCTGCAAGCGAATGTGGGTCAGCACGGCACCCTGGGCCACCACGGCCTCGGTGACGGCGTTGTGCAGGTACGACCCCTCCCCGCGCGTGATCTCCAGCACTGTCAGCTTGGCGCCGGGCTCGAGATGGATGCTGTGGCGCGGGTGGAAGCCGATCGGGCGGTGGCCGTCGGGCGCGATCGACAGCAGCACCAGCGTGCCGGCGTCCACCCCGGCGGCGACATGGAGCTGCACGCCGTCCTCGGCCAGCATGGTGTTCAACGCCGCCATCGGCCGCATGATGTCGGGCAGACGGCCGAAATAAGGGTTCTCGGCGAAAGGGGTGACGGTGACACCGACCGGCGGCGTGGAAAGGCCAGGTTGGTAGCGGCCATCGATCAACACCAGGCGCGGCGCATCGATGGTCTCGCCAAGGATCGGCGCCGAGGAGACGGCCGACAGCGGTTCCTGAAAGTCGCTCTCGGCCAAGCCACGGAGGCTGGTGTAGCGCCAGTCCTCGTCTTGCATGCTGGGCAGGCCGCCCTTGCTGAACGCCTCAGCGGCAGCGGCACGGATTGCGGCATCGCCGGGAAGGCGGTCGCGCAGGCCCTGGTAGCGCGCGAGATAGCCATCCGCGCCATTACGCAGCGACTGATTCATGCTGCGTCCGCCACCACGCCGGCATAACCGTTCGCCTCAAGCTCGCGCGCGAGTTCAGGGCCACCGGAGCGGATGATGCGGCCTTGGGACAGCACGTGCACGCGGTCTGGCACCAGATGGTCGAGCAGGCGCTGATGGTGCGTGATCACCAGTGCGGAGAAGTCGGGGCTGCGCAGCGCGTTCACGCCATCTGCCACGATCCGCAGCGCGTCAATGTCCAGCCCGCTATCGGTCTCGTCCAGAATGGCGAGCTTCGGGCGCAGAATGGCCATCTGCAGCACCTCGTTGCGCTTCTTCTCGCCGCCGCTGAAGCCGACATTGACG
>JAABUS010004782.1_pt1 | contig 18936 bp, 15 predicted proteins | sample 5560161 | NCBI WGS metagenome assembly JAABUS01 (sample SAMN10711885, study PRJNA513376) | rock metagenome | isolation source: Antarctica rocks | place: Antarctica: Victoria Land, Trio Nunatak nord | collected 2016-01-04 | reverse complement strand
ACCCCCCCCGCGGCGCGCGGCCGCGACAATTGCGATGCCAAGGATTCGAAAGCTTTCTGCATACGCTAATAGATGGAGTCAAAGAAAATTTGTTGCGAAAGATGCCCAAGAACATGCAAAACAGAAATTCAGGTGAAGCCCAAGACTGCACCTTTTAGCATTCAAGAACAGAACCTGGGCGTATCGTTCGCCTTGAATGCTCGAAGAGACAAAGAAGTTTTGCGTACATATTCTGCATTATCTTCGAGGTCAAATTCCAATTAGCGTATGCAGAAAGCTTGCATTTTCTTGGCGTCGCATTTGTCGCGCCCCCCAGGGACTCTTCCTTCAAATCCATCAAATCATATTTTAAAAAAGTAGACAATTTGAATGTACAGCATCGTCTTATTCTACTGTTCGATTTTCTTTGTTTAAATCGACTTAATACTGCAATTACTAGCGCGTATATAAATCGTTACTGGAATTCAAGTCTCATTTTTTAGCGTGTTTTTCATTTTTGATACCCCGCGTTACCCCGCTAAAGATTTTGATCGATTTCTTTATCAGAATTGCTTCGTTTATGAATTTTTTTTGAACAACTTGATTGCTTAAGAGTTATCGAATCTGTTCATGTTCAATCTTTTCAAATTATCGAGGTTTCGTTGATTCGACAATCGACGGGGTGCGCGATGCCAAGAAAATGCAAGCTTTCTGCATATGCTAAAACCTTTGAACGAAACTTCAACTTCAAATCGATCCTCGATATGGGAGAAAGCTATCGCTAACGGCTATAAGCAGAAAGCACACCGGGCCGAGGACAACAAGAGGGATAATAAGTAGTACGTGCCAAAGATCCTGAAAGGTTAGAATGGTACTTTAAAACGCTATGAAAACTAAGGAACAGTGTCGGCTCAACCCTTTCCATTGATTTCGCTTACTACGTCGAGCAGATGAGTATTTTTTATCGAGCAACGCAAAAATAACGTGGGAGAGGCAGTCTTTTATAATGAAAATGTTAGCCACTAGCCTCACTAAGTAGCTGGAGTAATATAGCAGTGTGAAGTGTTACACTAAGTGATATCACCCCAGCGCAGTATGACCGCTGGGTGATTCACCGTATATTAGATGAAGACTAATCGTTGCTGAGCTACAAAAGGGGAACGCCTGTATTTGAACTCCTGCCAACAAATCCCCCCTTAACTAGGGGGCCGCAGGCGATCCGTCGTTGATCAGCTGCTAGCCTCTGACAAACCACTACCCCTTCTCTGTCTCTAGCACTTATCCGCGAAACCCAAACCTGCAGTCACTAGTGGCTATTGCTACTAGCACTACCCTTCTGTTATAAAGAGGAATTCAAGAGCAAGAGGGCATGTTAAAGGCGGCACTCTACCAGCTGCGATCATCCTCGGAATCCTCCTCAAGTATCTCAAGAGCCTCCTTCAACTCCTTCGTCCATTGACGAACAGGCTTCCTCCCCTGTCTAAGCTCCTTGTAGGACGTCTTGAGCGGCTCCGGAAGCTGGTTTGCATCCAAAAGCCCATCATCATCGATGTACTCCTCCATGTACCCAATCATTGCCATTCCAAAGGCACCTATACGCTTCCCTGAATCGCGCGCGTGCAAACGCAGAAAGGCTTCCAGCAAGATATGAGACTTGGGGACGACGACTGGATCACAGCCCGACTTGAAGACACCTGATCCCCGACCCGGCCGCCAGGGTGGGAGAATAGTCTGGTCGGACGCAAGGATGAATTGCGAGGGAATTTTGAGTTTCTTCGGGAACGAGAAAGAGCTGTCGAGCGGTGGCAAGAACCAAAGAGTCTCGGATTCTTGATAGAGGGCCACGGTGACTTCTGAGTCTTCAATGTGGATGTGAAATGCTGGCGGGGGCGTGTACCGCTCCTGCGAGCTTGAAGGGCAGACTTCCCGGTCCGGACATGGCGTGAGGCTCTTGAATTGAGTGAGAGCCTTTGTGCCAACCCTCAAACGGTCGTCCGGAATGACAAAGTCAATCGACTTGCGAAGCATTAGCTTAAGATCTGAAATTTTCTTGATCAGGGATACCTACATCGATAATGGATGGTACGCCATGGATATTGAGAAGATAGTGTCCCCAAAGGACACAGGGAACCTGGTCCGAGTTGAGAGCCTGAGCAATGGAGGCCACAAATGATTCTGAAAGACCCGACATGTTTTTCCTTCGCGTTTTTCAAAGTGTCAATGGCTCAGGCGTTTGCCGACCTTGTGGCGGTCAAAGGGATAAAGGGCACTAAGATAATTAGATTCTGATCGATTTCTTCATCAAAATTGCTTCATTTATGAAATTTTTTGAACAACTTGATTGCTTAAAAGTTACTGAATCTGATCATGTTCATTCTTTTCAAGTTATCGAGGTTTCGTTGATTCGATAATCGACGGGGTACGGATAAACGCGATGCCAAGAAAATGCAAGCTTTCTGTGGAACGAAACTTTAATTAGCGTGTGCAGAAAGCTCTGCAATCCTTGACATTCATTTTTGCGTTTACCCCACGTCCCTTTTGTATGGGGAATTCGAAAATTCAACCCCACCGCCCCCCAATTGCCCAAAATTGAAGCTATTCAGACCTCTTTGTTTGTTGACGTTCCTGACGTTCTTGTAACCGTTTTTATTCGAAATGCCTCAACGTCGGAGTCAAAATCTATCTCTATGTTTTTGCGTTACCTCGCTAGACTGACCGTCGGGCCGGGTTTCGGTACCAACCTTCTGACCCGGCCCGAGTACTCGGTATCAACCTTCTGATCCGGCCCGAATACTCGGTTCCAACATTCTGATCCGGCCTGGTATCGATCCCGAATCGATACTCGATCCGGGTTCCCGACCCGACTCGCCAAGGAATCGAAAATGACGTCAAGAGGGCTAAATATAGAAATTTTTCCGGTTTTTCGCCTTTGCATTACCTTTTTGCATTACCTTTTTGCATTACCTTTTTGATAGAAAGTCATAAAGGGAAACATGAAGAGAAACATGAAGGGAAACATGAAGGGAAACATGAAGAGGAACATGAAGGGGAACATAGAGGCCGTTTGGTAGGGAGCTTTGATAGGAAGCTATGGTAGGAAGCTATGATAGAGAGCTATGATAGAGAGTCATGACGGGGAACTATGAAGGCTGTTTGATAGAGAGTCATGAAGAAAAGTCATAATAGAGAGTCATAATAGAATATCTACCTACCTATCTTCATGTCTTGGCGAGTCGAGTCGAGAATTTCGAATCAATACTCGATTTCAATTCTCTGATTCGACTTGAATACTTGAGTTGAACATCTCAACTTGACTTGAATACTCGAATCAAGAATTCTGATTCGAATCGAGTCTTGACGAGTTGAGTACTCGACTCGAACTCAAATACTCAACTTGACGTGATCAGTCTATATCTTGCGATTTCTTTTGTATGAGTTATTTGACATTTAACCCCTCATCTATTATCATATTCAAATAGATGAAAATGAAGCTATTCAGAAGCTAGCTAGTCAAAGTTTATAATACTCACTTCAAGATTTCTTTCTAAAGCTCTGATATCTGTCTCAAAGATGTAGTCTGAATGCTTGAAGTGCTGTCTTGAATATTTATTACATTTGCTTCATTCAACAGCATAATGAAGAAAGTCATCAAAAATGTCTTCAAAATAAGATCATATCTCATCAAAATGTCTACAAACTCAGATCTTTAATATGCTAAAGATGAGTTCTATGAAATTGTAATTCAACGAGTAGAAAGATAAATATCACATCTGACATTCATATCAGTGATAAATCTTCATTCAATTCAATGAGATAAACAGCTTATCTGACATTCATGTGAGATGATGAGCTCTTTGATTCAACTATTGCAATGAACATTCACATTATTCATGATGATCACACTTCTTGAAGTCGAAAAGAAACTGCATAGAGATAGCAGCTCATCTGCTAGTCATTGAAAGAAAGTCTCGTCGTTGAATCAGTCTTCACGAATGTCAATATAAAATAAATATTCATTTTTCATATAGATTGAAAGAACATTTCAGCAATGCTCTCTTGTTCTAAAGACTTGATAGCGAGCTGATTGATCAACAGAAGCATAGACTTGATGACATCAATCTGTGATTTTATTAAATAAGAACTCATTCATGAACATGAGCTGTTCAATCATCAAACGAAGCATGTTTGCTACTCAATTCAAACGAAGCTCATTGTTTTGTTTAACTTCTACACACTGTTCTTTCTTATTACTTCAGCGTCTTCTCTTCAGAATTTTTGATATCATGAATCAATGTACATTAATGTTTCACTTCTTTCATATGTATCAGATCATCTCTTTCTGCATGACTGATTTTCAAGATAAACTATGAGATCATTTTCAGCTGTCTTAAACATCTTGCAAAGAATTTCTTTGAAACGAAACTGAGATTTAAACAATGATGAATACATGAAGATATTTTTTAGAATGCTATACATCGTTCTAAAGCAGCAGTGAACTTCTTTAATGATGATGAAAGATTGTCAATGAAGTAGTAAAAGTCATATGATTCTGAAGTGAATCACTGCAGATAGTGAGTCAATCATAGCTGAAAATGCATTAAGAAAGTTAACAAACAAAGAGATCTGAATAGCTTCAATTTTAAGCAATTGAAAGATGATGAGATTGAATTTTCGAATTTCTCATACAAAAGAAACGTAAGATAAACGCAAAAATGAATGTCAAGAATTGCAGAGCTTTCTGCACACGCTAAAACTTCAAATCAATCTTCACTATAATTTGAACTCAGATATTTAAAGACTATGATCTGCTTAAAGATCATTAATAATTTCTCTCGTCATACTCTCGTGATCAATAACATTTGATAAGTCGATACATTGTCATGAAGCTGCTTGCACATCTTTCAAGCAGTTTAGTAGAAAGCAGAGATCGAAATCTGAGTCAATGATAAAAGAGTTGAAGAACATTTCTTGAATGTACATATAAATTTCTTTTCGACAGATAAATAGAGATTATTCATACACACAGATTTTACTCTACTAGTACGATCATTGCATGTGTTTATTGTTTACTCACTTTGTTGCTTCTACAGCTCTTTATATCACATCTATACTTTATCTCTTGACAACGTCAGTCATTCTTTTGCTACAACTCTATGACTGTCATTCTGAGACGTTTGTGTCATTGTAATATGAGAAGTCAACGCATATTTCTCGCTTCATCATTGTCTCATCGCTTGAATATTGTAAAAAGACATTTCATCAGATTTGCTAGCAGAATTGCAGAAATTTTCAAGAGCATCATCAAATATAATCATAAACAATCAGAATACATTCATGAACAATTAACTAAGATATAACTCTGCACTAAGTCTAATAAAGTAATTTTCAGAGTTCAGTAATCTTGTAAACAAACAACATCAACAAGATCAAAGAAAGATCATGAAATATATAGTTTTGCATCTGTCTATCATAAAATTCAATGTATTTTCTCGCTGATCTCTCAATGCAAATTCAAATCTAAAACATATCTTTTGCATGCTCAAAATCGACTTTTATTTCTCTAAATTACATTTGAAAACTGTTTATGCAGAAGATTAAAACATCATCAATTTGACTCTCTGCAGTGCTTCTCTCATTCATCTCGCTATCGTCATTCAAGATGACTTTGTGCACAGTTAGTGACAATGTAAATTCTTCAGCTTCAACACTTCATCATCAACTTTATCATACAGTCGCTTCTGTATATTATGCGCACATGACAGTCTTGAGATGAGCGCAAATAAAGAGAGTGAAGAAGAAGAAGATATGATGATGATGATAAAGATGTAAACAACAAACATGATGAATTTTGAAAATTACTCTATTAAACTTAGTGCAAAGAAGTAATGTATCAGCAATGTTAAATGATGTTTCTGTAGTGACTATTTAAATAGAACTAAAGTTTATTCACTTAAACTGCATCAAGATGAAAATATAGTCATTTTCTTTAATTCTATTATGAGTTTGCATAGAGTGAATCATATGAGTGTATTTTAACTAGAAGTTCAAAGCTGAAGAAGAAAGAAAATGCAACATGTCATGAGTTTTATTCATGAAGACACGCTAAATCGCTAGCATGTCAACATCAGTTCTATACTAGTCTATGATAGTTTGACATAATCTATGTTAGACTAATTCAAAGTGCATGATTGCAACATTACTTTCTTTCTTCATTTAACAATGTTCTCATTGCTGCAGTTCAGTTAATCTTTCTTGAGTTAATTTCTATCTTGACTTATTCAAATAACATTCATGAAAGTCATTAATGATTTTCAAACAGTCTTTAAATTCACTTTCATTGACGTTGTATTAATGTAGATTGACATCATATTCTTTTCAATTAACATGATATTGTAGTCGTTTATCTTGTTCATAGTGTCTGAAATTCAATATATTCTTCACTTTTCATTCATCTTCATCTTCAATCACTATAAAATCAGACAACTCATTTCATTGTTCTTTTAAAGTGTCTTTTGAATTTAGTTACAGCAGATTTGATGCAAACTTTGAATGAATTTAAATCTGTTGTTGAGTTAGAGTTGAATTGAGTTGAAAGAAATCAATTCAACTCAATTTTAAGTTTAAGTTAAGATTGAGTTGATTTTTCTTAACTTGAACTCAACTTAAAATTGAGTTGATTTACTTGAACTTGATTTCTAAAAATAGTATACTTACTCATATGCACAAAATTTTCATGCAAATTGAATTCAAATTCAATTTCTAAAAATAGAATAATTACTTGTATGCATGAGATTTTCACGTAAACTGAGTTTTCATGCATTCTAATCTAGAAAGATTAGCAACAAATAGTTAAAGTTTGACGTGCTAAAATGACATCAATATAAATAGTTTTAATTAGTGTGTACAAAAATTTCGTTTACGCTGAAATCTTATACATACAAGTAGTTAATCAATTGACTTTACATTTAAGAGAAAAAAAACTAAAGTTATTAACAAAAGCAATAAGAATTAACTTGAATTATGCATGAAAGCAATAGTATCACTAACAGTGTGACAATACAAAAATTGTATTTACTATTTATTTGTTTTGCGACAGCGTTGCATTCTGATTGCATAGTAACATGACTATCTACTTTATCATGTAATTTGAACAGACTTCAAATGTAAACTTTTCGCTTGTAAGATGAAAAATCAATCTCATATTCTTCATTTGAATGATTACATGCTTTGCATGAATTACGCAAAGATTGATATCTGTTAAGTAATCAGTATTTAAATTGCAAAATCAATTGCAAAATTGATTACAAAATTGATCATGAAACTAATCTTTGTACATTGCAATCAATTATGCTTTCATCGTTTTCTGCAATGTCTTTATAGCTTTTGATTGAAAGCGAAGATTGACTTCAATCAATTCATGATACACTTCGTGAATTACACGCTGAAACGACAGCTTTGAAATAAGTAAGTCAATGTTATGAGTTTGCATAAAGCGAATCATATGAGTGTATTTTAACTAGAAGTTCAAAGCTGAAGAAGAAAAAAGATGCAACACATCATGAGTTTTATTCATGAAAACATGCTAGATTGCTAGCGTGTCAACATCAGCTTTATACTAATTAATAATAGTTTGACATGATTTATGTTAGACTAACTTAAAGTGCATGATCATAACATTACTTTTTCTCTTCATTTAGCAATGTTCTCATTGCTGCAGTTCAATCAATCTTTCTTAAGTTGATTTCTATCTTGACTTGTTCAAATATCATTCATGAAAGTCATTTACAATCTTCTGACATTCTTTGAATTCACTTTCATCAACGTTGTATCAATGTAAATCAACGTCATATTCTTTTTAATTGACATGATATTGTAGTCATTTATCTTGTTCATAGTGTCTGAAGTTTAGTATATTCTTCATCTTTCATTTATTTTCGTCGTCAATCACTATAAAGTCAGATGATTCATTTCGTTGTTCATTCAGAGAATTCTTTGAATCTAGTTGCAGCAGATTTGATGCAAACTTCGAATGTATCTTCATAGTCAATGATAGTTTCAGTTGATAAACATGTTTGATCTCAATTAGAATCTTGAAGAGTTCTAACATTTTATCGTTTAGCTTCTTTAATGATCATAAGATCATTATGTTTTTAAAATTCAGAAACATCATGTCATTTATCTTGTAAATCATTTTCTTTCAATGCTCATTAATCTGTTTCTTTATTGTGACTCTGACTCTTATCAAGACTTGCTTAATTAATGTTAGTGATCATTTCATGTATTTGAATATATTCTCTGCTTTGTCTGCTTCGATTCTAGCTTGAGTGATCTCATATTGAATTGAGTTCAAATCAAAGCTCATATGAGAGTGAAAGCTCTTATTCAGAAAGAATGTTGACTATTCAATTGATGATGAAATAGCATTGTTATCAGTGAATTCAATCATGAATAATCAAATGAATCAATCATCTTGCATATATGACCAATAACTTCATAGATATCATTCTACATTCTAATTCACTCTTTCTGTCTGATCATTGATTTAAGAATGATAATTGATGAATAGTTTTATCTTAATGTTTAGTCTCAGACATAAAGACTTTCAGACAATCAATATGAATTGCAAATCACAATTGAACACTATTGATCTTAATAGTTCATGAGTTCTGAAAATTCATATCAACAGTAGCTTGACTGTTTATTCTGCAAAGATTTCTTCGTCATCTGATTAACATGATATATAGTGTCACTTCTTAAACAATCAATCTATGACTGTCAGAATCGCGTTGCTTTCATCACTTTCTGATAGATTGATAATGAAGTTTAATAATATGTTCTGTCATTGCTGCTTAAGTATAAGCAATGACTTCAGCAGTTCATTGATTCAATCTCTCGATGCTTTTGATCTACAATAAACATAACAGTTTCAAATGTAGTGCTTGATCATCATTTTCATTTTCGATCAGCAATATGATTGTCTCAGCAAATTCAACGTTCAATTCATGTCAAAGTGATCATTGATTGAAAGATCATATGCTTTTCTTATCAATAAAGTGATTATTGACTGAGAAATTCATAGTTTATCATCTTTTCAGAGTACTTCATCAAGTATCTTGCAATTGTTTAAATTAATATCTTGACAAGTCTTTCTGTTTTGTTTCATGATTATTTAAATATTAAAACACAGTTGATTCATTCAATTTTCAACTATAATCTGATTCTGAATAGAAATCATCTCTTCGATTGAATTTTGATTAACTTTCAATTCAAGTTTTGAATCTGAGTCAAATTCTGAGTCAGATTCTGAGTCAGATTTGAGCAAGATCTGAATCAAATCTTGATTAACTTTCTGATCATTTTCTATTAATTGAAGTTTAAATCTGTCTTTTAACAGTAGCGTCTGATGCTGATATAACTTATGATCATGATTTGCTTCAACTGACTTGACGTCTGACATTCTGATCAGCGCATCGACTTTCAGATTCTGTTTTTTCGACTGATATATAATCTTGAAGTTATATTCAGATAACTTCTCAGCTCATTTAGCTTGTCATCTGATCAGTTCTTTAATGATCATGAAGTACTTCAAATTCAGATAATTAATGAAGATCTTGATTAAAATATTTGTACATTTCAATTTAAAATGTCAGTGCTTCAAGCAGCGAATGATGATCAGCAGTTTCTTATCATAGATCTTGTAGTTACATTCTGCAAGAATCATGTTCTTGCTATAGAAAATCATTGAATGTAGAATGTCTTCATCATCATACTGAGACAATACTTCGTCGTTGACATAGTTCAAGAAGTCAGTTTTCAGAATAGCTTCTCTGATAAAGTTGAAATGCTTCAGAATAAAGATTGTCATCACTTGTTACTTCAATTCTTCAAAGATCATCTGACAGATCTTTGTTCATTCAAAGAAATAATCTTTTCAAATCAGCTTTATCATAAGTTAAGTGATCTTTGAAAAGTTCTTTATGAATCATTGATAGAAATTGCAGAAATCAATGAAAATCTGCACATAAATCAATGATCAAAACACTTTTCAGTCTTGAATCACATCTACTTTTCAAGAATTCATTCGCAAATCATTGATAAATATTAGTAGTTTAAGAAATGAGATTTTCTGAATCTTGAATTCATACTTGTCAATGTTTATTTGTAAATTGACTTCATGAAGCTTCTTTAGCACTTCTTTCACATAAGTTTTATATTCTTTCAATGTTTTACTATAAATGAGAATATCATTCAAGTATGTCTGACAGAATTTATGCAGACAGTCAAACAATACATCATTTAGACTTATCATGTCAAGTCGAGTACTCAACTTGAAAAGTGACAAATCAAGTTGAAATTTTTTTGAAAAAGTGTTGAGTTGAATTGAGAAGTTGAACTCAAGAACTCAGATTGAGTTGAAAAGCTTGATTCAACAATTTAACTTGAAAACTCAATTCAATTCAACAAGATATTAGATAAATGTAAATAGCTTGATTGAACAGTTTACATGATTTCTCTTCATGACTTTCTACCATGTTTTTTCGTCATGACTTTCTATCAAAGTCAAATGATCTTCATGTTTTCTTTCTATGTTTCTCTCTATGTTTCTCTCTATGTTTCTCTTTATGTTTTTCTCTATGTTTCTCATCATGACTTTCTTTATATTTCTCTTTATGTTTCTCTTTATGTTTCTCTCTATGTTTCTCTCTATGTTTCTCGTCATGACTCTCTTCATGTTTCTCTTCATGTTTTTCTCTATGTTCTTCTCTATGTTTCTCATCATGACTTTCTTCATGTTTTTCTTCATGTTTCACTTCATGACTCACTATTAAAAGATAATGCAAAAAGATAATGCAAAAGTCAAAAACCGGAAAAATTTCTATATTTAACTTTCTTGACGTCAAGCTCAAGTTCTTGACGAGTTAAGTTAAATTGATTCAATTCTCAGTCGAGTTGAGTCATGTCAAGTTAAAAATATGAGCAATTCAACTTAAGTTAAGTTGAAAATATGAATAATTCAACTCAATCTCAATTTGAATTCAAAATGTCAATTTAAAACTCAACTTGATGATCAGTTTAACATCATTGATATAGTGCTGAAAGAAAGCAGATTCATTGATTAATTCAAAGAGCATTACTTTATACTTGTAGATGTTGAAGAAAGTAACAAAAGTAGTTAAATCTTCGCTTTCTGAACTCATGTGCAGTTTATTGAACGTGATGATAATGTTAAGTCAAGTCAGATACTTACTGTCTTGAATTCAAGCTAGTACTTCATCTATCAAGAATATTGAATAACGATTTCTTTTGATCAGAGCATTCAGTTTTCAATAGTTTATGCAAAAGCAAAGACTGTCATCTTTCTTTTTGATAAACAGTATTGATGAAGCAAAAGAAGCTTTGCTGAGTGTGATAAACTTCTTCTTTAAATTCTCTTCTAGATACTCTTTGATCTTCTGCAACTTGTAGCTCAACATGAGATATAATCAACTTTTAAAGAATTGACTCTTTTCTTTTAATTCAATCTTATGATCATATGATCAATGTGAAAGCAACTGCGTTGTCTTTTCTCTATCAAGAACATTCAGAAAGTCATGATAAACTATAATAATAATAATAATAAATTCATACACTTTTGTGACATTGATTAAATCAACTCATGAGAAACTTTATGCTATTTATGTTAAAGATCAGCATAGAGTGAGTCATATGAGTGTAAGATAACAAGTATATAAATGCTAAGAAAGAAAAGTATCTAGAAGAAAAGAGTTAACTATCTATATGACTCAGAAGAACATAAGCTAATTCTGAACAGAATTGACTTTGAAACAAGTCTATGCTCTAGCAACAAGCGATCAATGATAGTTCTCAGAATAGTCATCAACATAGTTATCAACAAAGATGCGTAGCTAGAATCGTAACATTACTTTCTTTCTTCAATGATTCATGTTCACATGAATGTATTTTCTTAGTCTTATGTAGAATTGAAATGTCTATTGTAGCAGACTCACTATGCAAGATAAAAGTGCAATGTGAATAAATAGATCATTGCATTGACAGCATCTTTGTAGCAGGCTCACTAGTTGAACAGAAACTCAAGATAGATTGATTCACTGATAGATAGAGCAATGTGAGTAGATAGATCATTGCATTGATCATGTCATTGAAGCAGACTCACTTCTGATTCAGATCTACTACATAGTAAAGCTTGTTTCATTCGTTAATTGACTTAATCAAGAGATCAATCATTGTCTATCTTTGTAACAGACTTACTTCAAGTGTCGTTTAAGCAAACTCACTATCAAATGACTGACTCTGTCGACAAGATCAATCATTATCTGCTCTTGTAGCAGACTCACTATCGAACGTGTCATTGAAGCAAACTCACTAGTTGACACAGAAACTCGAGGTAGATTGATTCACTGATAGATAAAGCGATGTGCTTGTAAATCATTGCATTGACGAAAGATGTCATTGAAGCAGACTCACTGTTGAGATTTGCTCATCAAGATAGAGACTTCACGCAGTTTTAAACTGATCTCTTTGATTGCTCTTTGAGATAGAGACTTCACGCAGTCATAGACTGATTTCATTTGATTGTTCAACAAATTCGAAGAATTTCTTGCAAATCTGAATGAACGATTAATTCGCTGATCTTTGATCTAGTTGAATGATTTCAATCGTTTGTTTATACTCATTGATCAGCGCACGAGTTTGAATCTTTTGTTTATTCTCGCTGAATCAGCTCATGAGAAAAGAAAGATGAGTGCTGCTGATGATTGCAAGTTGACTAAATCAAATGTCAATAGTGAGTTGAAGAGTCAACAGAAGCACTCAAGAATTAATGCAGATTATTTCACTTTGTCTGTAACGAAGAAGCATTGATATAATGTTAGAAATCAGCATAGAACAAGTCATATAAGTGTAAGATAATGAGTATATAAATGCTAAGAAAGAAAAGTATCTAGAAGAAAAAAGTCAACTATTTATATGACTCAGAAGAACATAAGTTAACTCTGAATAAAGTTGACTTTGAAACAAGTCTATGCTCTAGCGATGAGCGATCGATGATAGCTCTCAGAATAGTCATCAACATAGCTATCAATGAAGATGCGTAGCTAGAATCATAACAATTTGTATTGAGTGAACAAAACTCTCTGAGATAGAAAATCACTCGCAGTCTATACGACTGCTTCACGCAGTTGAAACAGTAAGTTTTAAGACTATGTATCAAATTTGTTCGCGTTGATTGCACATTAAAGAATGAATGTTCTAGTCATTTTAAATTGCTTCAAGAGCTTCGTTTTCATTATCATCTTTGCTACTGCTTTGAAATTCTTTGTGATGATGATGATTATTTAATAGTTCAAGAAGTCAGCATCTTGTAGCATTCTTGATCGCAGATGCAATCAGTTTAAGCAATGCATGAGTACATACTTCATTGTCTGATGATTTCATTTGCAGTTGCATTGCAAACTATTCATGTCTGAAACGTTTTTAAAGTGCAGATAAATGTTCAGATCTATGCATTCAGTTCTGATGTACATTGCAAGAATGCTTTTTGCTTTCTGAAAATCATCACGCATCTTTATCATTTTATTACTCAGATGCAATCTTTGTGCTGAGATTGCATTGATATTTGCGACGCGTTCTCTGTACTTTTCTCATCATTGATTTCATTGATTCTTATGATATTGCTTTATTGCAATGCTATTGCTTGTTGAAGTTGTTGTGAAGAAGAGAGAAATGCGTCATTTGCATCTTAATTATATCTTCGCATCTTCTTGAATGAAAACATTCAGAAGTACTATTTTCTTGATGATGAGTAAGCGAGAAATGACGTGATTAACTTTCGTCAAACGAACGCGTATTAGTTTGCATGTTTATCTGATCTCTTGCATTCGATTGTTGATTCAACTGTGTAGCATGATCTTGTTCTGTAGCATGTTCAAATGAACATGTAGTAAGCTTGTGTATATTTCTGTCTTTAAAGTTTCAATGTTTACTCTTTTGAATGCTTCTACTACGTGACACAGAGTCTGATTCTGAAGTGTTTCTAGTTTGTATTCTTTGCTTGACAGTTCATCTTTCTTGTCACGCTGATGTCAGACTGATGCTTTGAATGCAATTTTTGATCTTACTACTGCTGAGTATACTTGTCTTGCTTTTGTGAAAATAACTCTTCATGTAAAGACTTTAAGATGACTAAGTGTCAGCATTCTTGTGACGTGATTCATCTTTATTTATTGAAGATGCATATCTTATTGCAGTTTCATGTCTAGTTGCATTTCTAGAACTCGTACATCTGATTTCAATTTGATAACTGAGCTTTTTATTTATATGCTAATCATCATGTTGAATCTCTTTGATTTTCTAGTGAAATGCGTAAGCTTGTACTTTTCTGATGCAAACTTTACGTCATGAGTGTAAGCTTATTCTGCGCAGACATCATGTATCTTGCTCAGTGTTCTGCAGATTTCTTCAATGAATCTGTTGTAAACTAAAATGTTAATATCATTTACAAAGTTAAGCACTTTGATTTTAATTCTCAGTGCTTTGCATTTTTCAATTAAACTTGCGTTGAAGAATAGAAAGAGAATCGATGAAATGAAAAATCTCTGTGATATGTCTGTGTTTATCTTGCGTATATCGCTCATTTGTTCATTGAATATTAGCGACGTCTTTTGATTCTTTAGAAAGCTGCGTGTTTATTCAATTATATAGCTTGATGTTCTTTTCATTTTCAGCATATGCAGAAGTCTGATGTATGAGACTTGATTGAATGCTTCAACAACATCTAAACTTAGCATGAAAATCACATATTTAATTTTGCAGTTTTACACTGTGTGAACTTGATTTACTAGTAAATCTAATGTCAAGATCATGAATTGCTTACATCTTGCTCTCATTTGAGCATTTGATAGCATGCAATGAGTCTCAACTATGTCACTTAGTCTTTTGATCATGATTGACTTCAGTGCTTTGCTCATGATATTGAGCAAAGCAATGAGTCAATACATCTTTGAATTGATATAATCACTTTTCTTCAATTTGTGTAATACTATTGTCTGAGCTTTTTTGAACTGCTTTGAATGATACTTGTGTATTATGCATGCGTTGAATAAACTCGTTAGTACTGAGATCAGTTCTGCAAGACTCGCTTGAAGCGCTCTGTTTGAAATTTCTGAAGTGCTCAACGCTTTGTTTGCTTTTACTCATTTGATTGTTTGCTTCACTTCATCTTCTGTGATGCATAAATTGAATGAGACTGTCAGAAATATGAATAATTTCGCAATATTGTTGACATCTGCTTGAGAAGATGAGAAAAAGAACTTTTTTCGCAGTATCTTGATTTTTTTCTCGAACGTCGTTGTCATGTGATTGATGTCGCTTTGCTTCAGTAATGAAAACTGAGAAAGCTTTTTAAATAGCTGACTTTTGATTCTAGCTCATTTTGCAAAGCATCATATCAATTTAAGTACTTTGCTCAGCTCATGCATTTGTGATCTGAAGTGTGCATGTTTTATTTGTTGAATGATCTTGTTTTTATGATCGTTGTGCTTCAGATATTCATTTCACGCTTCTAATGTATCTTGCGTTTTTCATATGATTTGCAGTCATCTTGATTTCATTACTACTTCAAAGCTGTCATGATTCTAGTCTTGTCAGACTCAGTTTTCTAGTCTTGTCAGATTTATTCTTGCTTCGTCATCTTGACTAGTTTCTATTGAGTCTAGCGTTGACTGAGAAACACACATATGTAGTCAGCTTCTTTTCTGTAGCTATCTTTCTTTCTTAGCATTTATCTTCTAGTTAAATGACACTCATATTGACTCGCTCTATGCTGATCTCTAACATTAGATAAATGCTCATCAACTACTCTGCTATCGACGAATAAATGATACGAAACAATCTATTCAGTAAGAAAAATTTGCAAGAGATTCTTCAAATTTGCATCATCATCATTCTATTTGCAAGAAATTCTTCGAATAAAGCACTCAATTATTACCTGAAATTCACAAGAGATTCTTTGAATTTTCACTCATCAAAAAACATCAATTCAAAACATCAATTCTCATCTACTCTTATCTCAACAACTTCTATCTTCTCTCATCATGACACGCGACGTCAAATCAGTTGAGTCTTGAACAACTCATCTGCTTAAAAGCACTGTCAGTAGAAGAGTTTCACTTCTACTCATCAATGCTTCAGTCGAAGCTGAGAAAGTTGTCATCACATGAAACATAAACATCAAAGAACAACTGTTTCATTGAGTCAGCAATCAACTCAACGAAGTCATCAATATGCTGAACGAGCTTTGAAGTCAGCGAGACTTGATTCTACAACTCAATGAACACTGACTTCTTGTACAAGATGATCACAAAAAGAGAGCAAAACAACTAGAAGTCGCTTTTGATAAAAATGATGAGCTAGAGAAAAAGATCAGTCAGCTACAAGGCGAGCGATTGAACTTCAGAGCGAAACAACGTCAAGTCGATCGATCTATGTCTTGTCAAGATACTCAGTCAGCTGAACAACGAGTCAATCAGAAAGAAGCTCGCTCTCAACGAGAATCTTCTACTCTATCTGATAACGAAAACGATCATCACAAGTTCATCAAGCTTTCGAATTCACTCATCTTCATCGAAACAGATGACTCTATCTGAGAGACATGAAACATCAAAATAGCTGACAAGCTCAATGTCAACGCGAATCATTATTCTACTGAAAAGATTCGTATTGTCTATGTGATTTTCAGGCTAGAAGACAATGCTGATCAGCAAATTTATGCAAAGCATCATGTTGATGCTTTCTCACTCTATCAGTCACTATCAAAGCTACTGAAACATCTGAAAGAAATTTATGAAGATCAGAATTTGATTCGAAAGTGTCGTTGCAAATACATTGCTCTAAAGCAGCTCAACAAGTTCTTCAGCTCTTTCTATTCAGAATTCACTAAAATATTCAACTTTCTGAACTACGATGATATCATTCTGATGAACGACATTCAGAATAAAATCAACAATCATCTTCAGAACGCGTTGTCAGTTTGTCTTATAAAGTTTAGCTCGCTTGACAAGCTTAAGATCTTTCTTCAAGATGTGAATAATAAACAACAAGTCAATTATCAGCTACGTGATGAGCAATGAACAGTCAAATTGATAACAGCTTCGAAAAAACGTTTTGTTTCTTCGTTGACATCAGCTTCAGTCTTGATTACTAGCTATGTTTGACTTGTTACTTTTTTCATCTTTGAATCTGAATGATCAAGAATGTTAATCATCTGCTTCAACTGCAAAGTATCGAATCATCTTTCAAAGAACTGCTTTCAGCTGAAAACTAGTACTTTGACATCTTGTGCATTCACTTCTTGTCTCAATGAGATCATCATGTCGAAAGAAAAGAAGAAATTATTTACAGAGAAATTGAAGAATGAGACAAAAAACTAGTGACTTTCATCAAAGACGTGATGAAAGATGTGTTAATTTCTTCAACAATGAGCAGCTCAAATGATCTCTTTGCTTCGAAATCTTTGACTACTGAATGTGTACTATCTAGCAATGAAATTAGTTACTCATTAAAGTCATTGATTGACACTGAAGCAGCTGACTATTCGTTCATTAATGAATTAATCGCGCAGAATGTTTGTGATCATTTGCAAATCAAATCGTTATCTTTAATCAAGCTCAAGTCAATAAGAGAATTCGATGATCATTATGCAAAAAGACTCATTATTTATGCAATTTATTCAAATCTAACTGTTCAAGATCATATGAAACGTTTCATCTCTATGCTGATTACTTGATTGAGTCAGCATCAGATGATTCTTGAAAAAACATGAATGAATAAGATTGAGATAACAATTGATATGAGAAACGATTATCTTCAATTTTCTGATTTAAAGACTCATATCAATGCTAGCTCAATCTCTCTTTTTGTCATCAAGAAAATCGCGATAGAACAGAAGAGTTTGATCTCTACTCAAATACTAAAGAGATCTTTCTCTTCTGTTGTCACTCGACTCAACGAGAAGTCATCTTCATTCAGTAAAATCATGAAATCATTTAATTCAGTCAACTTCGCTTCGTCTTTTGATTCAATGAACATAGCAATGATAGAGACTGCAGCATATAGATCACTAGTCAAATGATTGAATGTGACTACTTTCACGATCATCATCTCAAAAATCGATTGACTTCTAAAAATAGCTAGAAATAAACTCGAAGATGTAAATCTACAAGAGCTTTCACATGAAGAGATCTTGAAAGAAGTCAAAGCTAAGCTTTCTTTGAAATATCATAACTATCTAGACGTGTTTGATCAAGCGATGACTGATCAACTATTTTCTCATCATTTCTACGATTATAAAATTGAGTTGATCGACAAGAAAACATCTTCTTGAAGTTGTCTCTATCATATGTCTGATTACAAGCTTCAAAAGATGAAGAATTATCTGATCAAGCATCTGAATAAAGACTTTATATCTTCTAGCTCAACCTTATATGCTTCGCTCATACTATTCATCGAAAAGAAAGACGATAGTCTGCGTTTCTGCATTAATTATAGAAAGCTCAATGCTTTGATTAAACGAGATCGCTATCTTCTACTCTTAATAGACGAAACTCTCGCTTGTATTCAAGATAGCAAGTATCTGATTCGATTGAATATAATAGTCATCTTCAACAAACTACACATGCATTCAAAGAGTGAAGATTTAACTATCTTTATTATCTCTTTTGATTTCTACAAATATCACGTGATGCTTTTCAAATTAATCAACGGTTCGACTTTCTATCAACACTATATGAACGACGTGCTGTTTAATTATCTATATCAGTTTTGTCAAATTTATCTAGATGACATTATCATCTACAGCAAAACACTGAAGAAACATAAGAAACACGTACGACTAGTTCTACATAAATTACGAGAGATTGATCTACAGATGAATATAAACAA